>OHNJ01000158.1_pt1 | contig 20817 bp, 15 predicted proteins | sample 1569611 | NCBI WGS metagenome assembly OHNJ01 (sample SAMEA3879607, study PRJEB24766) | human gut metagenome | biome: human-associated habitat; feature: feces | place: USA | collected 1985/1987
CCTCTCTCTTGGGAACATTACCTCTTCTGGGCACTTTGCTTCCCTCCTTCATATTATAATGATTTCATCGGTACTCGAAAGTGTTACTTTCGTTGTGCCTGGCCAGAGGTTTCATCTATATAAAACCTTCTTGGCAAGGCGATGCCTTGCGAAAGGGCATGGAGTCAGTTAAAGTTTGGCAGCAGGAAAAAATTACTTCTTCTTGCCGGCCTTGGGACGCTTGGCACCGTACTTGGAACGGGACTGCATCCGGTTCTGCACGCCCTGGGTATCCAGAGTGCCGCGGATGATGTGGTAACGCACACCGGGAAGGTCCTTAACACGACCGCCGCGGATCAAAACCACAGAGTGCTCCTGCAGGTTGTGGCCAACACCGGGAATGTAAGCGGAAACTTCCATACCATTGGTCAGACGCACACGGGCGATCTTCCGCAGGGCGGAGTTAGGCTTCTTGGGGGTGGTGGTACGCACAGCAGTGCACACGCCGCGCTTCTGAGGGGAAGGCAGGTTGGTAGCCTTGTTCTCCAGAGTGTTCAGACCTCTCTGCAGAGCGGGAGCGGTGGACTTGTAGCTGACCTGCTGACGGCCGGAACGAACCAGCTGATTAAAAGTAGGCATTTGTTTTCTCCTTTCTTTGGTTCTCGTCGTTTCGACGGGTATTTATTCTACGGAATTTTCCGGTAGAATCTTGAGTACGGCCGCAGCCGCCGCGCCCACCTCGATGCCGCAGGCGCGCCCCAGGTCTGCCATGTCGGCTACCCAGGTGATCTGGATCTGATATTCCCCGCACAGCTCCGCCAGGGGCTGAGTGAGCGCGGGGTCGGCGTTTTCCGCCAGATATACCCGGGCGGCTTTTCCGGCACGGACAGCTTTCTTCAGCTGCTTGGCGCCGACGGCCAAGGAATCCCGGGAAATGTCCGGCAAATCGCCGCATTCCGGTATTTTACCTTTTTGCTTCCTATCCATACGAGACTATATTATACGCATTTTCCGAAAAAAGTCAACAAAATTATTCCATAATTTTTTGTGATTCTGCCCTTCTCCCTTGCCGTTTTCTCCTTGTCCGCAGCTTGCACGCACTTGTTCACAAGCAGATGGCAGACCCGGCAGGATGTCTTTCCTGCCGGGGGCTGTCTTAGGGTCTATCTGAAAACCGGAAATATGAGAGGCGGCGAGGGATTTTCCGCCTGAGGAAGCCATTTTTTGCAGGAATACTCTGCGTATTGCAAGAAAAAATGGTGCCCAGCAGGTGGAAAAGACCCGCTGTTTGGGCGTGTTGACGGTTTTCAGATAGACCCTAATCTTCCCCGGAGGCAAAGGCCTTCGCAAAGCGGGAAATATCCTTCTGGGTAGTCTTCCAGCCATAAGTTTTCAGATCAACCTGCCAGCATCGGCCGTTCCACCGGGAGGGCACGCCCTCGTCCGCCAGAAGGGATTGCTGTAAATCCGAGCCGGGAAAATACCGGGCACCGCTGAGCTCTCCCTTGCCATTTACCACCCGGAAAGCGGGAACCCCCTCCCCGGCCAGCCCCTCCCGCAGACCATAGCCCACCTGCCGGGAATTTCCGGGCTTGCCGCAAAGCATGGCAATCTGGCCGTAGGTAGCCACCGTGCCTTCCGGAATTGCCAGACAGACAAGACGCATTTTTTCGTAAAAGGTCATGAATTCTCCTGGAAATGATAGGAAATCCCCTCCGCGCGATATGCGCGGAGGGGAAGTCGGGAACTTACACTTGCTTGCCTTCGATGGCGGCCTCTTCCATCTCCTCAGGCATCCGAGCCTCGGGAGTGATGCCGGGCTGATAATCCCGGTAAGCCATCAGGCCGGAGCCTGCGGGGATCAGCTTACCGATCAGCACGTTCTCCTTCAGGCCGACCAGGTGGTCAACCTTGCCCTTGATGGCGGCATCGGTCAGAACCTTGGTGGTCTCCTGGAAGGAGGCGGCGGACAGGAAGGAATCGGTGGCCAGAGCGGCCTTGGTGATGCCCAACAGCATGGCACTGGCCTCGGCCTTGCGCAGCTCGGTCTCACCTGCGTCGATCCGGGCCTGAATGGCGGCGTTGGCATCCTCGAACTCGAAGGTGTCCACCGCGCTGCCGGACAGCAGCTCGGTGTCGCCGGGATCCTCAACGCGCACCTTGCGCATCATCTGACGGATGATAACCTCAATGTGCTTATCGTTGATTTCAACGCCCTGCTGGCGGTACACCGCCTGAACGGACTGAACCAGATAATCCTGAACAGCCTCCACGCCGGAGATCCGCAGCACATCCTGAGGATAGAGCGCGCCGTCGGTGATGGGCTGACCCTTCTCCACGACCTTGCCGTGGGCAACCTTCAGGCCCACGGAGTAGGGCACCTGATAGACCTTCACCTCGCCGTCGTCCGCGGTAACGGTAATGTTACGCAGAGCGGTGCGGTGGGTATCGTCGATGGACACCACACCGGTGATTTCGGAAATCTGAGCCATCTTCTTAGGCCGGCGAGCCTCAAACAGCTCTTCCACTCGGGGAAGACCCTGGGTGATATCGTCACCGGCAACGCCGCCGGAGTGGAAGGTACGCATGGTCAGCTGCGTACCGGGCTCACCGATGGACTGGGCGGCGATAATGCCGACGGCCTCGCCCAGGTCCACCTCCTTGGAGGTGGCCAGGTTCATGCCGTAGCACTTGGCGCAGACACCCACCCGGGCCCGGCAGGCCAGAATGGTGCGGATATAGATTTTGTTGATGCCGTGGGCCTCGAACTTAGCGGCATCCTCAGGCATCATCATCACGTCCTTGGAGTGCAGCAGCTCGCCTGTAGCGGGATCCACCACATCGTGGACGGGATAACGACCCCGGATCCGGCTGCCGAAGGTATCGATGATGTCGCCGTTCTTGTCGTAGACCGCACCCACCCAGATACCGTTCTCCGTGCCGCAGTCGTGCTGGCGGATGATGACCTCCTGGGAAACATCCACCATTCGGCGGGTCAGGTAACCGGAGTCGGCGGTACGAAGGGCGGTATCGGTCATGCCCTTACGGGCGCCTCTGGAGGAAATGAAGTACTCCAGGACAGACAGGCCCTCACGGAAGTTTGCCTTAACGGGAATCTCGATGGTACGGCCGGCGGTATCTGCCATCAGGCCACGCATACCTGCCAGCTGACGAATCTGAGCCATGGAGCCACGGGCGCCGGAGTCGGCCATCATGTAGATGGGGTTGAACTCATCCAGGTTGCCCTGAAGGGCATCGGTAACTTCCTTGGTGGTCTGCTCCCACTGCTGAACCACCAGACGGTAACGCTCGTCATTGGTGATATAGCCCTGGCGGAAGTAGTTTTCAATTTCCACCACCTTGTGCTCAGCGGCCTTGACCAGTTCGTACTTGATGGCGGGAACCACCATATCTGCGATGGACACGGAGATAGCGCCCTTGGTGGAGTACTTGTAGCCCAGAGCCTTGATCCGATCCAGCATTTCGGTGGCAATGGTGAAGCCGTGAACCCGGATACACTTGTCGATGATCTTGCCCAGCTGCTTCTTGCCGACCAGGAAGTCAATTTCCAGATCGAAGGCATGGGCAGGATCGCTGCGGTCTACGAAGCCCAGATCCTGGGGGATCGGCTCATTGTAAATCAGACGGCCCACGGTGGCGTTGATCATCTGATAACGCATCTCCCCGTCCACTTCCTTGCCGTAGCGCACCAGGATCGGCGCGTGCAGACCGATGGCACCGTCGGCATAGGCGGCGATGGCCTCCTCGGTGGAGGAGTAGGCGTGGATGGGGCGGAACTTGGCTTCCTTTTTCCCTTCCTTCTTGGCCTGCTTGTTGGCAGCCACGAAGTCATCGGCATCCACTACCACACCGGCAGTCAGGCCGGTCTCCCCCGCGTCGGTGACGAACACGGTTTCGGAGCCCTTCTCCGCCTTACCCAGCCGGGTATAGGTCAGATAGTAGGCACCCAGAATCATATCCTGGGTCGGCACGGTAACGGGCTTGCCGTCCTGAGGACGGAGCAGGTTGTTGGCGGAGAGCATCAGCATTCTGGCTTCCGCCTGAGCCTCCGGAGACAGAGGAACGTGAATGGCCATCTGGTCGCCGTCGAAGTCCGCGTTGAAGGCGGTGCAGCACAGGGGGTGCAGCTTCAGAGCCCGGCCCTCTACCAGCACCGGCTCGAAGGCCTGAATGCCCAGACGGTGCAGGGTAGGCGCCCGGTTCAGCATAACGGGCCGATCCTTGATGATGTCGTCCAGAGCGTCCCAGACCTCGGTCTTGCCCTTGTCGATCATCTTCTTGGCGGACTTGATGTTGTTGGCCAGGCCGTCGGAAACCAGCTTCTTCATAACGAAGGGCCGGAACAGCTCAATGGCCATTTCCTTGGGCACGCCGCACTGGTAGAGCTTCAGCTCAGGGCCGACCACGATAACGGAACGGCCGGAGTAGTCAACACGCTTGCCCAGCAGATTCTGACGGAACCGGCCCTGCTTGCCCTTGAGCATGTCGGACAGGGATTTCAGTGCCCGGTTGTTGGCACCGGTGACGGCACGACCCCGGCGGCCGTTGTCGATCAGAGCGTCCACAGCCTCCTGGAGCATCCGCTTTTCGTTGCGGATGATGATGTCGGGGGCATGGAGCTGAACCAGCCGCTTCAGGCGGTTATTCCGGTTGATGACCCGGCGATACAGATCGTTCAGGTCGGAGGTTGCGAACCGACCGCCGTCCAGCTGAATCATAGGACGGATATCGGGAGGAATCACGGGCAGCACGTCCATGATCATCCAGCTGGGCTTGTTGCCGGACTCCCGGAAGGCCTCCACTACCTCCAGACGCTTGACAATGCGCAGCTTCTTCTGGGAGGAGGCGGTCTTCAGCTCGTTTCTCAGCTGCTCGGACAGCTGATCCAGGTCGATCTGCTCCAGCAGTTCCTTGACGGCCTCGGCACCCATACCGGCCTTGAAGTCGTCCTCGTACTTTTCCCGCATGTCCCGGTATTCCTTCTCGGTGAGCACCTGATTCCGGGCCAGGGGCGCGTCACCGGGATCGGTGACAATATAGGCCGCGAAGTACAGCACCTTCTCCAGAATCTTGGGGCTGATGTCCAGCACCAGACCCATCCGGGAGGGAATGCCCTTGAAATACCAGATATGGCTGCAGGGAGCGGCCAGCTCAATGTGACCCATGCGCTCCCGGCGCACCTTGGATTTGGTGACCTCGACGCCGCAGCGGTCGCAGATCTTGCCCTTGTACTTGATTTTCTTGTACTTGCCGCAGTGGCATTCCCAGTCCTTGGTGGGTCCGAAAATCCGCTCGCAGTACAGTCCGTCCCGCTCGGGCTTCAGGGTACGGTAGTTGATGGTTTCCGGCTTCTTGACCTCGCCGTAGGACCACTGCCGGATCATCTCCGGGGACGCAATACCAATTTTAATGGCATCAAAGGTGGCATCTGCCATGTGTAGCCTCCTTATTCTTCGTTGTCGGCATCCATATCGCCGAATACATCCATAATATCCTCAGGGCTGTCCTCGTCGATGACGAAGCCAGCGTCCAGCACCTCATCGGTAGAGCCAACCACCGTGTCGTTTCCGGAGTCGGCGGTGTAGACGATCTCGTCGTCATCGTCCTCGTCCTTCAGCTCGATCTCGTCGCCGTTCTCGTCCAGAACCCGGATATCCAGGCACAGAGCCTGGAGCTCCTTGATCAGAACCTTGAAGGATTCGGGCACGCCGGGCTTAGGAATGTTGGCGCCCTTGACGATGGCCTCGTAGGTCTTGACACGGCCGGTCACATCATCGGACTTGACGGTCAGGATCTCCTGCAGGGTGTAAGCGGCACCGTAAGCTTCCAGTGCCCAGACTTCCATTTCGCCGAAACGCTGGCCGCCGAACTGAGCCTTGCCGCCCAGAGGCTGCTGAGTAACCAGGGCATAGGGGCCGGTGGAACGGGCGTGAATCTTATCGTCAACCAGGTGATGGAGCTTCAGATAGTAGGGATAGCCGACCGTGACCAGGTTATCGAAAGGCTCGCCGGTACGGCCGTCATACAGGATGGTCTTGCCGTCCTCCCGCAGGCCAGCCAGCTTCAGGGTCTCCCGGATGTCCTTCTCGTTGGCGCCGTCGAAGACGGGGGTGGCAACATGCCAGCCCAGAGCCTTGGCAGCGTAGCCCAGATGGACTTCCAGCACCTGGCCGATGTTCATACGGGAAGGCACGCCCAGGGGGTTCAGCACGATATCCAGGGGGGTGCCGTCGGGCAGGAAGGGCATATCCTCCTCGGGCAGGACCCGGGAAACGACGCCCTTGTTGCCGTGACGGCCGGCCATCTTATCGCCCACGCCGATCTTCCGCTTCTGGGCAAGATACACACGGACGGACTTGGTGACGCCGGGCGCCAGCTCGTCGGAATTTTCCTTGGTGAAGACCTTCACGTCCACCACGATGCCGGAGGTGCCGTGAGGCACCTTCAGGGAGGTATCCCGGACTTCTCTTGCCTTCTCGCCGAAGATGGCCCGCAGCAGACGCTCCTCGGGGGTCAGCTCGGTCTCACCCTTGGGGGTGACCTTGCCAACCAGGTAATCACCGGCGTGGACTTCCGCGCCGACGCGGATAATGCCGTTCTCGTCCAGATCCTTCAGGGTGTCCTCGCCCACGTTGGGGATATCCCGGGTGATTTCCTCCGGGCCCAGCTTGGTATCCCGGGCCTCTGTCTCATACTCCTCGATGTGGATGGAGGTGAACACATCCTCCCGAACCAGACGTTCGTTGAGCAGAATGGCGTCCTCGTAGTTGTAGCCTTCCCAGGTAACGAAGCCGATGAGCACGTTCTTGCCCAGGGCAACCTCGCCGCCGGAGCAGGAGGGGCCGTCGGCAATGATCTGCTCGGTATCCACCCGCTCGCCCACCACCACGATGGGCCGCTGGTTGATGCAGGTACCGGCGTTGGAGCGGGAGAACTTAATCAGGGCGTGGGTGCAGGTCTCGCCGCTGTCATACTTGACGGTAATGGAGGAAGCGGACACGGCGGTGACTACGCCGGGGCCCTTGGCCTTCACGCAGACCTCGGAGTCCACGGCAGCCTTGTGCTCGATGCCGGTGGCAACGATGGGCGGCTCGGTGGTCAGCAGAGGCACGGCCTGACGCTGCATGTTCGCGCCCATCAGCGCACGGTTAGCGTCGTCGTTCTGCAGGAAGGGAATGAAAGAGGTAGCGATGGAGATCATCATTCTGGGGGACACATCGATATAGTCGATCATGCCCCGGTCAACCTCGATAATCTCGTTGCGGTGACGGCAGGTGATACGGGCGTTGGCAAGGCAGCCGTTCTCGTCCAGAGGCTCATTGGCCTGGCCGATGTAGTAGTCGTCCTCCACATCGGCGGTCATATACTCCACGTTCTTGGTGACGAAGCCGGTGGCCTTGTCCACCTTCCGGTAGGGAGCCTCCACGAAGCCGTACTCGTTGATTTTGGCAAAGGTAGCCAAGTAGTTAATCAGGCCGATGTTGGGGCCTTCAGGGGTCTCAATGGGGCACATCCGGCCATAGTGGGTGTAGTGAATATCCCGGACGTCGAAGGAAGCCCGGTCACGGCTCAGACCGCCGGGGCCCAGAGCGGACAGACGGCGCTTGTGGGTCAGCTCGGACAGGGGGTTATTCTGATCCATGAACTGGCTCAGAGGGGAGGAGCCAAAGAACTCCTTGATGACCGCGGTAACAGGCCGGATGTTGATCAGGCTCTGAGGGGTCACGGTGTCCAGATCCTGGACGGTCATTCGCTCCCGGATCACCCGATCCAGACGGCTAAAGCCAATGCGGAACTGGTTCTGAAGCAGCTCGCCTACGCAGCGCAGACGGCGGTTGCCCAGGTGGTCAATGTCGTCGGGCGTACCCACGCCCATGGCCACGCAGTTCAGGTAGTTGATGGAGGCCATGATGTCGTCCACAATGATGTGGTTGGGAATCAGGTCGGTGTAACGCTCGGCAATGGCGTCTTTCCAGCCGTCGGCAGGAACGGTTTCCAGCATTTCCTTCAGCACGGGGAAATAAACCTTCTCGGTGATGCCGTACTGCTTGGGGTCAAAATCCACGAAGCCCGCCATCTCCACCATGTTGTTGGAGAAGACCTTGACGTTGTAGTCGCCGATCTTGATGACCGCCTCGTTGACGCCCTTCCGGCTCAGCTCGTGAGCCTGGGCGCGGGAGATGAACTCGCCGGGCATGACCAGAATTTCACCGGTCATGGGATCGGCAATGGGCTCTACGGCTTCCTGGCCGGACAGCCGGCTCCAGATGTCCATCTTCTTGTTGAACTTATACCGGCCAACCTTGCTCACGTCGTAGCGGTGGTAGTCGAACAGCAGGCCCTCCAGATGGGCAGTGGCAGTCTCCACCGTAGGGGGCTCGCCAGGACGCAGCCGGCGGTAAATCTCCAACAGAGACTCTTCTCTGGTCTTGCAGGGATCCTTGTCAATGGTAGCCAGAATCCGGGGATCCTCACCGAACATGGCCTTGATCTGCTCGTCGGTCTGCACGCCCAGTGCCCGGATCAGGCAGGTGATGGGCAGCTTCCGGTTCTTATCGATCCGAACCCAGAACACATCGGAGTTGTCGGTTTCGTACTCCAGCCAGGCACCCCGGTAGGGAATGACAGTAGCGGTATAGGTATGCTGGTCAGCCTTGTCCACCTCATGGCCGTAGTACATGCCGGGAGAACGGACGATCTGGGTGATAATGACGCGCTCCGCGCCGTTGATCACAAAGGTACCGCCGTTGGTCATCACGGGGAAATCGCCCATGAAGATCTCCTGCTCCTTGATTTCGTCGGTCTCGGTGTTGCGCAGGCGAACCCGCACCTTGATGGGCTTGGCGTAGGTAGCGTCCCGCTCTTTGCACTCCTCAATGGTGTACTTGGCCTTATCCTCCATGGTGTAATCCAGGAAGGACAGCTCCAGCTTGCCGGAGAAGTCGGTAATGGTGCCTACGTCCTTGAAGACCTCCCGCAAGCCGGTATCCAGGAACCACTGATAGGAGTCCTTCTGGATTTTCAGCATGTTGGGGATCTCCAGGATCTCTTCATACTTCGCGTAAGATTTACGCATGGTCTTGCCGAACATTACGTCCTTGACCATTGCCATATGGATCATCACAGCCTTTCTTTCGAGTTGTGTTGCTTATGATACGCCCCGCGCGGTTGTCAATTTTCACAAAGTTCCTACTTGACAGCCGCCCGCTACTGTGCTAGAATGACCTGGTAAGGAAGGAAGTCCGCAGATAGGCATAGTATCACAGTATGGACAATCATTATAGCATGGCGGGCAAATTCTGTCAATGAATAATTTCCACAATTCCGAGGCTTCCGCCTCGTTTTTTTATGCCCTTTTCGCTAATTTTCGCCCCTGCCCTGTCAAAGCCCCGCCGGTCTGCGATTTCAGACCGGCGGGGTTCATACATTCAAACTGACGGTATACTCATGTCATTGCGAACCAGTCCGCAGACTGGTGTGGCAATCCCCCGGTCGTTCCGAGAGCCATCGTCGAAGCACAAAGTGAAAAGTAAAGCTGTCATTCCGATCCTGTTCGCACTCTGGCGTGGGAATCCGTTCTCCTGAAAAAATGTCGGTCATCTGACGTTTTTGTTGGATTACGGATTGCCACACCAGCGTGCGCGCTGGTTCGCAATGACAGCTTTATTGTTTCCTATGTGCTTTTATCAACAACGCTCTGACTGTTTGCGCTTACTTCTTACTGTTCCAACCCAGCCGGTTCACATACACCTTGCCCTTATCAAACACAAAGTTATAGTAAGCCGTGTTCAGGATATCCGCGGAAATGGAAAACCGTGTGGCGATCAGCTGGTTCATATTCTCCACATATCCTTCCGGAATTTCACTTTCCGGCACCTGGTACCGGATTTCCCCGGTGCTGGCATTGAACCAGACCTTGTCCGTCAGAAAGCTCTTGTCCACCAGTACCGCCGCGTGGGTGCCGTCGGAGAACACGTCCGTCCCCGCCAGCAGCCGGGAGTCGTATTCAAAACCCCACAGGTTCAGAATCGTAGGCAGAACGTCCACATTGCAGCAGTATTCGTCCACCACAATGTTTTTCTCCAGGCCGCCTACCCAGAAGATCAGGGTAGACTTGAACTTGGAGAAGCCGTCAATGTCGTGACCGATCAGCTCGGCATACTCGCTGTCCTTCAGGCCGTAAGGGAAATGATCTCCGGCAATGACAATGGCGGTTCTGTCTGCCACCCCCGCCTGCTCCAGCCGCTCCATCAGGTAGCCGATGGCCTTGTCAAACTCGATGTTGCAGCTCAGGTATGCCTTGATGGCATTGCTGGAATAGGGCAGATCCTTTACCTGATCCCAGTTCCGCTTAGCCATTTCGTTGGTGCCGATATCATACTTATAGTGGCCGGAGAAGGTCATATAGTAGGCGTGGAAGGGTTCTTTCCCGATGTAATCATCTACGGACTGCTCCATCATTTCCAGATCGGAGGCGGGCCAGTTGGTGGTGAAGGTCATGCCGTCTCCGGCGAATTTCATGGTGTAGCCCATGTTGGGATGGGACTCGCTGCGACCGTAATAGCTGCCCCGATAGTTGTGATAGCCGAAGCTCTCCACCCCCCGCTGAGACTGAAACACATTGCCCAGAGTGAAGGGCAGGTAGCTGTTCCGGGAGGCATACAGGCTGGACACCGCCTTGCTCCGCCCGGCATCCGGATACAGGCCCTGCATCAGGGCGTACTCGCCGTCGGTGGTGGTGTTAGGGAAGGTATTATAATAGTTGTTGAAGATGATTCCCTGCTGGGTCAGCTTGTACAGATTGGGGGTCAGATCCTTGTCAATGGCCGCGGGCGAGAAGCTCTCCGCGCACATGACGATCAGATTGTAGTCCTTCAGCATCCCGGTGTATTCGTTCTGATTGGTTCCGGTTACTTTCGAACAGTAGTCATTGATTGCCAGCAGCTTCTTGTCCTCGGTCATGGCATTCAGGGCATCAAAGTCAATGTCCATAACGTTGTACCTGACCTCCGCCGGCTCCTGGGCTGGGTTCTCCCCCTGGGTCTCCTCCGGAATATAATAGTCCTGCTCCTCCGTTTTGGCATGGCGGGTCAGTTCCAGCCGGATGGTCGTCAGCAGGCCAAATCGCTGAACATTCTGATTGGTGGCAATTTCCCCGCTGCGGTAGTAGTCCTCATCGGAGAACATTTCCGTACCCGTCTGCCAGATGCCTGCCCGGGTCAGGGCAAACAGGGCAACCGCCAGCGCCAGCAGCACAATCCGTCCCTTTGCCCGAAGCTCCCCTTTCAGCCCCTTTCTCAGGAAAATCCGCAGCGCCAGGGGTACCAGCAGCGCAATGAGCCAGGGAAAATGATCCCCCATGGCAGCAAGCAGCTCCCGCCAGAAGTTGGTCATGGCCTCCCCGCCCTGGGATACCATGGCTGCGGAATACAGCGTGCCGAAAATGAAATGATAGACAATCTGACTGCCGTAGAGCAGGGTCAGCACCGCCGTCAGGAAAACTTCCGCTCCAAAACGGCCTTTTCTCAAAAAGGACAGGACAAGTGTCACAAGCAACGCCGCGGACAGCGTAAAGCCCAGGGCGTAGATCCGCACCCCAAAGCTGTGAAACACCGCCCCGCTCAGCAGACACTCCCAGTACAGTAGGGCAAACGCCCAATAAAACGCCGGCTTCGCCGCCGTCCAAATTTTCTTCCAGTCATTGCGATTCAATAGCCGCACCTCCAAAAACTATTTCTCAGCCTATTTCTCAGCGCAGTATTATAGCATATTTCCGCCGATTGTGACAGATTTTTTTCGAAAAAACGGCACAAATTTTGAATGCGCTCCCCTACCGCTCTTTGGGCAGAATGAAGCACCGGCGGGGAAAAGTCCCCGCCGGTGCGGCTTATGCAGATTTACAAAGAGGAATAGCCGAAGCTGTTGACCAGAGCATCCACCTTCTTGCCCGCCTTGCAGTAGGGGCAGTCGTGGTAATCATAGCTTCTGTAGTCCGGCAGATCCTGCACGGAATAGACGGATTTCACAGGATAACCCTCCACCTCGTCCACCGCCCGATAGATAGCCGCCACTCCGCTGACCTTGCCGCCATAGTACTCGATGGCCTCGATAGACCGCTTGGCGGTGAAGCCGGTGGTAACGGAGGCCATCAGCACCAGCACATGCTTGCCCCGGATCATGGGCTGAATGTTCTCCCGGAAGATGATCTGGGAATTGGCATTATATTCCGGCTCCACCACATAGACGGTTTCGTGGGCATTGATGGTGCGGAAACCAGATTTAGTCAGCTCCTCGGCAATGCAGGTGCCCAGCACCGCGGTACCGTCCAGACACAGCACCGTATCCACCGGCGTATCATTGACAAAGCTGGAAACCAGCTGATAGGCACTGTCCCTGGCCTCGCTGAGACGGGTCTTCTGATAGGTGATGTCCACATAGTAGTTGATATGGGAATGGTTGGTCACAAAATGTCCCTTGGCAATTCGCAGGGGTGCATTTCCCCGCTTCACAGGCAGTTTTACAAGCTGGATCATGGTGCATTCCTCCGTTTTTGTGGGTTAAAAAGAAAAAACGTTTTGCCCCGGCATCAGCGTTTTCACCGGGCTTTCAAAACGCTTTTTTTCATTATAACCTGAAAAAAGAGAAATCGCAAGTGCATTGTGCCTAATTGCTCGCCAAAATTCAGCCTCTTCTCTTGTTGATATTGCGCAAACGCAGAGCCTTTTCCTGACGGCGAAACTGACCCGCAATGATCTTGCAGATCCTGCCCGTGCGCATCATCCAGTGCACCTTGCCGAAGCTTGCCCACATAACGGCGTCAGTTTCCCCCGGCTGGAGCACGATGTCCTTCAGGCACACCGCCCGGTGCAGGCAGTAATGATCATAGAAAATATTCCGATCCAGATCCGAATCCAGAAGCTCGAACTCCTCTTCCTCCGCCCGGATGCCCGTTTCCTCGAACAGTTCCCGGGCCACCGCCTGGCGGCTGGTTTCCCCGGCCTGAGCCGCGCCGCCGGAATTTTCCCAGGTTCCGGCAAAGCTTTTCTCCTTGGCTCGGCGGGTCAGCAGCACATGTCCTGCCCCATCGTAGACCCAGACGCAGACCACCAGACCGTATTCCCCGGGCTTCCAGCCGCTTCCGCGGCAGTGAACCCTGCCGGTAGGCTGTCGGTTCTCGTCATAAATGTCGTTCCACTCCACAGGCCGGGTCCTTCCTTTCCTTCTTCCTGTGCTTCAGGATATCACAGTCTCCGGAAAAAGGCAACCGCATTTGCCGATTTTTGTCCTTGCCAAAAAGGGAAACGCCGTATATAATGAAGGAAGAACAAAATCCATTCTTAGGAGGTTCCCCTATGAATATCATCCACACCCAGAAGGCTCCCGCCGCCATCGGCCCCTACAGCCAGGGCTACGCGGTCAACGACCTGGTTTTCACCTCCGGTCAGATTCCCGTGGATCCCGCCACCGGCGCCATTCCTGAGGGCATCGCCGCCCAGTGTGAGCAAAGCTGCAAGAACGTAGCCGCCATTCTGGAGGCTGCCGGGGTGAGCATGGACAAGGTCTTCAAGACCACCTGCTTCCTGGCTGACATGGACGACTTTGCCGCCTTCAATGAGGTCTACGCCCAGTATTTTGTCTCCAAACCCGCCAGAAGCTGCGTGGCAGTGAAAACCCTGCCCAAGGGCGTCCTGTGCGAGATCGAGGCCATCGCGATTAAGTAAATACATAAAAGCAGCGGGGCGGCCAGGTGGCCGCCCCGTTCAGTGTGTCAAAAGAAATACGTTGTCATTGCGAACCAGTTTCGCAACACTGGTGTGGCCCTTTCCAAGGATTCCCTTCGGTCACAATCCGCATTTCCCTGCAAGTGCGAGACGGATGAGGGTCTTGCCTCTCCCTATGGGAGAGGTGCCCCGGCAAGGGGCGGAGAGGGCTTGTTTTACCCTCTCAGTCGGCTTCGCCGCCAGCTCCCCCAAAGTGGGAGCCAAGTGGGGAACGGATTGCCACGCCAGTGTGCGCACTGGCTCGCAATGACAGTATTTTTTGTCAGTATTCCTTCAGCATCTCCCGGATTTCTGACAGGGATTTTCCCTGCTCCCGGGCGATCTTCACCAGGTCGTCATACTCCGGCTTTTCCCGGCAAACTCCGTAGCCCCGGCTGATTTTCCGGCGCACCGGGCCATAGGGGGTCTGGGTCACTTCCTCCGAACGCCGGAGGGTAAACCGGCTGCACAGCCCCACCCGGACGCCCAGGGTGGTCGTATGCCGGAACAGCAGCCGGGTCATTGTTTCCTGCTCCGCCGGACGGCACAGCACCGTCAGCAGCACTCCGGGGCGGGATTTTTTCATGCCGATGGGGGTGGCGAACACGTCCAGTGCCCCACCCGCAAGCAAGGCTTCCATGGCAAAACCAATGTCCTCCCCGGTCATGTCGTCTAAATTGCAGCGCAGCTCAGCAATTTCGTCCCCGGCCTCCTGGGTTTCCCCCAGCAGTGCCCGGACACAGTTGGCTCTGGGAAAATCCTTCTTTCCCATGCCGTAGCCGATGGATTCCACCCGCATAGGCGGCATTTTCCCGAATTCCGTCACAAAATGCTTGAGCAGCGCCGCCCCGGTGGGGGTGCACAGCTCCCCGGAAATTTCCCCGCCATACATGGGGATTCCCCGCAGAAGGTAAGCCGTAGCCGGGGCGGGCACCGGCAGAATGCCGTGGGCGCACTTTACCGTGCCGCTGCCCACATGCACCGGTGAAGCCAGAATCTGCTCCGGGTTCAGCCGGTGGAGTAGCAGGCACACCGCCGTCACGTCCGCCACCGCGTCCAGAGTGCCCACCTCATGGAAGTGAATCTGATTCACCGGCACCCCGTGGACGTGGCTTTCCGCCTGGGCGATTTCCTCGTAAACCGACAGGATATCCAGCTTGACCATGGTGGGAATGGGCAATGCCTGCACAATGGTTCGGATGTCATGTAGGCTTCCGTGGGTGTGAGGGTGCGCCTCCCCTTCCTCCTGACCGTGAACTTTCACTGCCATATGGGTTCCGGAAATGCCGCATTTTTGGCATTTTTCGACGGAAAACACAACGCCCGAAATGCCCAGGCTGTTCAGTTCCGCCACAAAGCTTTCCGGCTCCGGCAGCAGCTCCAGCAGAGCCGCCGTCAGCATATCCCCCGCCGCGCCCATGCCGCAGTCCAGATAGAGCGTTCTCATTTCTTGACCTCCATGTGGTTAATGCGCCCGGCCAGGAACCCCGCGCCGAAGCCGTTGTCGATGTTTACCACGCTGACCCCACTGGCACAGGAATTGAGCATACTCAGCAGGGCGGACACCCCGCCGAAGGAAGCCCCGTAGCCCACGCTGGTAGGCACTGCGATCACCGGGCAGTCTGCCAGGCCGCCGATCACGCTGGCAAGCGCCCCTTCCATGCCCGCCACGGCAACGACCACGCTGGCCTCCATGACCAAATCCATATGAGCCAGCAGCCGGTGCACCCCGGCCACCCCCACATCATAGAGCCGCACCACTTCGTTTCCCTGGATTTCCGCGGTCAGAGCCGCTTCCTCCGCCACGGGAATGTCGCTGGTGCCGCCGGTGGCAATGACGATTTTGCCGATGCCGTCCGGCTCCGGGAAGCCTCCGGCGATGCCCACCTTGGCCTCCTTCCGGTAGTCCAGGGGCAGGGTTTTGGATACGAAATCCGCTGCCTCCTGAGACATCCGGGTGATGAGAATCCGGCTCTGGCCGTTGCGGATCATGGTCTGCATAATGCCCAGAATCTGCTCCGGGGTCTTCCCGGCTCCGTAGATCACCTCTGCCGCCCCTTGACGGATTCGCCGGTGCAAATCCACCTTGGCATAGCCAATGTCCTCGAAGGGGGAGATTTTCAGCTTCAGCATGGCATCGTCCACGGAAACGGTTCCGTCCTTGACCTGCTCAAGAAGCTTTCGCATATCGGAATTCACGGCCGCACCTCCATATCCAGCACCACGCCCGCATACCACTGTCTGAGCTCCTCCAGGATGGTCTCCCGGTTTCGGAGCACCAGTTCCAGCTGCCCTTCCGGCACCTGAATTCTGGCGCAGCCCTTCAGAAGCCGTACCCGAAAATCCCGCAGACCCAGGGAGCGAAGAAAATCCTCGGCCTTTTCCGTTTTTTCCAGCTTTTCGGCGGTGATTGTTTCTCCCGCAGGCACACGGGTAGCCAGGCAGGCATAGGCAGGCTTATCCCAGGTGAAAAGCCCCGCCTGCCGGGACAATTCCCGGATTTCGCTTTTGGTCAGGCCGCACTCCCGCAGAGGCGACCGGACGGACAGCTCCCGCAGAGCCTTCATTCCCGGCCGGTCAGAAACCCGATCGGAAGCGTTGGTACCGTCCAGAATCAGGTCGTAGCCGTCGGCAGCGGCGGCGGCAATCAGGGCGGAGAAAATCGCCCGTTTGCAGTAATAGCAGCGGTTTTCCGGATTTTCCGCCACCTTGGGCACCTCCAGTACGGACAGCGGCAGGATTTTCAGCTCCGCCCCCACATCCTTGGCAAGGCGCAAAGCATCCTCCCGCTCGAAGGCGGGCTGAAAGGCACTGTCCGCATAGTAGGCCGTCACCTTTGCCCCGGCACGCACCGCCGTATACAATAAATAAGAGGAATCCACCCCGCCGGAAAAGGCAACGGCAGCTTTGGGATTCTCTTTCCAGAATTCGTTCAGGGTCATGATTTTCCCTCCTTCCGGGATTTTCGCCATTATAGCACGAATGGCCGCCCTTCGCAATCTTTTCTCATTTAACATTTTTGTGAAATGTTTTTCTTGACAAGGTCGGCTTTCTGTGTTACTATTCATTTAACATTTCAGCTAAATGTTAAATGAGAGGAGGACGTACATGGGCTTACAGCAAACTCTGAAGGCGCTGGCTGACCCCACCCGGCGGGAAATCCTGAATCTTCTCAAGGACGGAAAACGTTCCGCCGGAGAAATTTCTGAGCAGTTCGACATTTCCGCCGCCGCGGTATCCCGGCACCTGTCGGTGCTGAAGGATGCCGACCTGGTGACGGACACCCGGGATGGAAAATTTATCTTTTACGAGCTGAACGCCTCGGTTCTGGAAGAAATTCTTCTCTGGATTTCCGACCTGAAGGGCGAAAAACCCGCCGAAAACTGACTGTTTTGGAGGTATTTTATGATTACCAAGTATCAAAAAGAACTGATTGTTTCTTCCATTGTGATCCTGCTTCCCGCCTTTGTGTCCCTTTGGGTTCCCGAACTGCATTCCCTGTGGCTGCTGTGCCTAAGCCTGCTGGCCGGACAATGGCTGTGCTTCCTCATTTCCGCCGCCGACCCAGGAAACCGGGGCAGAAATGAAAAGCCCCTGCGGCTGGTGCTGTGGATCATGCCCATTCTTTCCCTGCTGTGCGCCGGGCTGTCCTATGCCCTGAGCGCAGGGATTTCCCTCTCCGTTGGCCGGATCACCACCCTATCTCTGGGACTGATGTTCGCCGCCATCGGCAACTACCTGCCCAAATGCCGCCGGAACTACACCATCGGCATCAAGGTAACCTGGGCGCTTGCCAGCGACGAAAACTGGAACGCCACCCATCGGTTTGCCGGGAGGGTCTGGGTCATCGGCGGTGTCGCAGTGATGCTGGCCGCCCTGCTGCCCGAGGGCTGGAACGTTTTCGCCGCCGTGTTGGGAGCGGTGGTCATTTCTGTGATTCCCACTGTCTACTCCTACCGCTATTACAAGGGACAACTGGCCCGGGGCGAGGAACTGAAAGCCCTCCCCGCCCTGCCCTCCCGCTATTGGAAAATTTCCGCCGCCGTGACCGCCGCAATTCTGGTTTTTGTGGCCGTGATGCTGTTTTCCGGCAAGGTGGAAACCACCTTTGGGGACGATTCTTTCACCGTCCGGGGAAGCTACTACGGCAGCCAGACCGTGTCTTATGCGGATATGGATTCCCTGGAGCTTCGGCAGGACGATGTCCCCGGCAGCCGGGTTTTCGGCGTAGGCAGCTACCGACTGCTGCTGGGCACCTTCCGGAATGAGGAATTTGGCACTTACACCCGCTACACCTACTATAAGCCCGAAAGCTGCATCGTGGTGCGCATGGGTGAAAAGGTTCTGGTGCTCAGCGGGAAGGACAAGGCGGAAACCCAGGAAATCTACGACCAACTGCTGGCGCACACAAACGAGTAAAAATGCAAACGCTATCAATCTGCGGCCATTGCGAACCAGTGCGCATACTGGTTCGCAATGACCGTCTTATTATCAGGCTTCCGCGCTTTTACAACGCCGCTGTTCCTTTCAGCTCACTCTTTCTTTCGGAAATCCATCGATTTCCCGAAAAATTCCTTGACGGTTGGGGAATCATCCACTATAATGTTTGGGACTATGGAATTTATTTCTGAGAAAGGATTTTGAATATGGCAAAGGAATTTAAGATTACCAGTCTGCGTCTTGCCGACCTGGAAAAGGAACTGAACTATCTGAAGACCACCCGGGAGCGTGAGGTTGCCGCCATGATCGCGGAAGCCCGTTCCTACGGCGACTTGTCCGAAAACTCCGAGTATGATGCCGCCAAGAACGAGCAGGCCAAACTCTACGGCCGGATTGCCGAAATCGAGGACATTCTGTCCCACGCCGTCATCATTGAGGACGAGAACGAGGCCACCGGCCGGGTAGGACTGGGCTGCACCGTGGTCGTGGAGGATGAGAAGGGCGTTCAGTCCACTTATCGGATCACCGGTTCCCAGGAGGCCAACCCCATGGAGGGCAAGCTCTCCGACGACTCCCCCTTCGGCCGGAGCGTGGTGGGCAAGGCAGCCGGCGAAACCTTCACCGTCAACGCCCCTGCCGGCTCCTTCACCATGAAGGTGGTCAGCGTCACCCGTGAGGGCTGAGCCATGGCAAAGTTTGTACCCCAGGCGGAAATGCCCCTGTCCGATCAGGTTCGGGTGCGTCGGGAAAAGCTGGATACTCTGCGTGCCGACGGCTTTGACCCCTTCGTCCAGACCAAGTTTGAAGTGACCGCCGACTCCGCCGCCATCAAAGAAAACTACGATGCCATGGCGGGCAAGTCCGTCCGTCTGGCTGGCCGTATCATGAGCAAGCGTGGCATGGGCAAGGTGTCCTTCTGCGATTTGCAGGACAGCACCGGCCGGATTCAGCTGTATGTGAAGTTCGACGAAATGGAGGAGGCCTCCTTCCAGCGGTTCAAGAAGAACGACATCGGCGACATCGTCGGTGTGGTGGGCGACGTGTTCAAAACCGAGCGGGGCGAAATCTCCGTCCGTGTCCACGAGGCCACGCTGCTGAGCAAGTCCCTGCTGCCTCTGCCGGAAAAGTTCCACGGCCTGACCGACCGGGAAACCCGGTACCGTCAGCGTTATGTTGACCTGATTGTAAACCCCGAGGTAAAGGACACCTTCGTCAAGCGGAGCCTGATTCTCCGGGAGCTGCGGCATTTCCTGGACGGCAAGGGCTTCCTGGAGGTAGACACCCCCATTCTGACCCCCTTCGAGATCGGTGCCTCCGCCCGTCCTTTCTATACCCATCACAACACCCTGGACATTGACATGGTACTGCGCATTGAAACCGAGCTGTATCTGAAGCGGCTGATTGTAGGCGGCATGGATCGGGTCTACGAGGTAGGCCGGATTTTCCGCAATGAGGGCATGGATCCCACCCACAACCCGGAGTTTACCTCCATTGAGCTGTACCAGGCCTACACCGATTTCCACGGCATGATGGATCTGGTGGAGGAAATGATGAAGACCGTGGCCATGAAGGTCTGCGGCACCCTGCAGATCACCTACCAGGGCAAGGACATCGACCTGAGCCACTGGGAGCGGATGACCATGATCGAGGCCGTCAAGAAGTACTCCGGCGTGGACTTTGCCGCCATTTCTTCTGATGAGGAGGCCATCGCCGCCGCCAAGGAGCACAAGGTGGAGCTGCCGGAAATCCCCACCAAGGGAGCGATTCTCGCCGAGTTCTTCGATGCCTTTGTGGAAGAGAATCTGATTCAGCCTACCTTTATTTATGACTATCCCGTGGAGAACAGCCCTCTGGCCAAGCGCAAGCCGGGTGACCCTGCCTTCACCGAGCGGTTTGAGTACTTCATCAACGCCACGGAGTTCGGCAACGCCTTCTCCGAGCTGAACGACCCCATCGACCAGAAAGCCCGGTTCGAAAAGCAGGTGGCCGACCGGCTGGCGGTGGATCCCGCAAGCCGCGCTCAGGTGGACTACGATTACGTCACCGCTCTGGAATACGGCCTGCCCCCCACGGGCGGTCTGGGCTTCGGCGTTGACCGGCTGGTCATGCTGCTGACGGACTCCGCCTCCATCCGGGACGTGCTGCTCTTCCCGACCATGAAGCCCACGGATATGCCCAAGGCGGAAAAGGCCGAGGAAAAGCCGGAGGCTGCCCCCGCGGCGACTCCCGTGTCTGAGGAAAAGATCGACTTCTCCAAGGTGGAGATCGAGCCGCTGTTCCAGGATCAGGTGGATTTTGACACCTTCTCCAAGAGCGATTTCCGTGCCGTGAAGGTCAAGGAATGCGAAGCCGTGAAGAAGTCCAAGAAGCTCTTAAAGTTCGTTTTGGACGACGGAACCGGCGTAGATCGGGTCATTTTGAGTGGTATTCATGAGTATTATGAGCCGGAAGAGCTGGTAGGCAAGACCTGCGTTGCCATCACCAACCTGCCCCCCAGAAAGATGATGGGCATCGACTCCTGCGGTATGCTGATTTCCGCCGTCTACCATGAGGAAGGCGAAGAGCGGCTCCACCTGCTCATGCTGGATAACCACATCCCCGCCGGTGCAAAGCTCTA
>OHNJ01000178.1_pt1 | contig 19756 bp, 24 predicted proteins | sample 1569611 | NCBI WGS metagenome assembly OHNJ01 (sample SAMEA3879607, study PRJEB24766) | human gut metagenome | biome: human-associated habitat; feature: feces | place: USA | collected 1985/1987
CCTCACCGGCATCGTTCTCGGTGATTTTTGCGTAATACAGTCTGTCAAGACCGATCGTTGCCATGATTCATTCCTCCAGTTCGTAGATTTGCGCCACGTCAATGGCGTAGTGATGGTAGCCGGTCTCGGTCTCAAAGCCGATGTACCGGCGGTCGGTAATATAAAAATCCGCACCCAGCAAGGCACGGACAAGGTCATTTTTCAGTTTGGTGTAACTGCCCTTTGTGAAGAGGGACAGCCGTGCCTCCTGCGTTTCGCAGCCGGGGGTGTTGTCAGCGTGAAGCTCAAAGCTGTCCGACAGCGGCGTAATCACCAGATAGGTGTCCGGTGCTTTACCGGAGAACACACCCGTTTCCACGGACACGCCGCAATGCTCGGCGATGGTTTGTAAATCGGATAGCAGACTCACAGCTTTTCCACCTCCTCATCCAGCGCCTTGGTCATGGCATCGATGCATTCCTGCCGGGATGCCGTTTTCGCAGGTTTCAGAAACGGTTTTGCAGGCTGACCGTGCTTGCCGTATTCGATGATGTTGGCCAGCTTGGCATTGCTGCTGCCGTCCGAGCGGGGTTCTGCGAAGCCGACCTTGATGTCGTGGTTACCGTCCCGGTTCAGTTTGGAGGGAGAAAGGCCAAGCGCACCTTCCAGTTCGCCTGTGGTGCGGGATTTGAACTTTGTCCCTCTGCCAATAACGGAGGAGAGATTGCTCTTGACTTTTTTCAGCACCACCTCGCCACCGGCCTGCAGGACGGTATCCGCAACGCTGTCAAAGTTGCTGCCGAGCTTGGAAATCTTCAGGAGGAAATCCTCCGGCATTTTCATATCGCACTTAGCCAACGGTCGGCACCTCCTTCTTTGCCAGCACCTCAATGTACATCCCACGCCCCTTTACATCCTCCACGGACACAATGTCGTAGCGACAGTCATCGCAGATGAGAAACTGGTCGGTAGTGACCGTCAGCCCAGGAATATACCGAAAGCGGAACAGGTCGGTCGCTTCACTGAATGCAGCGAGGTTTGCCCACCGCTGACTGCCGTGCCGACCTTCCCGATAGACACGGACGGAAGCGAGGACTTCATCCTCAGAATGAGTAAAGCCCTCGCTGTCCTTGACTTGGCGGGTTTCTACGATGTCGGCAAAGCCGTTCATTTTTCCGAAGCTCATACCTGCCACCGCCTATCCAAACGGAGAAGCAGATTAACCGTGTTCCACACCTGTTGTGCCGCTCCGGTGTTATCCGCAAAGAAGCCGCCTGTCGAGCCATCTCTCGATTCATAGAAGTGGGAGGACAGCATGATAACGGCCTGCTCCGTGGTAGGCGGCATGGGGTTCTCCGTGTAATAGCCCTCCGGGATGTGCTGGTAGCTTTCGGCGTAAGAAACAGCGGCGGTGATGTAGCCTTTCAGCAGCTCATCATCCGCCGTATGTTCCAAGATAAGGTTGGCTTTCACTTTGGAAAGAAGCTCGTCCATCACCGCCGCCTCCTTTCATTAGGTGCCGGAAGAGGCAGTGCCCTTCTGCTGCAGCACCTTGATAGCTTCGGGCAGAATGAGCTTGCCGTCCAGGCGCTTGGATGCGATGAAACCGATCTGACCGGTCTCCGCAAAGCGCTCGTTCAGACGCTTGAAGGTAATACCCAGGCGGTCGCCGATCCAGTAGTAGTTGAAATCCCCGAATGCTACAGTTTTCTTACCTGCCGCCAGTTCGGGAGCATAGGGAGAAGTATAGATACGCTTGCCGAGCAGCGTATCAAAACCGCCCTCATGCAGAGCGGGCTGCCACAGATACTGACCATTGGAGTCCTTCAGCTTGCGGATGTTCTTCATGGTGGAGTCATTCAGAAGCCACACGGCGTTCTTGCGATAGGCGCTGTTCAGAGAGTAGAACAGGTCGATCAGCTCGTCGGCAGTGATGGCGGTCGCGGAAGCCGCCGTGACACCAAGCTGACCGCCGCCCGTAGCATTGAAAATACCCATGGGCTTGCCGCTGCCGTCGCCGGTGAGGAACGCCTCTTCCTCCTTGTTGCCGATGCGACGGGCAAACTCGGTGCGGAAGTAGGCTTCCAGGTCAAAGGCAGAGTCGTTCAGAAGCTCTTCGGACACCTTGATCATGGTAGCGACCTTGTGTGCGCCGATAAGCTGCTGACCGAATGCATCATCACCTTCGGGAATCGTGCCTTCCTCATCGACCCAAGCGGCGGTGCCCTTGGTGGCAACGACGGGGATTTTGTGGCTGCCGGATGCGGTGGTAATGACATGAGCCAGGCTTCTGACCACATTCTCTGCGGAAAGGGACTGCACCAGGGTCTGCTCGAATTCGTCGGGAACGAGGTAGCCGCCCTCACTGTCCACGCCTTCCTGCAGAGCGTTGCGGATCTCTGCGGTCAGCATACCACCCTTGGTACGGGCCTGCGCCCAGAATGCCTTCTTATAGGCGTCAGAGGCTCGACCGGTTTTGGTATCTACCTTTGCCGTATCAGGCTTCTGCGTGATGGGAGTGTTGACTGGGGTGTTCAGTTCTCGCTCAAAAGCGTCCAGACGCTCCTGACGCTCGATCTCGTGGCCGAGGTCGACAATCTCCTGTTCCATCTTCTCATAGGTGGCGGTGTCCTCGGCGGAGAGGACACCTTTGTCGCTTCTGTGGGAGTCGAGGAACGCCTTCGTCTGCTCCCAGGTCTTTGCACGCTGTGCGCGCAGTTCGTTGATTTTACTCATTGTTTGTATCCTCCTTAAGGTTTGATCAGTGCGAGTCTCTTTTCGAGCTCGGAGATGGGTGTGCCTGCACTTTTCGCAGGTTCGGACGGGGTGTGATGGCTCTTGACCTTGGACATAAGCGAGTTGGTGACGGCTCTGCGGCTGAACACGAAGCTGTCCTCCGCGGCAGTGCTTTCAGCGTCTGCTTTGAACAGCAAATCGTCGGCGAAGCCCAGCTCCACAGCCTTGTTGGCATTCATCCAGGTCTCGGCATCCATGAGGTGGCTGAGCTTGGCACGGGACAAGCCGGTCTTGATCTCATAGGCATTGATGATGCTTTCCTTGACTTCGGAGAGCATATCGATTGCCTTCTGCATCTCCTCGCTGTCACCGATAGCGACCGTCAAGGGGTTGTGGATCATCATGAGCGCCGTGGGCGACATGAGCACCTTTGTACCCGCCATCGCAATGACGGATGCGGCAGAGGCGGCAATGCCATCGATCTTGACTGTGACGTCGCCGTGGTAGTCCATCAGCATATTGTAGATTTGGGCGGCTGCCACGCAGTCACCACCAGGCGAGTTGATCCAGACGGTGATATTCCCGGAGCCAGACATCAGCTCATCCTTGAAAAGCTGCGGCGTGACATCATCGTCAAACCAGCTTTCCTCAGCGATCGTGCCGTTTAAGAACAGGGTTCTCTCTTGGATCTGTTCCTGTGTCTCCTCGTTGGTCACCGTCCTGCTTTTCCAATTCCAGAACTTCTTCATCGGATTTTTCCTCCTTTCCGTTATCGGTGTTGATATTTGCAAAAGCTCCGGCGTTTTGCAGCGGGAGCATATTGCCGTTGATAAGGTACAGGTCGCCGCCGTCCTCTGCCGGGATACGGTCGAGGTTTTCCAGCTCTCGGATGTCGTTGGCGGACATCCAGCCGTTCTGACGACCGATAGCGTACCCGTTCATGCGGCTCTGATAATCGCCGCGGAGCAGGCCTTCCAGATTGAACTTCACGAAATACACGGCTTTTTCGTCCTTGGACAGGAGCGACCGCTGAATGGACTGCTCCCAGCGGATGACCCAGGGGTCAAGGGTGTATTTCACGAACTCAAGGGACTGCTGTTCGATATTAGAAAAGCTCGACTTTTCCAGGTCGCCGACCATGTGAGGTGGCACTCGGAAGATTCGAGCGATTTCATTGATTTGGAATTTTCGTGTTTCGAGAAACTGCGCCTGCTCCGGCGAGATGCCGATGGGCGTATATTTCATGCCTTCCTCAAGCACTGCGATTTTGTTTGCGTTTCCACTGCCGCCGAAGGTGGACTGCCAGCTCTCCCGCACACGCTGCGGATCCTTGATCGTGCCGGGGTGTTCCAGCACACCGCCCGGGGCGGCCCCATTGGCAAAGAACTTTGCACCGTATTCCTCACAGGCAATCGCCATGCCAATGGCGTTCTTTGCCATAGCGATGGGACTGTAGCCCACCAAGCCGTCAAAACCCAAACCGGGAATGTGAAGCACTTCGGATGGGTCAAGATAGACCGTTGAGCCTTTCATGGTGGGTGCATCGTCGGACTGGGTAGAATAGAGGTAGTAGAGCTTGCCGTTCTTGTCCCGGTTGACCTCCATGCGGTTAGGCATAAGCGGGTACAGCGCCACCACTTCGCCCTTGCCGTTGCGGATGATTTGCGCATAAGCATTTCCCCAGAGGAGCAGATGCGTCATGAGGGTTTCCCGGAATACGAAGGAACTCATCTCCGGGTTCGGCTCGTCGTGGAGCAAGCGGTAGAGCGGATGGTCGAGCGCCATTGCCTTGCCGCCGCTGTCGGTGTATTTGTAAAGGTTGAGCGGCAGTCCCGCCACTGCCTCGGACAGTATGCGGACGCAGGAATACACGGCGGTCATCTGCATGGCGGAGCGTTCTGTCACCGCTTTGCCGGAGGTCGTTCCACCGAAGAAAAAGGCGTAGTTGCTGCCCGATGTGCGGTTCTGAGGCTTGTCCCTGGATTTGAACAGCCCTGAAAAAATACCCACCTAAATCACTCTCCTTCAAAATGGGCAAAAGAAAAGCACCTGTCCGTAGACAGATGCTCTCGTTGTGTTGAATTCAGATCGTTTCGGTTTCGCTCAGTTGACGGCTGATGTCCCGTCCACCATAAATTATACGGACGGCATAGACCGTGTTTTTGGTTTCGTCCGCATAGTAGAAAATGAGATAGTTCTTGACCGGGAAGCAGCGTAATCCTTGACTTTGCCAAGGTTCCTCATCATAGAGCCGATACCGCATGGGCATCTGCTCCAAAGAGAGGATTTCTTTTGTAATTTGCCGCACCAGGTTCACAGCGACCTTCGGTTCCTGTAACTCATAGGTGATATAGTCCAGAATATCTCGAAGGTCTTGTTTTGCCTGGTCGGTGAACTCTATTTCCCAGTTCATACGCCGTAGTCTCTTTTCAGTTCATCCATGACGCTTTGTGCAGAATGGGTGCGACCGGCACGGATATCTGCCATGCCTTTCTCAAGTTCTGCATCCCGCTGCTCCTTCGTCAAAGCCCCGAAAGCTACCGGTTTGCGCTCCGGCAGTTTCATTTCAAATGGAATGCCGCGCTGCAGAACAATCTGCCGCAGAAACATACTGACCGCATTGGACATGGGGATACCCAGTTGATCAAGTACCTGTTCGGCCTGTTCTTTGATTTCAGGCTCTACACGCGCGAATACATTAGAAGTTCTTGCCATAACTCATCGCCTCCTTGCGAATATAGTATACCACTTTTGCTTGCGATATGCAAGCGGTTCGCAAGAAGTTTACAATTTCAGATAAACAGCAGGCCCCTTGTGTCGTATACGCTCTCTACATTCTCATTGCCGCAGCGAATAGCGCGGTCGAGTGCCATTATCGTTGCCACGGCACCGTCGATTTTCTCTGTGGATTTTTCCTTGTCCGGCTTGATGTTTCCGGCAGGGTCGGTGCGGATGAAAATGTTGTCCATCATCCAGCGGAGGACAGGATGCCCGCCGTGGGCAATGCGCTGTTCCAGCACCAGTTTCATCAGCTCCTTGGTGGGCGGGGACATATCCTTGAAGCCTTGCCCGAACGGAACGACCGTAAAGCCCATACCTTCCAGGTTCTGCACCATCTGCACAGCGCCCCAACGGTCAAAGGCAATTTCACGGATATTAAACCGTTCGCCCAGGCTCTCAATGAACTTCTCAATGTAGCCGTAATGAACCACATTGCCCTCGGTAGTTTGCAGGAAACCTTGCCGCTCCCACACATCATACGGTACATGGTCACGCCGGACACGGAGGTCGAGGTTGTCCTCCGGTATCCAGAAGTACGGCAGAATGATGTATTTATCGTTCTCATCCTCCGGCGGGAATACCAGCACAAAGGCCGTAATATCCGTGGTGGAGGACAAGTCCAGACCACCGTAGCAGACACGGCCTTCCAGATCATCCTCGCTGACGGCGAACTCGCATTTGTCCCATTTCTCCATGGGCATCCATCGGACTGCTTGTTTGACCCATTGGTTCAAACGAAGCTGCCGGAAGGAGTTCTCCTCGCCGGGGTTCTGCTTCGCCGATTCACAGGCGTCCTTGACCTTGTCGATGCCCACTGTAATGCCGAGGGACGGATTTGCCTTCTTCCAGACCGCCGGATCTGTCCAATCATCCGATTCCTCCGCACCGTAGATCACAGGGTAAAAGGTGTGGTCAACCTTCCGTCCGGCAATGATATCCTGTGCCTTTTGGTGTATCTCATAGCAGATGGACTTCGTATCGTTGCCTGCCGTAGTGATAAGGAAATACAGTGGCTGCATTCGGGCATCGCCGGAGCCTTTGGTCATAACATCAAATAGCTTGCGGTTGGGCTGGGTGTGCAGCTCGTCAAATACCACGCCGTGAGTGTTAAAGCCGTGCTTGTTGCCCACATCGGCAGAGAGCACCTGGTAGATACTGCCCGTCGGCTGATAAATGAGCCGCTTCTGGGAATCCAGTATCTTGACCCGCTTGGAGAGCGCAGGACACATCCGCACCATGTCAGCCGCCACATTGAAAACGATGGATGCTTGCTGACGGTCGGCGGCACAGCCGTAGACCTCGGCGCGTTCCTCTCCGTCACCGCAGGTGAGCAGAAGTGCCACCGCAGCGGCAAGTTCGGACTTGCCCTGCTTCTTCGGGATTTCGATGTATGCGGTGTTGAACTGCCGATAGCTGTTGGGCTTGAGGACACCAAAGATGTCCCGAATGATCTGCTCCTGCCAGTCAATAAGCTCGAAGGGCTTTCTTGCCCAGGTGCCTTTGGTGTGGCAGAGACTTTCGATGAACATGACGGCATAATCCGCAGCGTCCGTATCATAGTGGGAAGTTTTCTCCATGAACCTTGTCGGCTTGTAGTTCTTCAGTTTTCGCAATTTCTCACCCCCTCCGGCAGAGCAATAAAAATAGCCGCCACCGAAATCGGTGCGACCTTCCGTATAACGAGCAGCAGCCCCTCTCGGAGCCGTTGCTTTGAATTGTTGTGGCTTACCAGTTCTCGCTGTGGAGCAGAAGCTCCAGCGCAAGTTGTGTGTTTTCATCGGTGGGCTCAATGTCCCAGCCTCTATCGTAGTTGCAGACGATTTTGCCGTCCCGCTTGAGCATGAGCTTGGAAATGCGTCCGCCGTCGATACCCCACTCGGAGCCTTTGTCGTACTGCTTCATCCAGTAGTGAAAAACCTCACCGTTAACTCTGATGCTGCCTTCTTTCCACATAATCGTGTACCTCCGTTTGTTTTGTTGTGAGTGTATATTACCGTCATGTTCGGGATATATCCAGTCATTTCGGAGAATATACTACACAATCATTCGGAGGAAAAACTGTGTATATTACAGCGGTTTGCATTCGCCTGTGAGGATGAAATGCACATACTCTTTGCGGTGTCCTTCAAGAAAGACAACCAGTTCATAGAACCGCATCTCATTGGCAATGTACTGTACCGTCGGCACATCAAACATATTTGTGCGCCCAGTCTTGCGGACGGTGAGGATCTGCTCTCGGATTTTCTCAGTCATGGTCGCACCTCCGGCAGATATCCTCGCCGTAGACTACGCTCAAACCGCAGCCGCTGTCCCAGGCAACCATGATGGAGCCGATATCGTCCACGCCCAGCACGGTGCCTTTTGTACCGACAGGTGGTGCCTGGGGATCGTCCATCTTCACGAGCTCAACCCGTGTGCCCTTCGGAAACCGCTCACGGAGGGCTTGTAAGGCTTCCCTTGAAATCATTCGCATGGCTCTGCCTCTTTCGATTGACCGCCCTTAAAAGCGGAACTGCCTACCAGGTTGCGCAGCAGGATTTTTCTTGCGTCCTTGTACTCCTCGCCGATGAAGCCAAGCCGAAGCAGGAAGCAGCGGAAGGCGTACTTCTCGTTGTCGGCGGGCTTCTCGGTGGCGGTCACACGCTTCTGCGTCCGTGCCAGTTCGCACAGCTTGCAGATGAAGGTGTCATAGGCTTTCAGTTCCTCCGGCGTAGGTGTTGCCGGAAACCAGGGGAAAGAAACCTTCGTGTCCGTGATTTCCAGCGGCAGGTCATCAACGCCGAGGGCTTTTTTGATAAGGCTGCCCTTGGCGGCAATGAGCGCCTTGAGATTTTCCAGGCTGCTGTCGGTGAACAGGCTTTTCGGCATGGAAACGCACACACCGCAGGCTTCATCCTCATCCTCGGTGTGGCTCTGGTCAATCTCAAAACCTTCATCGTAGATGTGCTCCAGAAGCTGCTCGATGACCTCGCTGTCAGCACGGTCGTCAAAGGACAGGCTACCATCTCGGTCGATGGTAAAGTAATCCACCTCATAGTTGAATGTGGGCGCACCGCAGTACCTTGCGGGGACACCGAGCCAGTCGGAGATGGTCTGAACCAGCCGTTTGCGTTCTTTGCCCTGTGCATGGATGATAATCGTCATTTCAGTGACCTCCTTGTTTTTGGTAGTCACATATTAGCGCCAGAGGCGGCATATATCCAGTTATATCTGCACATTTTCGGTGTAGATTATGTTGGGTCATTCTCGCCGCCGGACTGTGCATACCACACAATGCCGGAGAGCACGAACCATACGCAAGGCAGCGCCACACCGTTGCCCCACATCTTATATTCCGCACTGTCCGAATGCGGGGCTTTCAGCCACTTAGCGATTTGCTTGTCGGACTTCATTTTGCAGCCGGTGACCGCAGCATAGGTCTTAAACACCTTGTGCCAGAAGTATAGTTCTTCGTCCGTGGGCTTGTCCGTACCGAGATCGGCACACCAGTTGTCCGGGAAGCCTTGAAGTCTGGCGCACTCGGTGGGTGTCAAACGCCGGACGGTGTATCCGCTTTGGATTGCGCCGGGGCCTTTTGCCACCAGAGTCGGCTGTAGCTCTTTCTCAAAGGTCGGTGCGAACTTGGCATTTTGCCCTTGGTTGAAGGTGTCCCTGCCGATGCCATAGCACACGGCGTTTGGGTCTTTGTAATCCCGTGCCATGATGGTGGGAGAGGTTTCTTCAGCCACCTGCGTAAAGCTACCCGTGGTCATGGCATATACGGCATGGCGGTCAACAGTATTTAATGTGAAAGACACATCTTCGTTGACGCCGTCTCCCTGGGGGCCGTTCTTATCGTCCCGACCGATCATAGAGCCTTGCAGTACAAAGGTCTGCTACTTTGTTCCGGCGTTGGCACACACCACAGCGGAGCGGTCGCCCAGGTCACGAACCTCATCACGCTGATTCTGCGTGAAAGCGACCACGGCAATACCGCCCTGATTGCAGGAGGGATTGCCGCCGTTGGCATCTATTGTCCTTGCGGTTTCCGCTTCGTAGATGCCGCTGTGGGGATTGTCCGACTTCATGGAATTGGAGTCCTTGGAACAGATGCCGAAGGGCTGCAGGACGCAGTTGAAATTATCCTTGTCCGGCATCCGCTGACTGCCGCCGGCATTCTGCTTGGTGAGGGTCGGAGAAACCTGCCCACCGTCCCAACTGCACGGTTCAAACAGCGTCTGGTCGTTATTGCAGGAGAGCGTTGCAGACTTATCCGTCTGTATGAGCGCACCCTTGCCGCCACCCTCGCAGCCGGAGCGGATCTTCATCACAAGCGGTACATTGTTGCCGCCCGTGCCCATGCGTGAGGTCAGTGTCTGCACATTCCCGTCCTCGGAGAGCTTGACCCTGCTGTCGGTCGGATGGTTTTCCAGTGCGACCGCCGCAGGAACGACCCCTGCACGGAGCGTGGGAGAGCATTCCTCCTCATAGCCGATGGTGCGGCTCTTTGCAGAATGCTCGGTGCAAAATCCTGCCGACTCCATGACGCAGGGCGGATGATGCGCTTCTGCTCGGAGTGTGGAGGTAACCTCCTCGGTGACATCCATTCGGTTGCCGCCCTGGTCATTCAAAACAATACCATTCCGACCGGTACTCATTCCGCAGTTCACGCCGAGGGTGGCGGAAGTGTCCTCCGTCAGACTGCCGTTGTATCCGTCATAGCCTGCCGCTCCAGCGCAAGGCGTAAAACTTCCGGCAGTTCTTTGCCACGAGCGGAAGCCCTCCGCAGAATACCCAGACAAGCCTTCTGACTCAAATAGTATTTTTCCGGCACTTCTGCCTGCAAGATCTGCGACAAGGTAGATGCGGCGTCTTCGCTGGGGAACTCCCCAGTATTGTGCGTCAAGAGTTCGGTACGCAACGCTCCATCCGTCTCCCATGTAAATGTCGGCGTAGGGCCATCGTGCTTTTTCAGGCATAGGCACCTCGGCACTCGGTTCGACGATGCCGATGACCGCTTCGAGGACGGCTTTGAAGTCCTTGCCCTTGTTCGAGGAGAAGGCACCGGGGACGTTCTCCCATACGATGTATCTTGGATATCTGCCACCTGTGGCACACCTCATTTCTTTGATAATACGGACGGCTTCATAAAAAAGACTTGAACGGGAACCGTCCAGACCGTCTCTTCGGCCTGCCACGCTCATGTCCTGGCATGGGCTGCCGAAAGTGATAATGTCCACGGGTTCGATTCTGCCGCCGTCCATAGCGGAGATGTTCCCGTAGTGCTTCATAAATGGTAGACGCTTGGTGGTCACCCGAATGGGAAACGGTTCAACCTCGGATGCCCATACCGGAGTGATGCCCGCAAGCAGTCCGCCCAACGGAAAACCCCCGGAGCCGTCAAACAGGCTTCCGAGGGTCAAAGGCTTACTCGTCATGGGGTGCTACCTCGCTATACTTGTATTCCTTGCCGTCACGCAAAACGCTGACCTCTTCATCCGTACCAACCTGCTCGATGTATCTGCGGACAATGACATCGCAGAACTTCTCGTCCAGTTCGACGGTGCAGCAGATGCGGTCGGTTTGCTCACAGGCAATGAGCGTGGAGCCGAAGCCTCCGAAGGGGTCGAGCACCACACTGTTTGCCATAGAACTGTTCTGTATCGGATAAGCCAAAAGCGGGATGGGCTTCATGGTGGGATGGTCGCCGTTCTTCTTGGGCTTGTCGAACTCCCAGATGGTGGACTCTTTACGCCCGGTGTACCACTGGTGCTTGCCTTTCTTCTTCCAACCGTAAAGGCACGGCTCGTGCTGCCACTGATACGGGGAGCGACCCAGTACCAGGGACTGCTTCTTCCAGATACAGCAGCCGGAGAGGTAGAACCCTGCGGCATCAAACGCCTTTCGGAAGTTCAGCCCTTCGGTGTCGGCATGGAACACATAAATGGACGCATCGTCCGCCATGACCTTCCCCATATTGGAAAAGGTATCGAAGAGAAAGTCGAAAAACTTCTCCGATGCCATATTGTCATTCTTGATTTTCCCGGCGCTGCCCTCGTAGTTCACATTGTAGGGCGGGTCGGTAATGACGAGGTTCGCCTTGCGGCCGTCCATGAGGGCAGTGTAGGTTTCTTCCTTGGTACTGTCGCCGCAGATGAGTCGGTGCCGTCCCAGCGTCCAGATGTCGCCGGACTTCGTAAAGGTCGGCTTTTGCAGCTCGGCATCCACATCAAAATCATCCTCTTCGGCTACAATGCCATCGTCAAAGAGCTTCGACAGCTCCTTTTCGTCAAAGCCGGTGAGGAGCGGGTCAAAGTCCGCTGCCTGCAAGGACTCGATCTCCACACGCAGAAGTTCTTCATCCCAGCCCGCATCCATCGCCATGCGGTTGTCGGCAATGATGTAGGCTTTCTTCTGGGCTTCGGTGAGGTGGTCGGCAAAGACGCACGGCACCTCGGTGATGCCTTCCTCCTTGGCAGCAAGAATACGACCGTGACCGGCAATAACGCCATAGTCACGGTCGATGATGACGGGATTGATGAAGCCGAACTCTCGCAGCGAGGAGCGGAGCTTGTTGATCTGCTCCGGGCTGTGGGTTCTGGCGTTGTTGACATAGGGAACCAGCTTCGTAATGGGAACGAGCTGCATTTCGGTTGTTGTTTTCATCAGACAAGCCCCCATTCCGCAAACTTCTCAAAGCCGCCGACCGAGCGGATATAATTCTGGGCGATCTCCACGATTTCGGCGTAAGGTCTGCCGTCCACGGTATCGTCCCCAATGGCGCAGCAGAGCGTTACGAGCCTGCCGGTTTTCTGCGCTTTGAGGAAAGCGTAGATGTTCACGCTGACATCTGCTTTCGAGAGATCTTTGCCGTGCAGACCGCCGCCTGTCACCGAGTCGGCCATATCCGAACCGAGCTTGCGGTTGGCAGCGCCGGTGTCCACATCGGTGCCGCCTGTCCAATCGCCCAGCGGATTGATCTCCGCATCGGGATACTTCTCTCGGAGTGCATCCGAAGGCGCAATGCTCTGACAGAGGATGAGCCGGTCGCCGTCCAGGATGTACTTGCCGTCATTTGGATACACGGAGAAAATGTTCCGTGCGATCTGCGACAGCATTTTCTGCTCTTCAGTCACGGGCATTCCCTTGAAGATGCCGTTATCGCCGCAGCGGACGCCGTCTGCCTGGTTATCGGCAAGGTGACCGTCCTGCGGCACTTCCACATAGTCCACGGTGAGATTTCCGGCAATGCGGTGAACGGCAGCGGTGATACCCGCCTTGTCCAGAGAAACAGAAGTTTCCGCAATGATGTGGCACACACCGTGGCCGATGAGGACTTCAACAGCGATGCGGGGATTTTCTGCTTTCTTGTATGCCAGGTCAACGAGCGCACCGGCAATTCTGTCTGCCACCTTATCCGGGTGGCACGGATTTACTTTTTCAAACATGGTGTTACCCCTTTCTCGCACGGAGCAGGCGTTCCATAAGGTCATCCTGCGGCGTAGACTCGCCGTATTCCGTGCTGCAGTTTTCTTTCACGATCTGGAAGATCTCATTCCAGAGCCGAACCGCCTGGTTCATGTAGTTGATGCCGATGTTAATAAACGGAGACGGGATCGGCTTTCCCGTGGTGGGGTGCTTGGAGAGGAAACCCATGCGGTTGGTCATTTCCTCGCACTGCACCCAGCGGGCGGAACACATGGCATAGCGCTCCAATAGTTGCGGCGACACCTTTGCGGCACAGCCGATGCCTTTGAGCCACTGCCAGGTTTCCGTGTAAATTTCCTGCGCCTGCAGGACGCTGCCGTCCCGCTGCTCGGCGGAAAGAAAATCATGGGGCTTCGGCATGACAACGCCCTCGACTTCGGGAATATCCAACACTTCAAGTTTTCTGCCGCTGGGATTACCGCTTTCGGCTTTGTCCTTGACTGCGGATTTCTTCCTTCCCGCACCGGGTCTTGCGCCGCCGCGCCCGCCTGTGTTATTCGATTTTGTGGGCATCCGAGTTCACCTCCCTTAATTACCCTTTTGATTTTGCCTTTTTCGCACACGTGACCCCGGGCCGTTGCCCGCCCGAAAAGGTCCCAGAGATTTTCATCCCCCTACCGAGAGATGATTGCATTTTTTCTGTCTTGTGATATAATGTATTTATCAAAACTAGTTGGTTTTGGCTACGAGCATTTTTCTGTTAAACGGAATCCCAGTCGACACAGTTTCACTCTTCCTGACCTTAGTTCAAACACTAATTGCAGTCAGAAGTCTAAAGGAGGAACTTGAGATGGTAAACAGACATGACACGGTGGTATGCGGCGCGCACGGAGTGGCCTAGTTGTAGCTGTGGTGAACGCAGGGAAAATGTAAGGAGCTTTAACAAGTGCCGATAGCAGGTTCGAATCCTGCCCGCTCCACCATACTTGAGAAATCCGAACTTGATTCCGATAGGGAATGGGTTCGGATTTATTGTTTTTATCAAGGACATTGAAGTTTAGTTTCGGGATAGAATAACATCAAATTCAGGAGGATATACCCATGGAAAAGCTCATAAGCTGTGCGTTCAATATGGATACCGCCTGTGTGGAGCTTCGCTTCACGGGCGGGAGCATTTGCTCCATCGACTGCACCGCCGTGGAGAACGAGGCGGCGGACAACCGCTTCCAGCGGGCGGAGCTGGACTATCTCATCTACAACGACCCGCTGGCCTATGCAGACCTCGTTCTGAATGGCGACGTTGAGGCGTATCTGAACGCTGTCACAGAATACCAGACCTACGAAAAATGAATATGAAAAGGGAGTGCGCCGAGCGCACTCCCTCACTTTTTCATGCCGTCTTTCTGTCTTGTTCTCTTGTGTCTTCAGCGTCTTTCTTCTCGTTCCACGCCGCCAGTTCCGCCTGCCCTTCGTCACTTTCGTAGTACGCCTGGATCATGGGCAGCAGGCAGCGGGCGATGCGTTCAATGGCGTAATCGGGAATCTCCATGCCACTGTTTTTCCGACCGCTGAATGTTGACATCGGTTCGCTTCTTCTCCTTTCCGAGCATGATCGCTCTCTTTTGAAATGAAAAGCAGACACGCTGTCAAGCAAGGCTTGCGGTGTCTGCATGGTGTCCTGTGTCTGAAATTACGGCTCCATTATACCAACAATCGGCGTGTCCGTCAATACCAAAGGGAACGCGGTCAAGAGCCGATAAAAACCGAATACAGCCGACAGGGACGTTTCCAACAAGGAATGCTTCATCGGAGCGGTTTCTGTTTGAAAATCCTCAATTTCCCCAAGTCAAGAGCCAGAAAAATCGAGCGAAAAACGGCACTCTTGAGGGAGCAGCGCCAGAGAGATAGCAAAACGGACAGCGGCAATCAATGGTCAAGATGAACGCTTCGCGCCATTGACAGCCGCCGCCCGTTTTGCTTTTCGGCAGACAAGGCGGGCAAGCACAGCTTGTGCCTGCCCGCCTGCATGGATTCTGAGATTTCGCTTACGGCTTGATGAGAATGGCGCTCACATCCGCCATGCTTTCGCCGAGCGTGAACGTGACGGCCTTGCCGTTGTGGGTGAGCCGGTAGGCTTCGCCGCTCTCGCCCTTGTCCAGCAAATCGGAGAGCAGGAACGCTGACGTTGCGCCCTTGGTGACAAAGACGATCTTCTCCACGCCCTGCGCCTTGAGAGTGCGGATGCCGCTGAGTCTGCCCGTGAGAATGGCGAGGTCCTCGTCAACGGTGACGGTCAGCACGCCGCCCTTTTGCTCGGCCGTGTAGGCAATGTCCCTGCCGTCCTTATCGGTCACGCGGTAGAGGGGAGGAGCTATTAACCGGCTTCCCTCATCCGGCATGGTGTGGGTCTCCCCGCACTGGTCATACCGCACGCACTTTGCCGTCTTGGTGCCGTCGTGCGCATAGGTCGCATCGTTGTTGGAAACATAGTCCTCAAAGAGATGCCCGAGCTTGCTGTCCGTGTCCGTTACCGTGTCTGTTGCCATACAGCCGCCCGTGCCGTAGCGCACGCACCTTGCCGTCTTTGTTCCGTCCTGCTCGCAGGTCGCATCGTTGTTGGAAACATAGTCCTCAAATAGATGCCCGAGCTTGCTGCCCGTGTCCGTTACCGTGTCCGTTTCCGTGCAGCCGCCCGTGCCGTAGCGCACGCACTTGGCCGTCTTTGTGCCGTCCTGCTCGCAGGTGGCGTTGTTGTCGGAAACATACTCCTGCCCTGCAAGGCTGTGGTTCAGGGCGGGGATATCCTCGGTTTTTGTATGGGAGGAGCTGGTGCAGGTGTAAGTCCTGACCCCCTTTTCCGTGCAGGTGGCGGGCGTCGTCACCGTGCCGCTGTCCCATACAAAGTCTCCGGTGGGGTTGGTGACCGTTTTGTTGGGAGTTCCCGACATGGGACTGCGGGGTGCGTAATATTCGATTTTTCCGCCGGGGTTCAGCGCGCAAATATCCGGCTCCACCTCTGCGCCGTTGGTGCCATTGTCGCCGCCGTTGCCGATGCCTGCGCCCGTTCCGTAATCTCCGTGGACACTGCCGCCCCGCACCTTCAACTGTGCATTGCCGGAAACGGTGATGCCTTCTCCCTTGCCATATACTCCGCCGCCGATGCCCGCACCGCTCTCGCCGCCGCTGGCACTGACCTCGCCGCCGGAGATGGTGATGTCGCTGCCATCTCCTCTGTTGCCGCCGCCGATGCCCGCGCTCCAATCGCCGCCGCTGGCGTTGACCTCGCCGCCGGAGATAGTGATGTTGCTGCCGCTGCCGTGCTGTCCGCCGCCGATGCCTGCGCCGTTGAGGCCGTTGGTGGCCCCGACCTTGCCGCCGGAAATGGTGATGTTGCTGCCGTTGCCGCCGAGGCCGCCGCCGATGCCTGCGGCGGCGAGGCCGCCGATGGCGTTGACCCCGCCGCCGGTGATGAAGATGTTGCTGCCGTCCTTTCCGCTTCCGCCGCCGATGCCCGCACCTTGTTGGCCGCCCCAGGCGGTCAGCTTGCCGTTCTTGTCCTCGTCCGCAATGGTCAGGCTGCCGCCGTTGTTCTTTTCAAGGCCGGCATGCTCATAGCCACTCCTGAGCGTGCTTCCGCCGTTCAGCTCGATGCTGACATTGCCCTCGCCGGTGGTGGAAACGGCGGCCTTGCCCTTATCGCGCACGTCGATGTTCACACCGGAGAGGGTGACGCTTGCGGTCTGACCGCTATCCGCGTTGATGGTGACGTTGTTTTCCTTAGAGGTTCCCGTAATGACGGGCGCGCTGTCCGGTACAGCGGCTCCGCCGCCCTGGGACACCGTCTGGCCGCTGTCTCCGGCGCTGACGGTAATGTCGCCGTCCTCCAGATACCATTCCGCCGCAAACGCGGTCACAGACAGGTTCACGACCAGCAGCAGCGCGATGATCGCGGAAATCAGTCTTCTCATTTTCATTGGATGTACGTTGACCTTCCTTGTCCTGACCCGTACCCGTCGGGCAGACAGCCGGGGGATTGCATCGGGGTACCCCATTGTGAACTTTCCGAAGGCTATTCGGTGCATATACCAATGATAACAGATAAAGTCTTTCCTGTCAAGCATTCTCCCGGCGGACATTTTTTGCCCCGTCTGTGCCGTTGACTAAACCGTCAGGCTATGCTATAATGCCGCTCAAACAGCACGGCAAACGTCGATTTGCCGCCATATAAGAAAGAGAGGTCATCCTTGATGAATGTACGGGAAGCACAAAAAGCTGACATTGACAGCATCGAAAAAATCTACGACCGCATTCATGACAGCGAGGAACAGGGTTTCACCACCATCGGCTGGATTCGCGGCGTCTACCCCACCCGAAAAACGGCAGAAGCCGCTCTGGAGCGAGGTGATCTGTTCGTCATGTTGGATGACGGAAATGTAGTTGCCGCCGCCGTCATCAACCAGACGCAGGTGTACGAGTACAAAGACGCAGCATGGAAGCACGCCGCGAAAGATAACGAGGTCATGGTGCTGCACTGCCTTGTGGTTGACCCACTGAAAGACGGAAAGGGATATGGCCGCGCTTTCGTCGCATACTATGAGGATTACGCAAAACAGCACGGCTGCCCTGCTCTGCGCATGGACACCAACGTGAAAAATAAGCGGGCGCGAAAGCTGTATCACACGCTGGGATACGAGGAAGTCGGCATCGTACAGTGCGTCTTCAACGGCATTCCCAATGTGCAGCTTGTGTGTCTGGAAAAATATCTGGGATAAGAAAAAGCTCCCTTCCGGCGGTCTTTCACCTGTCGGAAGGGAGCCTGTTTTTAGTTTGCCGCTGTGTTGTCCTTATAGTAGTCCGTGTCCAGAATCAGATTGTTGATCCGCACGAACTGCTGCACCTTTTGGGCCATTGCGTCAAGGGTTTCGCTGCTGGCCTCCGCTTCACCGCCGGTGATGCTGAGAACACGCTTTGTCCCCGCGTCGTAGGCGATATCTCCGGATATCCAGCTGCCGTCGGAGAACAGCGCGTAGCCCTCATAGGTGGGGTCAAAGGCGTCCCGGCCTATGTAATCATAGGGGCTGTCCACGCCCAGAAGATTCAGCATCGTGGGCAGGAGGTCAGAGGTGTTCAGCGTCTTGTCCACCTTCATGGGCTGCAAATCCGCGCTCCAGATGAAGCAGGGCGTCTTTTCCAGCAGCAGGGCGTCGTCCACCCCGGAAAGGGCGTACAGGGACGCTTCGTCCTTGTAGCCGTAGGTGTAGTGGTCGGTAAAACCAATGATGACGGTGTTTTCCAGCTGTCCCTTGTCCTCCAGCTCCTGAAGCAGTCGGGCAAACAGATCATCCACCAGCTTGGCCTTGAGATAGGCGCAGTCCGTTTCCTCATTGCCCGTAAGCCCCCGGAATTCCGGGTACTTTTTCAGCGCCCAATAGCTCAGAACCTCATTGTACTTGTAGCTCAGATGGGCAGAACGGGTGATGATGAAGTTCAGGGTCGGCTGCCTCTCCCGGAAGAATTCGACATTCAGGCCGGGATTGTCCAGTTCAGCCGTACGGGTACCTACTAATATGGCACTGTGCTCTGCCCGTTTCTTGTGTACCAGCATCGAAGTCAGCGGGCTGGAGAGGATAACCGGTTTACCGTCCGTGCGGGAGTAATCGATATATCTGTCAGAAGATTCCGCCCATTTTAGGGTGATGTAGGGGCGTCGCAAAGTATGGAAAGTGATGAACCTGCGGATGAGCTGCCGACATTCTGTTTCCAGCACTCCGACAATAACTTCACGTCCGGCATCCTTCAGTTTCTGTATGCCCCGGCCCGCAACCTTAGAAAAAGGGTCCCGGCACCCGATGACGATGCGTGGAATCTGCTTCTCGATGATGAGGTCTGCACAAGGAGGAGTTTTGCCATAGTGCGAACACGGTTCCAGGCTGACATAGATGGTGGAACGTTCCAGCAGGGACGTGTCTTTCACGGAACGGATGGCGTTGACCTCGGCGTGGGCTTCTCCACAGCGCACATGGTATCCCTCGCCTATGATTTTCCCGTCACATACTATTACCGCTCCCACCATCGGGTTGGGTGCTGTATTGCAAAGTCCGTTTTGTGCCAGTTGGATGCATCGCAGCATATATTTCTCTTCTTCTGAATTCATATCCTTGCTTGTCTTTTGGTTGAATAATCAAAATTAATGATTACTTTTGCAGCCCGAATAAAACCGGACTCCGAATGAATGTAACCGTTTCACATATCCGCAGTGCTTTGCAGGAGTGCTATCCTCCCCGGGAGGCAGCCAATCTTTCCCGTATTGTCTGCTGTGAAATGTTAGGTCAGAGTCATATTGACTATTACCTGGGCAAAGATATGATTTTATCTCCAAAGGATGAAAAGGAATTGGAAAGCATTCTTTTCCGTCTGTGCAATTTTGAGCCCATACAGTATGTGCAGGGTACTGCCCGTTTCCTGGGACGTACTTTTCGGGTGGCTCCGGGGGTGCTTATTCCCCGTCCCGAAACGGAAGAACTGGTGGAGAGGATGCTGGAGGAAGTCGCTCCGGCTTCCCGTATTCTCGACATTGGCACTGGAAGTGGGTGTATTGCCGTCACTTTGTCTAAAGAGTTGCCGGAAGCGGAAGTAACTGCTTGGGACATTTCCGGAGAAGCTCTTGCCATAGCCGGCGACAATAACCGCCTTTTGCAGACCTCCGTACAATTTGTACAGCGTGATGTCCTGACGTATCAACCGACTGAGGATGAGTACTTTGATGTAATCGTCAGTAATCCGCCTTATATTGATGAAACCGATGAACATCTTTTCCAAGGTGATGTGTGTTTCGAGCCTCGTTCGGCGTTGG
>OHNJ01000233.1_pt1 | contig 16234 bp, 12 predicted proteins | sample 1569611 | NCBI WGS metagenome assembly OHNJ01 (sample SAMEA3879607, study PRJEB24766) | human gut metagenome | biome: human-associated habitat; feature: feces | place: USA | collected 1985/1987
AGGCCAGTCACCCGCACTTCGTACACGTCATATCGCAGATCGTTGTCGATCAGGCCGATGTCCACCTTTCCCATGCTCTCGCTCAGTTGGGCCGGGATGGGCGAAACTGACACCGCCGGAAGTCCCAGCTCTTTTGCCTTTTCGTAGGGGTAGGTCTGGCTCTTTGCCAGTGTAACCCCCACATAACCGCTACCGGTCCATTTTGCTTGCAGCAGGCTCGGTTTTTCGCTGGGCGGCATCCGGAAGGTCTTGCTCTGGAGTGCCTTGATGGGAATGTCCTTGCAGTAGGGCACGGCCAGATCGGTCTCAAACCCAAAGGTATCCCACACCCAGTCCTCCTGAATGTTGTCGTACAGGAACTTGAACGGGTAAAGGCTGTAGGCAAAGGTCACGACGCTGTGTCCGTTCTTCTGCTTGAGGCCCCCGTTCACCCAGACACGCCCCAGATAAAAGAACGCCGGGTCATCCTCCAGACGCACCTTGGTCTGTGCCGGGATCGAGTTGCTCTTCGCCAGCGCTCTGGAAAGATACTCCAGCGCTCCGGTTCCCACAGGGGTCGAAAGGTTCTGCCCCCGCCACTCGTCCGTGTCCAGATAAAACTCCCAGTTCCCCTCCCGGGCTTTGAATACCGGGTAACCCGTCAGGCTCTTGGAAAGGTAGGTGGTTCCGTCTCGTCCGGGTACGTTCACGGAGAGGACTTTCTCCACCGGGGGAGCCACCACAGGCCGGGAGACCGGGATCATCTTCCAGTCATCCCAGGTGTTCTTGTCACCAATGGTGATGGAATGGTACATGGCTCCTCCTTAACTCAGCATGTCGGCAGGCGGCTGGAAGTCATAGGAGATGGTCAGCGTCACCCGTCCGTCGTTGCCGTTCTTGACGTTGCTGATCCAGCAGCGCCCTTTGTAGCTTCTCGTCTGCGCGGTGGAGAGCACGGTTCCACCCAGCTCCATCTGCACCTCGCATTCTCTTCCCTGAATGATCCGCATCAGCCGGAAATAGGTGCTTGTCCAGTCACCTTCCCGGCTCGACCAGTCGGGGTAAAGCCGAATGCTCTGTTCGGTCTTGTCGGGGATGCCGCATCGCTCCCGCACATCGTCCATGGCGTGCCGTCCATAGTCATCCCAGCTGGAATGTGGTACGCCGTCCGCCACATAATAAAAGTCCCAGCTCCCGGTCGAGTTCTGGAACACCCTCTTTCCCAGCGGAGCCTTTTCCGGCGTGCCGTGGTAGGAAGGAAAGTCCATCGTCTCGTATTTTTCCTCAAAGGCATTGACATGCAGGGGATTCAGGGGGACCAGGTTGAAGTCTCTCGTGCTGTATTCCCGGGAAGCCCCTGCATTGTCATATACCTTAAAAATAAGCCCCGCAAATGTGGGGATCTGTGAGGAAAGCGCCGGGTCAGTTGCGCTCCGTCCCATCATCGGTTGTTCCTCCGGTTGATCTTTCCCAGCCCCTCGTCCACGTCGTTGATGATCTCGCCCACCAGTTTCCGGCCGTTCATCTGGACCTTCATGTTGGCCACGGCCCGGGCAATGCTGTCGATGTGCTCGCCCAGTGCCTCCACGCTCGAAACGATGTCGGCGTTGGGGTTGGCCTTCTGGTCAGTCTTGTTCGCCTCTTCCTGCTGGGCCTTGGTCACCTCGGCTCTGCGCACCACGTTGGCGGCAAGGCCTGCGGTGCGCTCTGCATTCAGGGCGACCGTGCCGTTCTGGAACAGGGTGTCGTTCAGCCAGTCCACTCCATTTTGAACGTCGCTCATGTCCACTACGGGCTGGATGCTGGGTTCATACTCGAAGTCGTCGCTGGCAATGTCACCCACTCGCTGGGCCAGATCCATCATGGTGGAAAGGGCAGTGTCGCTCACGTCCTGTACGCCCTGCACCACGGAGCCGGTCTCGTCGGTGATGCCCTGCGCCAAACCAAGGCTCAGGTATTCGCCGATGCCCGCCATCACGCGGCTGGGGGAATGGATGCCAAAGAAGTCGCAGAATCCGTTCACCACAGCACTGCCGAAGTCGCAGATGCCGTTCCACACCGCACCCGCCGCACCGGTAATGCCCTGCCACAGGCCGGAGACCAGGTTTCCGCCCACGTCCACCAGGCCCTTGAAGCCGTTGCTGATCCAGTCCCACAGGTGCGAGAAGGCATTTCCCAGCCAGTCAAAGAACCCGCTGAAGAAATCGCCGATCTTGTCCCAGTTGGCGATCAGCAGTCCGCCGCCCGCAATGGCTGCGCCAATGAGCCAGCCTTCGGGGCCAATGGATCCCAGCACGCTCACCAGAGTGCCGCCCAGTTCTCCCAGACCGCCCAGTAAGCCGCCGGAGCCGGTGATCATCTCGCCGATGCTGCCAAGTCCGCCCAGTGCTTCTCCCAGCAGTCCCGTGCCGCCCGTGGCAGAGCCCAGCAGGCCGCTCATGTTGCCCAGGATGCTGCCAAGGTTCTTGGCCGCGCCGGTCACCTTGACCACCTGTCCCATCACCTTCAGGGTACCGCCGCCCTGGGCCAGTTTGTTGAAGGTCAGCATGGTCTTGCCCAGATTCATCATCGTCTGGCCAAATTCGCTGCCCATAAAGTCCAGCACGGTGGTAATGCCGCCGGTCACTGCCCCGCCCCAGTCGCCGCTCACAAGGGCGGTAATGGTGCCAAAGAGGTCGGTGATCACTTCGGTCACGCCGTCCTTGGTGGCCACACCAAAGGCTCTGCTGAGCTTCGAGGCCATTTCCGGGGCGCTCTTCTGCACCTGTGCCCAGACGCTGTTGAAGCCCTCCTGAATGGGCCGCCAGTTCTTCGAGATGGAGTAGCCCAGCTGCATCATCATCCGCTTGCCGGAGTCGTCCAGTTCAAAGGCATCCGCCAGATTTTCCGCAAAGCCCACAAAGTTGTACTGTTCGCTTTGCAGGTCTGCCAGTGCATCCAGTGCGGTCTCGCTGTTCTTGCCAAACTTCTTCACAGCCTCGTCGTACTTCAGCTGCTTGTTCGTTACCTTCTTCAGGCTGTAGCTCATGCTGTCCAGTGCCGTGCCCACGCCGATGATGGCGGTCATGGTGCCCTGGGTGGCGGCTTTCCGTGCCTGGACGCTGTCGGCTCCGTATTGTTCCACCGCAGCCTTATAAGCATCCTCCCGGCCCGCAAGGTCGCCGTCGCCGTAGAGCTTGGCCAGCATGTTCTGCCGGTTGGTCACCAGCTTCTCCTGCTTTTCCAGGTAGGAGACCTTGCTGTCGTAGGCATCCAGCTGGGCCTGATTCAGCTCGTTGATGAGCTTCTGCTGTTCGGTCTGCGCCTCCAGATACTGCTGGTAGGCCGCCTGGGTCTTCTGGCTTGCCTCGCCGAACTCGTTTTTGATGGCGATGTAGTCCTTCTCGGTGGCCAGCAGGATCTCCGCCTGGTTCTTGATCTTCCGGTTGATGTAGTCGATCTTCTTGTTGGACTTCTCGGTCACCTCGGCGCTGTCCTCGTACAGGGCGCTCCAAAGCTCGTATTCGTCCTCCGCGGTCTTGGCATCGGTCTCGTACCGCTCCTGAATGACCTTCAGGATGCTGTCCTGCTTGCTTCTCTGAAGCTCCGCAAGGGTCTTCTGTTCGCTCAGCAGGGTGCCGTAAGCGTCCTTGGTCTTGCTGTTGTTTGCGCCCACCTTGGCCAGCAGGGTGTCGTACTGATCTTTCGCAATGGCCACCCGTTTGGTCTGGAGCTCGATCTCCCTTGTCAGGCTCTCGGTCTTCTTGGTGATAAGCTCTTCCACCGTGGCCGTGTCGCCGCCTGTCACTTCCCACAGCGCGTATTCGCCGGTGGCGTTGGACATCTCGGTCTTGTTGGCCTTCAGCTTGTCGGAGAATGCATTTGCCAGCGTGTCTGCCAGCGACTTGCCGGTCTTGGAGGCTTTGGACTTGGTGGTGCCTCCGCCCGCTCCGTCCAGTGCATCATCCACGGCGTTCTGGTAGTAGTCGGTCAGCGCGCCAAAGGGGTTCAGCTTGCCCCATGTGCTGTCCACAGCATTCTTGATCTCCTCCACGGTAGAGGGGGTCTTGTTGCCGGGCTTCTTGATGCCGCTGTTGGAGGGGATCGGTACAGTATCCTGCGCCGCCTGCTTTGCTGCATTCTGTGCGCCCTTCAGTCCATGTTGATAAACGGGGTTGCCCAGATGAAGCGAATCCATCTTCATGGCGTTGTACAGCCCAACCATGCTGTTCTGTACGGCAATGGTCGCCTCATCCAGAGCAGTGGTCATACCGTCTTTTACCGCAAGGGCCGCATTGTAAGCGCTGTTCCGCAGCTCGTCCTGTTTCGTCTTGTCGCCAATGCCCAGGATCGCACCCTCAAGGATGTTCTCCGCGTCGCTGGCTGCAACGTCACTGGGCGAATGGATGCCCCAGAAGGTGGTGAAAACATTCCGGATGGCGGCAGCAGCGCTGTGCATGGCCGCCTTTGCCCGTTCCAGAATGCTCTGGTTTTGCAGGCCTTCCACAACGCCCAGCATGACATATTCGCCGTTCTCGGCCATCACCTTGGAAGGCGACGCAATACCAAAGAACGATTTGAACGCATCAACGATCTTTCCGCCCAGCGATTTGATGCCGTTGACCGCCATGCCAACCGGCCGGTCGTCCTCAAAGATCTCGCCGAACCAGTCAAAGATGCCCAGCGCCGCATCCTTCATGGCATTTCCGATGCCGCTGAACAGTTCGCCCCATGTTTCTGGAATACCAAGGAAACTCAGGCCGTCTTTCGCCAGCTGCCAGCACTCCGGGATCACGGCACGGACCAGCGCGTCAAATGCCTCGACAATAGGCCCGGCGCAGTTCTTGATCACCTCGCAGAGCATCGTCACCACAGTGGTCAGTGCTTCCTGAATGTCCGGGGCGGCGTTGATGATGGCTTGACAGATCGGTCCTGCAAACATGGAAAGAACACCCATCGCCGCAGTCGCCAGCGCGATCACGCCCAGCGACTTTGCGAAGTTCCAGAATGCTTTTGCCAGCAGTTCCAATCCAACCGCCAGCTGAGGCATTGCTGTCAGAAGAGCACCACCCAGCATGGTGATGAGCATTCCGTCCAGAAATACCTGTAACGCCTGCCCGACAGTTTTCGGATCAGCATCGCCCAGCAGTTTAATGGCAGGGGCCAGGATCAGCAGCGCCGCGCTCATCTTGAGCATAGCGGAGCCCAGACCATCCAGTGCGGAAGCAACGCCGAATTTGGTGAAGGCGATCAGTGCAGTTGTCAACCCTCTGAGACCGAAAAGAGCAGCAATTCCACCCTTGGCTAAATCGACCCAGCCCAACGCCGCAAATTTCTCTACCGCCGCAGCCAAAACATACAGCGCACTTGCCGTCAGCAGGATGCCCGCGCCGGAACTCACGCCACCGGTGGACATGCTGGATGCGATCGTCAGAGCGGTCAGTCCAGCCGCAACCTTGACCAGCCCGTCGATGGCCGCATCCCCCATCACGGCAAACAGCCCCACGGCTCCTGCCAGTACAACAAGGGAGGTAGACATCACAAGGATGGCCGCGCCGGAGCCGAACTTCGTCTTGGACGAAAAGGCCGACATGGTGGTCATCAGGAGCATCAGGGTCTTGATGCTGGTCATGGCCGCATCCAGCCGGACAAGCTGAATGTTCGCCAGACTGCTCACCGCCTGCGCTGCGATCCAGATGCCGCCAGCCATGGCTGCGATCGCGGCTCCATTTTGAAATCCGGTCGGGCCGATCACCTTGTTTACCGCAGCCAGAGCCGTGGCCATGGTGGTCAGCAGGATGCCCAGCGAAACCACCGCCATACCGGCTTTTACCAGGCTGGTGAACTTGATCTCGCTCAGGGGCTTCAGAGCGGTGGAAAGCACCTTGATGGCACCGTTCAGCGCCACCAGTTCTACCGCCGTCGAAAGGATCACCTTGTGGTTCATGGCCTTCTCGCCAACCACCAGCGCCAGAGAGAGCTGACGCATCGCCAGCATCATGGCAACGATGGACGCGGTCGCAACAACCAGCGCTGAGACATTTGCTGCAATGTGGCCTTTCTGCATGACCTCCATGATCCGGGAAAGTCCCTTGGTAATGGAACCAATGGCAATGCCCAGTCCGATCAGCGCCGCAGCAGTGCCCCACAGGGTCGCCGCGTTCAGGGCGCTGGCTTTCAGGCTGTCAAATGCTTTCGTGAACCGCTTGGTGGTAGGCTCCAGCAGCTTTGCCGAGACCGTCAGCAGGGTCACGAAGCCAAAGACCGTACTGGCGATCTCCGTGAACTGGTCAGGGTTGATCCGGCTCATCACGTACATGGCCCCGGCCAGGATCAGGATCGCGGTGGCCATGCCGGTCAGGGTCTTGGTGCTCTCGTTCTTCTGCCAGGTCTTGATCGCGCTGGTCAGCTGCTTGAAGGTGCCGGAGATGGAGTTGAGCATTCCGGTCAGCGGGGTCTCCAGCATTGCTTTCAGGCTCTTGGTGGCTTTTGCCATCTGCCCGATGCTGAACGCCAGCAATCCCACGTCGATCAGGCTCATAAACCGGTAAACGTCCGTCCCGCTGATGGCATCAAAGCCCTCTTTCACAGCGGTAAAGAACTGTTTCACCGGAGCAAAGGCATCCCCCACCGAGCCGTTGATCTTGTTCATGCTGCGCTGGAAGCTGGAAGCAAACTCACTCATGGATTTGCTCAGGTTCTTCGGCATGTCGATGAGGTTCTGCTGGAAGTCCTCCAGATTCGGCTTTGTCAGCCCCAGCACCTGCACCGCTTTCTCGCCAAGGCCGCCCAGTTTGGAGAGCAGGGTCGAGATCGCCATGCCCAGCGCACCCAGGATGCCAATGCCTCCGCTTGCTGCGGTCCGGATCACAGCGCTCAGTCCGTCAAAGGCCCGCCTGCCCACGGAGTACAAGGTGCCCAGCAGGCCGGTGCTCTCCTCGCCTTTTTTCAGGAAGGTGTCGATGTACTGCGCGATCTTCGTGCTTTTCAGCATGCTGCCCAGTGCATCCACGGGGCTCAGGAGCTTCGTCAGCGCCGTCCTGATGCCGCCCAGCTTCTCCCGCAGGGTGCCGCTTCCGGTGGCAACTTTATAGATCGTCTCAAGGAAATCCCCAAGCCCGGCTCCCACGCTCAGCATCACCTGTGCCACAGGCTTCGCAGCGTTCGCCAGCAGCGAAAATGCTTCCTTTGCCACCGCGCCGATTTTGCTCAGGATCGTGGTAACGCCTTTCAGCACCGTGAACAGGCCCTTGAAGGTCTTCTTGATCTTCTCTGCGGTCTGGTCGGTGATAATGAGCTTCTGGGTCATCAGGTCGAGCCGTTCGGCAAAGCTGTAAATGCGCTCCCCGTCTGCGGGCGGGAAGATCTCACTGAACGCCTCCTTCACAGGGGCCACCACTTTGCCAATGGCATCCATGATGTTCCAGAAGCTCTGCACCAGATGCTCTCTGCCGGAAAGCTCGCCGATCTTCTTGGCGTACTCGTCCAGGTCCAGGGTTCCATTTTGAATCTCAGCGTTCAGCTTCGCAAAGGCTTCCGCATCCCGCTGGATGGTCTCCCGGTCATAGCCCTTTGCGGCCATCTCCTTGTCGCTCAGGGTCAGCAGCTTTTCGGCACTGGTCTGTGCTTCGTCAAGGCTTGCTTTCAGCAGCTGGGCACTCACGCCGTTCTGCTGCAATGCCTTGGTAAAACTGCCCGCTTCGGTGATCTGGTCCTCGGTCACAGCACCGCTGGCCAGTGCCACCTGCTGGAGGGTGTAGCTGTAGGCATCTGCCTGATCGCCCAGCTCATTTTCAAGCAGTTTATTCCATCCGCTGTTCAGTCCGTCCTTCAGCCGTTCGTTCAGCGCTTCGATGGGCGGCACAAAGATGTCGTACAGCCGGTTCGCCAGCTCCGTCCATGTGTCGGTGGCCTCTTCCTTGTTGCCAAAGATCGTCTCAAACACGCCCATCCATTTTGAACTGGCAGCGTCTTTCGTTGAGTCGATGGCCTGTGCGAAGCTGGTGGCCTGCTGGGCGGCGAGAGCGGCGCGTTCTGCCAGCTCTCCGTACTGCCCTTTCAGCTGTTCCAGCGCCTCCGAGCTGGTCATGCCCGGGTTCTTCTGGGTCAGCTCATAGGCCGCCTCCATCATGGAAGCATACTTTGCGAAGGTCTTTTCCATGACCTCAGTGTTGGCCCACTTCTTCTGCAGGCTCGACTCAAAGCTGGCGATGGTCACTTCGCCTTCTTTGATGACACCCAGCTCCACCGCTGTGTCAATGAGCTCCTGCTTCAGGGCCTTGGTGGCCGTACCCATCAGGTTCAGGCTCTTCCAGTCCTGAAGCTGCAAATGTCCGGCGCTGTAGCTCTGGGTCAGGTTCCTGATGGTGCTCTGGAACGCAAAGCCCGTTTTGCCCGCGTCTGCGGTGGCGTTGGCAATGCCCATGATCATGGGGATCATCTTGTCGATGTTGCCGCCCGCAGCCGTCATCTGGGAAAGGGCACTGGTCATCTCGCTGAAGCTGTAGCTGGTCTCGTCGGAGTACCACATCAGCTTGTTCAGGTAGCCGTTCACCTGATCGATGCTCTTACCCGTGGCGTTCATGATAGTCTGAACGTTGGAGGTCTTTTCGGTGTACTTGTCCCAGCCGCTGGCCACCTGATCGATGGACAGACTCTTGACCAGCTTCTCGCCCGCATCCACAAATTTGTTGGTAATGTTCACCAGCGCCGTGGTGGCCACGATGTTCAGGCTCGAGAACTTGGATTCCAGCCGGTCAAGGCTCGTCTGCATGGTGGCAAAGTCCACGTCCTTCGCGGCTGCGTCCAGCTTCTCAAAGCCCTTTTCCGCTCCCTTAAACTGGAGCTTCTCCATCAGCCGGTCAATGGTCGAGATGGTCTGTTTGGTATTTTTCTCAAAATTTGCGTTGTCAAACCGCATTTCAACAACGCGGCTGTCTACTTCCTGGCTCATTCTGTCCTCACCTCGCCCCATGCCCTTGCTGCGATCCGCTCAAAAATGGGCCGCATCGCAGGGTTGATATAGTCCACTCCCTCTACGTATCCTCCGTTTCGCGTGCCGTGTCCGTATTGCAGGATAACCGCAATGGGCACACCGTCCACGATGTTGGAGTTTCTCCATGTAATGGCGATGCGCTCTTTTCCCTTCGTCACCGTGTAGCCCCAGCTTGCTGCCGTCTTTCCCGTGTCCTTCGGGGTCGCCTTCGCAAGGGCCTCCACGCCCTCCTGTCCGTATCGGTCAAGCAGCTCATCCAGGCTCAGGTTCGAGCATCGCTTCAAAAATTTCCGGCTCTTCTTCCAGTCGCCCTTCTGGCGAAAGACAATTACTTTTGGCATCTTACCCTCTCGTCTTCAGCCGGGCCTTTCTCTGCTCGTTCAGCATCCGCTGCTGGGCCATCCGGTCACCCTTGCTCATCTTCTTCGCCGGTGCCTGGCTCTCCTGGCATACCCGGATCAGGGTCAATAACCGGTTTAAATGCCACTTCTCGCACTCTTTCGGAATGCCAAAGCTGAACATCTGGCAGTACAGCACCTCGGCCGTGGTCTCGGTCCCGCTTTTCCGGGGCGGTCGTTTTGGCCGGGGCTTTCCTGCGGTCTTTCGTTCGTTGGGTCTCGGCTCCCCGCTGAACCATGTTGCGGTCATGGGAGCTTCCATATATTCGTTAATGGAACGGTACTGTTCCCGGGTCAGTCTGGCGTACACTTCGGGGTCTACCCCCTTGGTCACCGTCATGCAGCGGATGTAGTCCAGCCACTGCTCCACGGTCAGCTTGTCCAGATTGCTCAGGAACGGGATGTTCCAGTTGCTTTCCCAATGAGCCAGGGAGAGCAGTGAATGTTCCAGCTTCAGGACCACGGCAGGCGTGTAGACAAATTCCTCTGTCTTTTCGTTCCACCGCTGTTGTCCCGGTATCGTAAGCGTCATCATTTGCTTTCTCTCCCTGGTATGTGTTCATTGAGGTGCCCTTCTCAGAGCACGCTCCATTTTGAATACTCTTCTAAACAGAGCTCGCCTCTTTGGGGAGCTCTGCGACGCGCCGCCCTTTGGCGGACGGAGCGGTAAGAGGGGCATGTTACTGCTCCTCAGTGCCCTTCACGGGGGCTTCCAGCACCTTCAGGCCGGGCTGTGCGTTCACAGGGGCGGCCTTCTTGGTCTCCTCCTTCATGTCCTCCGGCAGGATGCCCTCAAAGAATGCGGCCGCTGCCTCGCCGTTGGAGGCCAGCTTGTAGTACAGGTCGCTGTAGGCCTGGGTGGACATAAAGTCCGCCAGCACCGCATCGTTCTTGATGAACTTCCGGCCGTCCGGGCTCAGCACACCGTAGCTCTTGCAGATGATCTGCTTGAACAGCTTGGCAAGCTCCAGCTGGCTCTGGGCGGCAGTGATGCGGTTGATCATCTGCACAAGGCCGCCCTCGGTGGTCAGCTCCATCTCCATGATCTCGGCACGGGTCAGATTGAAGTAGTAGTCTTCCGTCCGCTCAGTACCGCCAAAGTCCACGGTGGTCATCGTCTTTTTCAGCATTTTTCTTCTCCTTTATCGTGTTCATTGATGCCTGGCTTCTTACACCTGGCCCTCGCTGTCGGTGATCAGCTTGATCAGATCGTCGGGGGTGGGCAGGGTTGCCTCGGCAGTCTCGGTGCCATAGAGCTTGTCCTGAATGGCCTTCACGGTGGCAGGCTTCAGCTTGGAGCAGTCGATCTCCATGTGGCTGGTGGGGCGGTGGCCGGTCACGCTCACGGGGGAGGTGGTGCACTCCCAGCTGAAGGTGATGGCATCGGGGTTGTCGTTGATAGTGGCATAGCTCTTCTCGCTGGGGGAAGCGGTGCTGTTCCACGCAATGTGGATCTTCTGGCCCACCTCGTCATCAACGTCGTTGCCCACGGTGGTCACCCAGCTGAAGCCAAAGCCCTGGCGCTTCTGCTGGCCGATGGAAACACCCGTTGCAACCTGTGCGGAACCGTCGCAGGGCTCCCACTCGGTGGGGTAGGTGTAGGCTTCGATGGTGTAGCCGTACTCCTCGGCAGAGCGCAGAGAAGCATACTTGATGTCATCGGCGTAGAGCTTGGTCTCCTCAGCGCCGGAGGGGCTCTCGGTCACGGCGGTCAGGCCATTCCAGGCCACGCCCTTGTCGTAAGCGCCGGTGTTGTTCATGGGATACAGGACACCCATCTTGGTGCCCATCTCGTAAAACTTTTCGCCGACAGCGTCCCAAATCAATCTGGACATATAGTTCCTCCTTAGATGTAGATTAGATGTAGATCGTAAAAACGGTGTGGTATAAACCGTCCGAAACAAAAGAGCGGTCGTAGGTGCATTTTGGCAACACACTTACGGCCGCTTTGATCTTGCTGTCAGGGTCTTTGTCCATCACGGTCACCGTGTAGAACGGATGCTGGATGTAGACCCTGTTGTTTGCATGGTTATTCCGGATCCTGGTTTCGCTGTACACGATGCAGGGATACTGGAGCTGGAATCCCGCTTTCGGCTGATAATAGAGGTGGATCGACTTTCCGTTCTCCTTCAGCACTTCGCGCAGGAGCGTGTCAACCTTCAGCCGTGCTTCCATTCCAGAGCCCTCCCAAGGTCAGGATCAGGCGCGGGTATTGTACCTTCACGCCGGTCACCTGCCATTTCTGTCCCATAAACACCGCATACCGGAGATCGTAGAGATGGTCGTTCGCAAACGGGTCAGCCAGAATGCTCAACTGGTTTCCAACCGTGATGTCGGGGTTCACTTTGTCCCCCACCTGCATCTGCCGTCCAAACTCCAGCACGTCCCCGTAATAGGTGCGTTCCGTCATCTTCTCGGTAAATACGCTGGGGGCGGTCTCCTCCACCTCATCTGCAAATCCCAGCTTCCCGCAGTATCTCATCTCTTCTCACTCCATTTTGATTTGTTGTGACTAACCTTGAAACCTGAAAAGATCAGGCCTCGTCCGCAGCCATGGTGCAGGTGGTGGGGGTGGTGCCGTCGGTCACGACCACACCGGCAGCCATCAGGGCCACAGGCAGGTAGGTCTTGTCGGCAGCCATCACGATCAGACGGCCCAGCTTAAAGGCCTTCTCCACGTCAGCCTTCTTGGCCTGAACCTTGTGGGCCTCGTCCTCGTACAGCTTCTTGTCGGTGTGCAGGTAGGCAACGTAGTTTGCCACGTGCAGGTCATAACCGGTCTCGTAGATGGTGTTCAGCATAGTTCTATCCTTTCTCTTTAAGCAGCCCACTCAACAGCCATGGCGCTGAACGGGGTGGTCAGAGCGCCGGAGCAGCGGGTCTCGATCAGGTACTTCTGGGCGTTGAAGTCGATGTCGAAGTCGTCGAACATGGAAACAGCGCCGCCCTTGTCTGCGCCCACGGTGTAGTCGGCCAGGTTCACGATCAGGCAGACCAGGTCACCGCCCTTGGCACCCTTGCGGCCCTCCATCTCGGGGATGGTCACAATGTTCTTCACACGCAGCTTGCGGGCCAGAGCAGCCTCGTCAGCATACAGCGGGTGGCCGATGCCGTCCTCCAGCAGGAGCATCTCGGTCAGAGCGTCCTCCGTGGTGAACAGGGTGGGGGTGCCGGAGCCGCGGTACTCCTTGCGGCTGCGCAGGATCTGCTTGATCAGGGCCTTGTACTTGTCCTCCACGGTGGTCAGGCCGGTGGTCTTGCACTGGACCTTGATGGTAAACAGGTCGCTGTCGTTGAACACAGGACGGATGCAGTTCTCGTCGATCTTGTCCTCAGAAGCAGCCAGACGACCGTCGCCCAGCAGGTAAGCCAGAGCCAGCTCACGGTTCAGCTTCAGGCGCATCTCCTGCTTCAGCCATGCCACAACGTCAAAGCTGGTAATGTCGATCACGTCGTCGCGGTCCAGCTTCTGCTTCTTGTATACGGTGGTGGGGCTGGTGGAGCGGCGCAGCAGGCCAAAGACCTCTTCCTTCTTGAAGTTGCCCTTGAAGTAACCCTTTGCGCGGGCATCCTCCTCGGTCAGGTCAGCAAACATGCTCTTGAACCGGCTGAAGGGAATGTGGTGCACAGCGCCCATGACCACGCTCACCCAGTCGTCGGGCTTGTCAATGATGCGGGGCGTGGTGTCCAGCAGGTGATCCTCAGGGAACAGCCAGTCGATGTTGTCGATGCTGTGGGCCAGCTCGTCACTGTCCATGCCGGCATCCTCAAAGGCAGCCTTCATGGTGCCGTGGCTCTTTGCGGTCTTGACCACGTTGTTGATCTCATCGATGCTGTGCTTCAGCACGGTTGCGTTGGTATCCTTGTCGAAAACATTCTGCTTCACGGTATCGTCCTCCTCACCGTCATCGTTGTCGCCGCCTTCCTGCTCTTCCAGGGCCAGGCCCACCAGAGCGTGGCAGCACTCTTTCTGCTCGTCGGTCATGCTGTTGTAGACCTGTTCGAGCGTCTTGCCTTCGTTCTTTTCATCCGCCATTTTGGCTTCCTCCTGTGTTGCTTCATCGTCGGTCACGGCATCGCCGCTGTCCGCACTGTGTGTAAGGTCTTCCAGCGGGTTGCCCTCGGGGTCCATGCCGTGGGTCAGGCTCAGGCCGTCCTCGTTGTAGATAAAGGCCTCGCCGCCCTCGTAGTCCTCATCGGCGCTGTGCTTTACCACCTCGTCGATCAGGGCACCCGGGTTGCATCCGGCCAGCACCAGGCTCACTTCCCGGATAAAGCCGTGCTTCACGGTGCTGCCCACCTTCTTCAGGCCGTTGGCAAAAATGGAAAAGGCGCTCAGGTCGCCGCTCTCCACGCACTGTCTTGCGGTCTTGCCGGTATCGGTGTCGTTGAATTTGGCATAGCAGTACACGCCGCCGGGCCGGTTCTCCAGCAGGCAGTGGCCGATCACGTTGTCCACGTTGGAGTGATCGTGGTTGTACACCATGGGCACAACCTTGCCGCTGCATTCCTTAAAGGCATCCTGCGCGATCACCAGCCCGTCATAGCACCGGACGTTCGCTTTCGTCGCCCAGCCGCTGCAATCGTAGTCAAAATTAACCATTTTGATTTGCAATACTCCTCTCTACGGCATCCCGCCCTGCCGTGATCGTTTTGTTCTGCGCCGCAATTTCCTCACTGCTCTGGCTGATGTTTGCATTCCGCAGTTCGTCTGCCTTGGGGTCCTTGCTGGGTTTCATGCCAATGGCCTGCCGGAACTCGTTAGAGGTCATGATCTCGTTGCGGGTAAACTTGTCGGCCATTTCGGCAACGGCGGAAACAGGGGTCAGCTTGAACGGGTCACGGAAGTACATCACGGATTCCCGGTTCGCCCGGTCGTCCTCAGTCAGGAACTTCCGCCGGATCTCGTCCACGGCAGCCGCCACAATGGGTTCGATGGTGCGGTTCTCGTAGTTGGTCATCACAGCATCGGAAGCAGTACCGTTCATAATCTCCGGGGTGATACCCAACTGGCTGTATGCCATGTTGGTCAGGTATTCCACGGTCTTCAGAAGGTTGTTTTCGAGGCTGCGGTTCAGCTGCGTGATATGTTCCGTGCCATCGGTGTAGGCAATGCCGTATTTGGAACCGGCGAGCTGCTGTTCGATCTGTGCCCGCCGTTCTTCGGCCTGTTTCTTCCGGGTCTCGCCCTTCACAACGTAGGGCAGCTGGATGATCAGGTCGAGCTTGCCGCTGCCCACCTGCTCGTCGATCACGTCCATCAGGTTCAGCTTCCGGATCAGGCGCTGCACCGTGCCGTTGGGCTCGTTCATCACGGCATAGAACGGGTTCTCCACCAGGGCCACCTGTGTCTTCGGCAGGGTGATTTCCTCTTTCCGTCCGGTCCGGTCGTTGTACACTTCCAGCCGCACGTCGTCCGGGTACCATTCCAGCACCCTTCCCACCCGCATGGATTCGATCCGGGTCTTACCGGTCTTTCCGTCGTAGTCCACGTCAATTGGCACCAGCGCAATGCATCCCTCGTCCAGCATGGAAAGGAACATGTCATATCGCAGTGCCCGGCCCGTCTGGTCCTTGTTGCCGGAAAGGTTCAGGCAAGAATTAAGGCCCGAATCAACGGTTTCGTCGTAGCGTCCGTTTTCATCGAGCCTTACATGATTGATGGTAATTGCCGCAGCGTCCATTGCAATGCGGGTGTTGATGGCCGTCATGATCGTCCGGTCATTACTTCGGTTCAGCCTTACCCGGTCAGGCCGGTAGCTGTATCCTTCGCCGCTTCTTCCGGGGGGATCCCGGTTCAAAAACGCATTCCAGGCGTGTCTCAGTCTGGAGCCAAAGGTTTGTGATGCCATTTTGATTTCCTCCAGACCTTAACTGTCTTTCTTGTCGTCGTCTTTCTTGTCGTCGTCTTTCTTCTGCTGGTTTCCGCCAGCGCTTCCGCTCACAATGGCGTTCGCCAGATCAGGGTTCTTGAGTTCCTTCGTGATGAACTGTTTTGCTGCGTAGCTCATAGCACCGGAAGCGGCCTTGGTCAAAAACTGCTGGGAAGCGTTCGTCATTACGGTCTTCACAAAGCTCTGCCCGCTGTATACGTCCTTCCGCAGCTGTTTCACGTCCTTCTGGAGCTTGAGCCGCTCTTTCTCGGCTTTCAGTTCCTTGTTGGGGTCGTCCGCCCGGATGTTGGTCTGCCCCTGAAGATCCCGGTACTGCTTTTCCATTTGCAACCGGTTGATCCGTGCCCGCAGCTCCTCGTCGGAGTAGCTCACGCTGTACCTTTCCCTGACCGGGGAGCCGAGCGCCATAAACGCCGAGCTTCCCACCATCGCCAGCGACACTATGAGAAGTCCTGCGGCTCCCGTTATCTGAGCCGCCCGGCGCTTTTTCAGGAACGCTCCGCCGATGATAAGCCCGATAAGCACGCACAGAAGCGCGACCACCACAGCCGCTGTAACTCCGAAGAACGCCAGAGGCTGGGAATGCACAATGCTGTCGCCGCTGGCGGTGTAATCCACCGGAAGCTTCGCTGCGGAAAGAACCATTCCCGCGATAAGCATTGCGAGATCCAGACCGAACGCCGCCCCGGCGAATATCCAGGGCTTTTTCAGCAGGGACTGCCACCGGCTCTCCGGAGCCTTTTTCTTTGAGTTTCTCTTTCGGCTTCCCATTGTGAACCCTCCGTAACATCAGCGGAAAATCCGCCGTATTCAGTTCAGCACCGCGCTTTACCGCACGGTGCCGAATTTTTTAAACGTAATACTGCGCCTGAGCCGCGAACATCTCGGCGTAGATACCGCCGGGTTTGTGTACAAGCTCGTCGTGTGTGCCGAGCTCCTTGATCGTGCAGTCGGAGAATACCGCGATACGGTCGCAGAACTTGCAGCTG
>OHNJ01000275.1_pt1 | contig 14792 bp, 17 predicted proteins | sample 1569611 | NCBI WGS metagenome assembly OHNJ01 (sample SAMEA3879607, study PRJEB24766) | human gut metagenome | biome: human-associated habitat; feature: feces | place: USA | collected 1985/1987
AGCGCACACGGACAAGATACTACCAAAAACGAAAGTGCCCTGTATACCCACGTGGCAAAGTCCTTTGTTATTATTCCCGGTATTATCGCCAGAAGCACCGCCACGCCCACGACTATAGGCGTATAATATTTTGCGAACTTGGTTATAAAATTTTCGGTCTTTGACTTTTGAGAAGACGCATTTTCTACAAGGTCCAAAATTTTAGCAACCGTCGAATCGTGAAACGCCTTATCTACTCGCACTTTTACCGTGCCGCTTATATTGACGCAGCCGCTTATGACAGTCTCGCCCTCATGTGCGTCTATAGGAGCCGATTCGCCGGTAAGCGCCTTTGCGTCTAACGAAGTGCGGCCTTCGACGATTTCGCCGTCGAGAGGTATCTTCTCGCCCGGTTTAACTACGATTAAATCGCCTACGTTTACAGATGAGGGATACACACAAAAGCGAAACTGCCTACGCACACCTTAATTAAAGACTTCGACGGTCTGGACAAGAACTCAATCATATTGTTTGAACAAATCCGCACCATAGACAAGCAACGCCTGCGAGAGTACTTAGGAACTCTTGACAGGCGTTTTATTCATTGCGCAGATAAAGCCCTTGCCATCAGCATAGGGCTTGCAAAAAAGGATTAGCCTTCTCGTTATACGGTACAAGCGGTAGCTCATATACATTAGAAACGAGGGAGGTGTTGCGGCTGTTGTATAGAGAATTTGTTTATGTTGGCGACCCTGTTCCAGAATTAAACGAGCAGGAACACGCTGCGTTCCTTATGAATATCCAAAAGTCGATACTCCTTTCTTTGGAGAAAAGAAAGCTGCTGACACATTCTCAGCGGGAACGCTGTTTGGTCGAGCTTGAAAAGCAATATAGCAGGGAGCAAAAAAGCAGACGCCGAGCATAACGCTTGGCGTTTTTACATAGCCGAGTGAAAAAACAAATTTGCACATTCGACACCGCACACTCTTTTTTCTATAATTAAATACAGTAACAAAGTTTACTGAGAAAGGAGCTTCGCTATGATAAATAGATATGAACGCCTAAACCAAGAACTGAAGATGGTTGAAACGAAAAGAAAGGTAGCTGCCTACTGTCGTGTTTCAACGGACAATGAAGACCAAGCCAATTCCTTTGAAAGCCAGCAGCGGTATTTCAGACAGTATATTGAGCGCAACCCCGATTGGGAGCTTTATGAGATTTTTGCCGATGAGGGCATTTCTGGCACGAACACGAAGAAGCGCAAAGAGTTTAACCGTATGATAGCGTGCGCCAAGAACGGCGACTTTGATTTGATTATCACCAAGGAGATTTCCCGTTTTGCGAGAAACACCCTTGATAGTATATATTACACCCGTGAATTGAAAAAGCACGGCGTCGGTGTTATATTTATGAATGACAATATCAACACCTTAGACGGCGATGCAGAGCTTCGTCTGGCGATTATGTCCTCTATTGCACAGGAAGAAAGCCGCAAGACTTCTGAGCGTGTAAAGTGGGGACAAAAACGCCAGATGGAACAGGGCGTTGTGTTCGGTAGAAGTATGTTGGGCTACGATGTCGAGGGCGGCAAAATGACCATCAACGAGGAAGGCGCAAAGGTTGTACGCCTTATCTTTCATAAGTTCGTCAATGAGGGTAAAGGAACGCACGTCATCGCCCGTGAGCTTCGTGAGGAAGGTATCAGCCCTATGCGGGTCAAGGAATGGAGCAACACGGTCATTCTGCGAGTGATACGCAACGAGAAATACTGCGGCGACTTGGTGCAGAAAAAGACCTATACGCCAGACTTCCTATCTCACGAAAAGAAATACAACCGTGGGCAAGAGGAATTTGTTATCATTAAAGACCATCACGAGCCGATTATCTCCCGTGAGTTATTCGATGAAGCAAACCGAATTTTAGATGCAAAGTCGCTTTCGCAGGAGGGAAAGGCAAAGCACTCTAACCGCTACCCGTTCTCTGGCAAAATCAAATGCGGCTGCTGCGGCTCAAGCTATGTGGCAAGATATAAAACCCGAAAGGACGGCAGCCGATATAAGGCATGGCGCTGCAATGAAGCTGCAAAGAACGGAAGCCCCCATATCGACAAGGCGGGAAATCAAGTTGGCTGTACGAGCTTGTCTATCCGCAATGAGGATGCGACCCACATTATGTATCTCGTAACCAAGAGCCTTAAATACAACAGGGATAAAATCATAAACAACCTAACTGCCGTTATTCAGTCCATTATTGCTATGGATACAACGGGAACGGATGTCCTAAAGCTGCAAGAGCAGATTAAAAAGATTGAGGGCAAGCGGGCTAATCTGATTGACCTGTATATGTCAAATCTGATTAACAAGGACGAATTTACTGCCACCCGTGCAAGCTGCGATACGGAAATTGAGGAGCTTCAATCTATCATCGAAAGCGTGGATAAACAGCGGGAAATGATAGAGCAACAACAGCAGCTTCTAAAGGAGATTGAGGACGCAATCAAAGAGATTGTCAGCGGCGTGGAGTATGAAGATGAGTTCTATAAGCACATTTTAGACAAGATGGTAGTTCAAGATAAGGACAACATAGATGTATATCTGAATTTACTTCCTATGAAGTGGAGCTATACGGTTGCAAAAGCATCAAAAAAAGCCGTAGCCTCTGAATGGAACATTTCAGAGGCTTCTCTCCCTATGTCGTTAAGCGTGGCACGGCAGCGGTCGTCCGGCATGGTGAAGCGCTGGGTAAGGTATCTCAGTCCGGAGGCAAGCTCGCTGTCCGGCCCACCATACAGCGCCATCAGCAGCTTTGCCATGCGCGGGTCGGGATTGGTTATGTTTACGGGGTATTCAAGCTGTTTTGTATATATCCACATATTCTTTCCTCCTTATTCCCAGGGCCATTGGGACATTACATAGCAGCCCACTTCCGTTGGGGACTGGCCGAAATTGAGCAGCGGGCCGTATTCGCTTTCGTATTGCTCAATAAGCTGGAGCAGTCTGCGCGCATAGCATTGATAATCCGCGCGGGCATTTTCGTCGTTGGGATGCGTGTCAAGATAAAGATTAAGCTCCACGCACATAAAGCGATATTGACTGATACGGTAAAAAAGGTTGGTCTGGGCGGTATCCATTCCTGTTCCTCCTTTCACTGCACAAGCTCGGGGAACATCGTCCCCTGCTCAAAAGCTTCGCACGGGCAGAAGCCTTCGCTGTATTGCTGAATGGGAAAACTGATGCGTGCAAGGCCGGATTCGGCCTGCGCGTCAAACGTGCCGCAAATCTCGCTGGTGCATACCGTTCCCGCGGCTATAACGCCGCCGCTGCATTCGGCCGTATCGGCCGCGGCGGTGGTCACGGCTAAGGCGCAGCCGGCGCATTGGTTACATAACACTGTTCTGTTCCTCCTTGATGGGTTTTAGGGCGCGCCGCGCCCCTTTGTTACAGCATATGCATTGCGGTAATAATGGGTGCAAAAAAGCGCATGCTCGATAGCATGCGCTTTTGCAATATACGGATTATTATTTTACCTTGTGGTTATCTCCGCATGGGCGGCCACAACGGTCTTGCCGGCCTCAACGGACTGCGTGAGCCATACGTTGCCTCCTATCACGCAGTTGTCGCCAATATAAACGTCGCCGCCAAGTATTGTTGCGCCTGCGTATATAACAACGTTGTTGCCTATGTTCGGATGGCGCTTATTGCCCTTTACCAATGCGCCGTCGCGTCCAACTTCAAAGCTTCTTGCGCCCAGAGTTACGCCCTGATAAAGCTTAACATGCTCGCCTATAACGGTGGTTTCGCCTATTACCACGCCCGTGCCGTGGTCTATGAAGAAATAGCGGCCTATCGTTGCGCCGGGGTGAATATCTATTCCGGTGAGCGAATGGGCATGCTCCGTCATCATGCGCGGCAGCAGCGGCACGCCCAGCGTGTATAGCTCATGCGCTACGCGGAACGTGCTTATGGCCTCAAACGCGGGATAGGCCAGCATTATTTCCTCACGGCTTTTTGCGGCTGGATCGCCCTCATAGGCGGCCTGAATGTCCGTTTCAAGTGTGGCCCTTATTTCGCCAAGCTTTGCAAACAGCCCGTCGGCAGCCCTTTCGCATTCCGCGCCGCCGCCGTATATGCTGCTGAGTATGTCCATAAGCAACGCCCGCATGCGATACATGCTGGCCTGTTCGCGGAATTCATCGGGATTGAGAGAAAAAACCTCCGGATGCAGTACTATCCTTGAAAGATCGATAAATTCCGCCATGTCGCTTTTCAGCGTTGCGTAAGTTCTTGCGCTCTGCTGCATATCAATTCTCGTCCGCTGCAAAAAGCTTGGTGGAAAGATATCTGTCGCCGGTATCCGGCATCAGCACCACTATTTGCTTGCCTGCGTTTTCTTCGCGCCTTGCAAGCTCCACCGCAGCCGCAAGTGCAGCTCCGGAGGATATGCCCACAAGCACGCCTTCCTTTTTGCCCATAAGGCGGCCGTATGTAAAGGCATCCTCATCCTTAACGGGTATTATTTCATCATATATGCCCGTATCCAGTATATCCGGCACGAAGCCTGCGCCTATGCCCTGAATGCCGTGCGGCCCCTTTACGCCCTTTGAAAGCACGGGCGAGGTGGCGGGCTCAACGGCTACGACCTTTATTTTGCTGTTCTGCTCTTTAAGATATTTACCGGTACCGGTTATTGTGCCGCCCGTGCCTACGCCGGCCACGAATATATCCACCTTGCCGTCGGTCGCGGAATAAATCTCCGGCCCCGTTGTGGTATAGTGCGCCATAACGTTTGCGGGGTTCACGAACTGGCCTGCAATGAAGCTGTTCGGCGTTGAGGCGGCAAGCTGATTGGCAAGCTCTATCGCGCCGGGCATGCCCTTTGCGCCGGGGCTGAGCACAAGCTGGGCGCCGTAGGCCTTCATTATCTGCCTGCGCTCAACGCTCATGCTGTCCGGCATAACGATTATCAGCTTATATCCGCGCGCTGCCGCAACGGAGGCAAGACCGATGCCCGTATTGCCGGAGGTGGGTTCGATTATCACGGAGTCCTTATTAAGCACGCCGCGTTTTTCGGCATCGTTTATCATTGCCAGCGCAACGCGGTCTTTGACTGAGCCGGCGGGGTTGAAAAGCTCCAGCTTGGCTATGAGCTTCGCCTTCAGGCCAAGTTCCTTTTCTATTTGCGTAAGCTCAACAAGCGGGGTATTGCCTATAAGCTGTTCTGCTGAAGTATAAATGATTGACATTGTGTTTATCTCCTTAAAAAATTAGTTTACATAATGGATGCTGCGGCTGCAAATAAGCTGTAAATACGCAAAAAAGCAGCCGATATCTGCTGCTTTTCTGCGACCTGGTGCGGCTGGCGAGATTTGAACTCGCAAGCTTTCGCCGGCGGATTTTAAGTCCGCTGTGTATGCCGTTCCACCACAGCCGCTTCCTATGACATTATAATCAAATAAAAGGCAGCAGTCAATATTGATAAAGTGACACCGCCCACGAATTGCCGCTTAATTTTTATGCATGAATATGCCGCCGAATAGGATTAAACCATTTTAGGCAAACCAACGCCATAAGCACAGCACAGCAACGCCGCGGTGTTTTCAGGCCCCTGAAAAAGCCGACGAAAACCAGCCCCTTCATAGGGCCGTGTACAGATGCACCTGAGTGCATCGGCACTATAACGTATACAGTTGTGCATATTTGTGCGCATAGGTTGCCTTGCTGTCCTCCCGTTAGCAGCTTTTAATGATGGTATATTATATACCATTGCAATCGGAAATGGAACCCCTAATGGCACGGAAATTATACGTAAAAAGTGTGGCATTATGCAGCGATTATGCACTGTTGCCATGGGGCGGGAGCAATGATAAAATATACAAAACCTGAAAGGGAGCGGGAAAACGATGAACTTTGCCTACCGTGCGGGCGAGATAAACGAATACATAATAAACATAAGGCGGCATATACATGCGCACCCGGAGCTATCCTTCAATGAACGCAAGACCACGGCGTATATAGCCGATAAGCTGGAGGAAATGGGCGTAGAAGTGCAACGCTTTGACGACTATACGGGCTGCATAGGCACCATACGCGGCAGGAACGGGGGAAAGACCGTGCTGCTGCGGGCGGATATAGACGCGCTGCCGATAAAAGAATGCAGCGGGGTTGAATTCGAAAGCGAGAACGATGGCGCTATGCATGCCTGTGGGCACGATTGCCATACGGCGATGCTGCTTGGCGCGGCAAAGCTGCTGAGCGAGCACAAGGACGAGCTTCGCGGCACGGTGAAGCTGCTGTTCCAGGCGGCAGAGGAATGCTTCGTAGGAAGTCACTATTATTGGGACAACGGCTACCTTGGCGGCATAGATGCGGCAATTGGCATGCATGTTTGGCCCACGGTGGAATCAGGCCGCATGGCCATAATGGACGGTTACCTTATGGCAAGCTGCGACAATTTCCGCATAACCGTGTGCGGGCGCGGAGCGCATAGCATGACGCCGCAGCTTGGCAGGGATGCTGTTGCGGCGGCAGCGGCAGTCATAATGGAAGTGCAGACAATAGCGGCGCGCATGAATAAGCCGGACAGTCCGCTGGTAATAAGCATAGGCACAGTCGAAAGTGAAAGAGTGGACGGCAGGATATGTGAGCGCGTAAGCATGGAAGGCACGTTCCGCGCGTTTGACATACGGAGCCAAAGGCTTGCGCTTGAGATGATAGAGCATATAGCCGATTCAGCAGCAGCGATATACGGCTGCACGGCGGAATTTGAGCATACGTTTTCAGGCTACGCCGTGAATAACCGCGATACTGCGCTCAATGCGCTTGCACGCGACGCGGCGCGGAAGCTTTTCGGTGAGGATGTGCTACAAACGACAGCAAAGGCGATGGGGAGCGAGGACTTTGCATATATTATGGAAAGGATACCATCGTCGCTGTTCGTATTTTTAGGGTGCAGGGATGAAAAGGCGGGCTGCACGCATCCCGTGCATAATGAAAAATTCAGAATAAATGAGGACATACTGCACATTGGTGCGGCGGAATACGCCCAGTTTGCGTTTGATTATCTTGAGCAGACGGCGAACGGGATGTTCATAAGTGCGGTCGGTGAGCATGAGTATGTACCCGTTATGCGCATGGACAAGCCGCATAAGGACGCGGAGTTGCTGCTGCCGTTTGATGGCGATACTCAATCGGGACTGCCAAGGTATCGCGGACGGTTTACAATGGAGATAGCGGGTAAGGCTGCGCATGGCTCCGCACCGCAGGATGGGCACGACGCCGCACTTGCCGCGGCGGATGTCATAGCGGCGCTTGGATACATAGTAAGCCGCCAAAACGACCCGCTTGATGCGCTAACCATAACCGTGAATGGGTTTAATGCGGGCGCGAAGCTGAACATACTTGCTGGAAACGCTGTGCTGAATGGCGAATACGGCTGCAACTCAGTGGAGCTTTTCGCAGACGCAATGCAGCGCATAAAAACATCGGCAACCAACGCCGCGGCGGTGAACGGCTGCAGCATAAGCGCAGTATTTGGCGAAGCAGAACACGAATAAATTTACTCTTGCTCATTTGGCCGCCCGATAGTATAATGATAAGTGGTCATAATGACCATTTGTCAACACGGAGCGGTATCGAAGAGGTCATAACGGGGCTGACTCGAAATCATGTGATTAGTCCCCAAAAGTGAATATTTATACACGGAAGCGTATCGAAGTGGTTGTAACGAGCTGCACTCGAAATGCAGTTGTCCGCAAGGGCACGTGGGTTCGAATCCCACCGCTTCCGCCATCAAAGCCTTGAAAACTCTATGTTTTCGAGGCTTTTTCTTTTGTTCGGGCAGCATCTATTTTGGGGAAAATAATTCAAATGGTGCCCTTGGTGCCCCGCTTTGTGGTGCCCGGCTCATTCCACATCATACACACTATACAAGAAAGATGTATACTGTGGTGCCCCAATGGTGCCCGGAACTGCTAAAAAGCTATGAAAAGTAGCGCGGAGCTATAAAAAGATATTGCCGTTATAGCTCCATTTCGCTGCTTTTCTTTTTCGCTTTCTTTGATGTTTCTTGCCCTGCTTCTTTTCCTGTAACGGTTGTTTTCGGTTGCAGTGCTTTATGATAGGTTTGCAGTACGCTTTGTTTTCTTTCAAGCCGCACATCAACATACTGTGCCGTTACCGCTTCAAGGTTTGTGGAAATACCAAGGGATATGCCAATGCCCTTTAATGTATGCCCCAAAATCTCGCCAACGGTGTAGAAGTCGCCTGTCAGTTGGTGCATATTGGTAGCTGCCGTATGGCGTAAATCGTGAAAGCGGATATGCGGCATTTCAAGGTGTCGGATAAGCTGTCCGAAGTTTGCCGACATTCTATCTCTGCGCTGCGGCGAACCGTCAGGCTTTGCAATAAAGAGCTTATTATCATAGTACACCCCACCGCCCGCCTCAGTCAAAGCCTTTTGCCGCGCAATCAAATCAAATTGTCGTAGGAAGTACGGCAATGCTTCTTCGGTAATCGGCAAAATACGATCATTGGATTTTGTCGGTGCCATTTCCGTAATGGTCTTTGTTCCCGGCGGCACTTTGAAGGGCATTTGCTCTACAACGCCAAACTGCATTTTTTCAAGGTCAATGTTTGTTGTCCTCAATCCGATAATCTCACTCATACGAAGCCCATACATTCCAGCAAGCACAACAGGCATTTCCCATTCCGTACCTATCACATTGCTCATAAAGGTCTGCATTTGCTCAATGGTGTACGGATCAGGCGTTTTCGCTTGCTTGCCGAACTTTGTTATAATGTCGCGGGCGGGGTTATGTTCAATGTATCGGTACTTCCGGGCGTGTTCCATTGATACGCTCAATATGCGCTGCGCGTATCGAACGGTGCTATTGGATAAGCCCTTGTCAAATAGCTGCTGAAACAGATTATCAAGCATTGCCGGGGTCAGTTGGTTAAGCTGCACATGACCGATATATGGCACAATATGATTGCGAATATGGCTCTTATAGCCCGCAAAGGTGCTTGGACGCAAGTTAGCCTTGCCGTGGTTTTCTACCCATTCCTCCAAATACTCTTTGACGGTCTGCTTGCCTTGTGAAGCAACGACCGGGCTGTAAATGGGATTGGCGAGCTTTGCTTTCATTTCAGCTTCATGCTGCGTCGCTTCTTTTTTGGTTGCAAAGCCCTTTTTTGCGTAGGATTTCTTTTTCCCGTCCTGCCCGGTGTATTTAATGTTTACGTCATAGACGGTACCTGCCTTTCCAGTCAAAACACCGTTGCTGTCGCGCTTATTCTGAACCTTTCTTGATGATACCGCCATAGCTACTTACCTCCCTCCTGGTTTTGGGGAGCTACCTTTCGCTTTGCCCTCTCGTACCAGTCCCAAATAGCAGCGTCGGCAAGCAAACGGCGGTTTCCGTTTTGTATATATTCAAGCTCGCCGCTGTCCATCAGCTCGCGTAGCTTGTTTTCCCCTATGCCGCTGATCCGGCTCATCTGCTCAACCGTTTTGAGCATGGGAAGCACAGGCACAGTGGGATTTGATGTTTCCTTTTTTGCCAATGAGATAACCCCCTTTCGTGGTAATGGCTAAAAGGTTTTGATTCATAAATGGGGCTTTAATCGGACGGTTGTTAGCACAACCTCACGGGAGTTTCACCCCTGCATGGTTCTCATGCAGCCCTACCCATTGCCTGCGACGCTTTGAACGCTCGGACTGTGGCTGTAAGGGAGTATCATTATGTATTCTGCGCGTCGTTGCCTGCAAGCTGCTAAACTTGCTTTCCGGCGCGGTGTTGATCGCTCGCCCTGAATAGGGGTCATGGCGCACCCGCCGTATGGCTCGACGCAAAAGGAACGTATCCGATTTGCCCTATACTGCGCCGCCGTTATCTTGCGCCGCTTTCTTTATCAAGGTTCATTCGTCATTTCCGGGAGAACGCGGGGAAAGGGGTAAGCCGCTTTCAGCCCGGAGCTGATATAGTCAATCCAATTTCATGTTGACAATGGCGGTTATGAGCTTGATTTCCAAATGACGCTTCATGTACTCGTCCACGCAGTAGTGTTCTTGTCCGCAGTCATCATAGAGCTTGCGGGTGCAGAGCTTTTTGATGTACCTGTCGTAATGCCGCAGCACCCGATCCATAGCGGACGGATCACCGGCATGGGCGGCCTCGATCACCGCAAGAGGAAGCAGCTCATAATTACAAGAACGGTTATTGTCCTGATTCATCGTGCTAACCTCCTTTCGGCAGAAGCGTTTTCAGCTTGTCGCGCATCTTGTCCAGCGTCTTTGTCCTGCGCCGTTGCACCGCGCAGCGGGACATTCCCAAAACAGCCCCGACTTCCTTATCCGTCATATCCATAACGAAACGCAGGATCAGGATGCTTTGTTCTGTCGGGGACAGCTCCACAAAGACCTCCGCGACTTGCTCATTGTCAATCCGCAGCTCGCAACCGTGCGCCGTAAAGGTGAAGCTGTCGCTGGGGTATTCCTCCGTGTAACAGAGACTTTGTAGCTCTGAATACGAAAGATCACTGAACGACATTTCCCGTTGGTACTGCTGTCTCATTTGAAGCAGATAGTCCACGGCTTCATTCCGCAGCACTTTCTTACAAAAGGCGTCGAAGCGGTACGGCACGCTCTGACGGGGGATATTCGCCATCGTTATCACCCCCTTTCCGTGGGGGAGTAAGTGGTTTTTTCCCTTTCCGTCAGTACAACCGTTTCCGACCTATCGCGTGCTCGCTTAACCCTCCTTTTTTGAAAATTTTTTTGAGAAAAATGCAAAAGACGCCCGGCTAAACATAGTTCAACCGAGCGCCGAAGCATGGCAATGTATGTAATTCCTACATCGTATAATTCATCAGCAAGGGCATGAAACGCCCAAGGAGCATACAGGATTTTTTTGCGTATGCAGATATGATCCGGGTAAAGATGGAAGTTTGACATAGCGGCAATCCTCCTGTTGCCGCCGCTTATTTGTCAGCTATCAAGTTGTAGTGCAAGCATAAACGGCGGCTTTCCCGGAAAAGTCGCTGTCAAAGAAAAGGTTATAGTAAGGCCACACCTGCACTACCCGCCGTCATGCGGCTTTCCCGATTCTTCTTTCGTGTGAATACTCATAATCAGGGCTCCTTAGTATAAGCCAGTAATGGATGATACGACTATCATTTCTCACAACTTACGATATCTTACTTCAAGATCTTGAACTTGCCGATCACGGGAAGCTCTTTTGCGCGTCCGTTGGCGGCATTGACGATGCCGAGGACGAGCATCACAAGGAACACAAGGTTCACGAGACCGAGAAGGGTTCCCACGAGGGAGCCGAGTCGCCAGCTGATCGCATACAGGATGGCGTTAAGGATGGCAGTTACGATCCACCAAGCCACCTCGGTGATCGCCAGTACCAAGCCCTGGTTGGCGTGGAATCTTGCGAACTTGGATTTTGGTGCTGCAAAGATGGGGATCAGCACGAGCCAGGAGAGGTATGCCAGGATTCCCATGACCTTGTTCTGTTCAATATCCGCTTTGTCAAAATCAGCGGTGGTGTCAGCAGTGTTGTTCAGATCTGCGATCTTTGCCGAGAAGTCGTTCTGATCGCCTGCAGGCTGTGCCTGCTGAGTCTGTGCCTGCTGTTCGGGGGCGGGAGCCTCCATCGGGTTTCCGCAAGAGGGGCAGAATTTTACGCCCTCGTCAACTTTGGTTCCGCATTTTCCGCAATATGCCATAGTAATTTCCTCACTTTCTGTTATTCGATAGGCAAGCCTTCAAGCCCGCCGTTTTGGAATTGTTCAGTCAGACCTTCCAGGTCGCCGAGATTACTGAATATGTCGCCCCAATTACTGAACTCGCCGCCGGTGAATTCCTTGATAAAGTCCATAAGCGTATTGGTCAGAACGGGCAGGAGCGCCACGAGAATACCGATCAGCACGATGGCAATGACCATCCAGATGAGCTGCGCCCTTGCAAAGTGCTTGATATTCTTGTTCTTCGGGGCAAACGCCATAATGAGACAGGCGATCTGCCCGATGATGGGGATGGCAAACAGCAGCATCAGCCCGAAGTATGCGCCGGTGCCGACCACCTTGCTTGTAGGATCGGGAGCAGGCTGTGTGTAGGTCTGCTGTGCCTGATAGTTTTGTGCCGGAGGCGTATGTACCACGGGGGTTTCCACCTTCGTGTCCTTTGCCTCGGTCACGGTTTCGGTCGTTGCGGTTGCGGGATCGGCGGGGGCTTTGGTGCCGCATTCGGTGCAGAACGCCACGCCGTCCGCTATCTCCTTACCGCATTCGGTACAGAATTTTGCCATTTCGTCACCTCAATTCTTTCTGTGGGTAAAATCAATTATTTCTCCGTCAAGGTGTACTCGCTCTCGTCGAACATACTCTTAACGGTGGAAAGGGATGCGCCGTCGTAGGGGTCATCATACTCATACACGGTAGTTCCGTCGAGCTTCATTTCGTTGAGCGTTCCCATAGTTTCTTTCTTATGGGTCAAGCAAAAGTGCAAATAATTTTTTCATTATGCATTCCTCACTTTCGTATTATTTTAGTCGTTGACCGCAGTTGGGGCAGCATTTGTCGTTCTTTTTGCATTTGGTCTTGCAGTTCGGACATTTCTTCTTTTTGGTCGCAATCACGATAATGATCACGATAATAAGAATGACCGCAATCGCAATGGCGATCCAAATGAAGATGCACAGTCCGAGAGGTACGGGGCAGAAGCCACAGAGAGAGCATTTGTCTTTTTCATCCACAGGGGGCTTTCCTTCCGGTGCCTTGTTCGTTTCACCGGGATTCTCCTGTGTACCGCCGCCGTTTAACTCAAGCACGTTCGACCATTCGGAGGGGCCGTGGGTGCCGGTGAAGCGGATGCGTAGCTTGACGTTGGTGTTTTCCTCAATGGGTACATCATTATTATATATGCCTCGGCTGCCGTTCCAGAGGCACCAATCATCCCCGGAATTTGCGGTGCTGAACTCGATCCATTCACCGCCGTCAATGCTGACCTGCGTTTCAAGTCCTTCGAACTCACCTTCTTCTTTCATCAAGTAGTACACGCCTGTCATCCATACCGATTCGGGTGTGGTCTGCACGTATTCGATATGGCTGTTCTCGTCGCCCTCGGAAAGCACGATCTTCATATCAGAGATGATGGGAGCTGCATATGTAGTAGGCTCGTCGGGGGTGTTCTGTGTACTGTTCTTGCCGAAGATGGCACTTTCCGACCAATCGGAGAATTTAGACTGTTTTTCGCCGGGGCCTTCGCCTTCCTCGTTCTTCACCAAAGGCTCCCACTCCATATAGTAGCGGCAGCGGATGTAAAGACTGTGATTTTCCACATCGAAGGAATAGATATTTTCGTCCCAATCCCCGTGGTGATATACATAGGTGGTGATCGCAGGCTTATACGGCTCAAAAACGCTGCCATCCTCGCCTTCGTAGTAGGTCAGCCAGAAGAACTCGAAGTCCTCCATCAGTTCACTTCGTAGGTATACATACGGATAGCCGTTTCCTATACCGTCTGTGTACTCGCTGGTGTCCCATTCCTCGTTGTGTTGCCAATTGTCCTCGCCATCCAGCGATACGTCGTACTGTATACAGATCTCAAATGACCAAAGACCGTATTTTTCGCGGAAGGCATCGCCTTCACGGTCGTGCTCTGCCGCAAGAAGTGCCACCTCCGGATCGGCGACCATGATCATTCGCAGATGGTCGTGATCACATTCGGTTGCATCCCCGTCGGTATAGACGAAGTAATTGGGGGCTTTCGGGGCAGGCAGTTCAAATTTCGATATGTCGTTTTCCTCCGCCGCAAATGCCGTCACCGAAAATAAGGACAACAGCAGAAGCAGAGAGAGCAAAACGCTGAATATTCGTTTCATCAGAAAGTACCTCCTTTCGGGTTTTCATAAATGCACACACGGGCAGTTGGCGGTGTTGCCGCCTTGTTTGTAAGATCGGTCACGGTCGGCTCGATGGCTTTTCCGATGGCCTTGCCTACGGCGTCGCTGACACCGCGTCTGATCGCTCTTTCTAAAAAGCCCATAAAGTATCCTCCTTTTCAATGGATAAATTTTTCATCGTTTGGGGTGGTGCGTTATCTTTCATTTTTTTGGAAACAATCCCGGCAAGCTCCGAGAGCGTCTGTGTTGTCATAGCAATCATTACATACCCACTGATAACAATGTCGGCACTGATTGAACCGCAAGGCAAGCTGCTGGGTTGCTTTCACCTTTGCGTGGTTAAAGGCGGACTGGCTTAATTTGTTCGCCCTGCCATCCGCACACCTCGCAAGAGTTCGCACGCTCCGACAGATCAGCGGTATTCTCGCTCCGTACTGCTTCTTGCCGCAGATCGGACACTCAGCATAAAAGCGCAAGGTTTCCGCATCCACTCGGATCCGCTTGTAGAACAGTTTCATCTCACACCTCCGTTCTATAGATTTACCGTTTGTAACTTTTTTTCAAAGCTTTCCGTTTTTGCTCAAAAGCCATTGAAAAATATGCCCACATATGATATAATATTCAGTAACATATGGGGACTGCCTCTGTGACGCTCAGCCGACAGAGAAGTTTATGTTGGTACACGGTACCAACATAAAGGGATATCCCTTTAGCTTTTTCACCGTCATCGGGAAGGATATAGCTTGCCCCTCCCGTATGTTACACCTATAATTGTACTGATTTTTTCGGGATTTGGTATCCTCCGTTTGGGGGATTTTTGGGGGGATACCCCGAAAAAACGGGGGATTTTTCAAAAAATTGCGGGGGATAACCCCTTTTCGGATAAAAATTTGACACAAAGGAAGGT
>OHNJ01000288.1_pt1 | contig 14349 bp, 11 predicted proteins | sample 1569611 | NCBI WGS metagenome assembly OHNJ01 (sample SAMEA3879607, study PRJEB24766) | human gut metagenome | biome: human-associated habitat; feature: feces | place: USA | collected 1985/1987
CTATTTCTACAATCGCAGCCGGATTCCGCGTTAAAAAGCCTTGGAATCCACAAAGGATTCCTGCGGTCTTTTGCCTTGAATCCGGCATGTGCTTGCGAAATAGTCATTATTTTCTTTGTTTTCAGATACACCCCCTACATTTGCATTTTAGGAGTGGGAACACATGGAACGAGTTGAAATTGCATCGCTCTATAAGGCTACCCCGGCGGATGGCACCAAAGTTACTGTCTGCGGCTGGGCAAAAACCGTGCGCGATTCTAAAAAGATCGGTTTTATCTCTCTGGCAGACGGCAGCTGCTATAAGCCCGTGCAGATCGTTTTCCAGGCGGACAAGCTGGAAAACTATGCCGAGGTTGCAAAATCCGGCCTGTACACCAGCTTTGAAGTGACCGGCACCCTGGTGCTGACCCCCAACGCTAAGCAGCCGTTTGAGATCAACGCCGATACCGTTACGGTGCTGGGCACCTGCGGCAGCGATTACCCGCTGCAGAAAAACAAGATGGGCATGGATTACCTGCGCACCCTGACCCACCTGCGCCCCCGCACCAACACCTTTAACGCTGCGTTCCGTGTGCGCGGCCAGGCCGCTTATGCCCTGCATGAGTTCTTCCACAAGAACGGCTTTACCTATGTACACACCCCCATCTTTACCGGTTCTGACTGCGAAGGCGCAGGCGAGATGTTCCAGGTTACTACCCTGGACCTGAACGATGTGCCCAAGACCGAGGACGGCAAGGTGGATTACAGCAAGGACTTCTTCAAGCGCCCGGTCAACCTGACGGTTTCCGGCCAGCTGGAAGCCGAGGCCATGGCAATGGCCCTGGGCAAGGTTTACACCTTTGGCCCCACCTTCCGCGCAGAGAAGAGCTATGATACCCGCCATGCCGCAGAGTTCTGGATGATTGAGCCGGAAATGGCATTTGCTGACCTGAATACCTACATGGACACCGCCGAGGCCATGACCAAGTATGTCATCCGCTACCTGCTGGATAACTGCCCGGACGAGCTGGCATTCTTCAACCAGTTCTTTGATAAGGGCCTGATCGAGCGTCTGGAGCTGGTTGCCAACAGCGATTTTGCCCGCGTGAGCTACACCGATGCCATCGAACTGCTGAAAAAGAACGATGACAACTTCCAGTATAAAGTAAGCTGGGGCATTGACCTGCAGACCGAGCACGAGCGCTACCTGACCGAGCAGGTGTTCAAAAAGCCTGTGTTTGTTACCGATTACCCCAAAGAGATCAAGGCATTCTATATGCGCATGAACGAGGACGGCAAGACGGTTGCCGCCGCCGATATGCTGGTGCCCGGCATTGGCGAGCTGATCGGCGGTTCCCAGCGTGAGGAACGCCTGGATGTGCTGCTGGCCCGCCTGGATGAACTGGGCCTGAAGCGCGAAGATTATGACTGGTACCTGGACCTGCGCCGTTTTGGCAGTGTAAAGCATGCCGGTTACGGCCTGGGCTTTGAGCGCCTGCTGATGTATGTCACCGGCATCCCCAACATCCGTGACGTCATTGCCTTCCCGCGCACCTGCGGCGGTTTTTAATGGGGGCGGTCAGCGAACCGCTGATCCAATGGTTTGAACTGAATCGAAGGCTCCTGCCTTTCCGGCAGGAGCCTTCGGCATATCATATCTGGGTCAGCGAGATCATGCTCCAGCAGACCCGCGTCTCGGCGGCGCTGCCCTATTACGAGCGTTTTGTGGCCGAACTGCCGGACCCCGCCGCCCTTGCCGCCTGCGACCCGGACAAGCTGCGCAAGCTGTGGCAGGGGCTGGGGTATTACAGCCGGGTGGCCAACATGCAAAAGGCGGCGCAGATCGTCTGCCGGCAGTACGGCGGCCAGCTTCCCGCAGATTATGCCGCCCTGCGCGCTCTGCCCGGCATTGGGGATTACACGGCTGGGGCTATTGCCTCCATTGCATTTGGCATCCCAGCCCCGGCGGTGGACGGCAACGTGCTGCGGGTATTTGCCCGGCTGGATAATAGCTCTGCCGATATTACCAAACCTGCCGCCAAGCGCGAGTTCACAGCCCGTGTGCTGGAAGAAATGCCCAAGGAACGCCCCGGCCCTTATAACGAGGCGCTGATGGAACTGGGGGCGCTGGTCTGCCTGCCCAACGGTGCGCCAAAGTGCGAGGTCTGCCCGCTGGCTGCTCAGTGCAAGGGTCGCGCCGCAGGCCGGGCCGAACAGCTGCCGGTCAAAACGGCTAAGCCGGAAAAAACGCTGGTGCCGGTCACGGCCGCGTTGATCACCGGGCCGCAGGGCGTGCTTTTGCAGCGCCGCCCGTCCAAAGGGCTGCTGGCCGGGCTGTGGCAGCCCCTTGCCTTTGAGGGTACCGCCATGACCCAGTCGGAGCTGGACGCCGCGTTGCGCGCCATTGGCCTTTGTGTGCAGTGGCAGGCCCCGCTGCAAAGCACCCGCCATGTGTTCACCCATCGCATCTGGCAGATCAGCGGGTTTTGCGGCACAGCCGCAGGCCCGGCACCGGAGGGCTGCGTCTGGGCCAGCCGCGCGGAGCTGAACGGGGAATACGCGGTACCAAGCGCATTTGCGGGCATTATGCGCCAGTGGCAGCCGGAATAAAAAGCAAGCAGAGTGGCATGGCTTTTGGCAGGTGAAGAAATTTTCCGGAGACCATGCTGCGGAGAATGGTGCGGTATCACCTTGATACCTGAACCTTTTTGTGTGAAAAATTTACAAGGGAAAGATTGTATTCACCCGGTTAATCGGGTATAATATTTTACAGACCCATCCCTTTTAGAATACGCGGAGGAAAAGTATTATGATGAAGAAATCCACTTTTGGTGCCATTCTGGCGTTTTTGTTTGCTGCTGCCGGTGCCCTGACTGCCGCTGCGCTCTACCTGCGCCGCCGCGAAAAGGAACTGGACGAATACGAGCGCCTGCTGTACAGCGATGACGGCGACGATTATGACGATGACGACGAATATCTGCCCATCGACAATGAACCGACGGAAGCCGCCGAAGAAAAGGCTGCTGACGATGCTGAATAAGCCGGAACAGCCAGCAGAAAAGTGAAAATGGCCGGGCTTCGGCCCGGCTGTTCGTGTTTCTTGCAATCAGTAGTGATACTTATTAAATGATAAAAAGGGCTCAGATAAACCATAAGGCGCTGCTGAAAATAAGAAAAATGACGGCAGTGACTATAAAATCAGACGGAATTTCGATTTTTCTGCTGTGCCAAGGAAAGGGAACGCCATGAAAAAGCTCTTGCTGTGGCTGGTTATGGTGGTGGTTATGCTGGCGGTGCTGCTGGGCGGCGCCGGGTACGCCATGTACGCTATGACGGGCGATGACAAACTTCCCACGCAGCACCCCACTTTGGGCGATACGGAACTGGAACCGATCGGCTATGACTGGAGTGTGCCGGTGCTGGGCAATGTGCTGAACCGCACGTTTGAACAGCCCAGCACCCTGACGGTGCAAAAGCTGGGCGAAATGACGGAAGCTGCCCCGGAGCTGGTTTTGCCGGACTGGGCGCAGCGCACGAACCTTACGCTGAAAGATTCGACCGGCAGCGTTGTGGTGCAGGGGGATGCCGCTGCCTTTGCGATGTATGCTTACCCCAAAAATGGCAGCTATGAGCTGACCCTGACCGCTTACCGCAACACAGTGGACCCCGGCGATGCCACCGGCTGGTACCGGTACTGTGCATCTTATACCATGAACATCCAGCCCAAGGCGGTGCTCGGCAGTGAGCGCGTCAGCCAGGGCGGCGTGGCGGCACTGGTCATTACCGGCATTCTGGATGGCAGCGAGCCGACCGTAGAAACCGACCTGGGGGATGTATGGTTCCGCCCGGTGACCGGTGGGTATATGGGCTATATCCCGGTAACCTATAATGCCGAGGGCGGCCCCCATACCCTGACCGTGACCTGCGGCAGCCTGACCCAGGAGCTGACCCTGAGCGTGATGCAGAGCGAGGCCAAAACCGTGGATGTGGCCGCAGAGGCAGACATACCGGGCGCAGCAACGGAATATAAAAATGCGATCTGGCCCCTTTACACACAGGGCAGCAGCGAAAAGCTGTGGCAGGGCAATTTTGCCTCGCCGGTGCCCAGTGCGATTCTGGCGGATTACGGCGCGCGGCTGCGCACCGATGGGACCATTACCGGCCGGGCAACTGGCATCAATTATAACGCCGCAGCGGGTACCGCCGTTACGGCACCGCAGGCGGGTACTGTGGTGTACGCCGGAACGCTGGCGCTGACCGGCGGCACCGTGGTGATTGACCATGGCTGCGGGGTTAAGAGCTATCTGTTTGGGCTGGATGCCGTAAAGGTGCAGCGTGGGCAGAGCCTTGCCCGCGGCGAAGAACTGGGCACCACCAGTGAGGAGCATACCCTGATCTGGGAGCTGCGCATTGGCAGCAAGTCCGTTGACCCTGCTGCCGCCCTGACGGGCAGCAGCGGGCTTTTGTACCGCGAAACAATGTAACAAAATAGAGTTAGAGCAACGATAAATCGCAAATGTTGGTGGAGAAAGCGATGGACGAAGAGAAGGTAACACAGACTGCGATGGAGCCGGCGCAGCAGCCAAAGCCCAAAGCCAGGGGCGGGCAGCGCACGCAGGGCAAAACCGCTCCAGGCACGGGGCGAGGCAGGATGGCCAAACCCCATGCCAGCAATAGCAATACTGCGCACCGCAAAACGGGCACGCAAAAACAAAAAAGCGAACCCCAAAATACAAAATCCCCGCAAGAACCAAAAACGCGGGCGGAACAAACCGAGCAGACCGAAGCTGCCGCCCCGGAACAGGTGGCAGCCAAGCCCAAAGCGCCGCGCAGCGGGCAGGCAGGCGGCAAACGCCGCCGCAAAAAGGCTGCCCCCAAGCCGGAAGCAAAACCGCAGCAATATGCTGAGCCCCAGCCGGAACCCCCGGAAGCGCCGGAAAAACCGCAAACGCCGGAACCTGCCGCTGTGGCCGAACCGGCTGAAGCAGCTGCCGCGCCGGAAATGCCGGAAAAGGCGGTGCAGGAACCCAAAGCCGCGCAGCTGCCCCAGGCCACGGAGCCGCCGGAGCCGGAGGATGACGAACCGGAACTGACCCCGGAACAGCGCGCTGCAGCAGAGCGGCGCAAGGCGGAGATCACCCGAACGGTCCAGGTTTCGATTGAACAGATCGAGGATGCCGAAGCAGAACAGGCGGAGAAAGAGGCAGATACGCCGGAATCGACTGACAGCAAAGTGGGCCGCGCCGTGCGGCTGCTGATCGGCTGGCTGCTGCTGGTGGTGCTGCTGGCGGGTATGATCGCCGCAGGCGGCATATACTGGCTGTACAAAAAAGCCACGCCGGATATGATTCCTGCCGTTACGGTAACAGTGGAGGGCCAGCAGCTGGACCCCGTGGCGTACCATTGGCAGGTGCCGGTGGCAGGCAACCACCTTAAGCGTACCTATGCCGAGACACTTTCCAGCACTCCCACAGCGCTGGAATCTGATTTTGGCGGCGGCACCATGACGCTGCGGGTGACCCCGGCGGACTGCAGCGCCGAAGTGACCGTTAAGGACGAGAACAAGCAGGAAGTGTTCAGCGGCAGCGCCCAGGAATTTGCCGCCTACCGCTTTACCACGCCCGGCAGCTACACCGCCAAGCTGGTGGTCAGCAGCGGCGAGGGTTACCAGAGCGAACCGACAGTTTCGGGCCACCAGACCTATGAGTTCACATTTGATGTAACGATTAAGGCTACCGTGCGGCTGAATACCCAGGCTGTTACGCCGGGTGGCGTTGTGGCCGTAAAGGTAACGGACCAGCAGACGGATACCAAGCCAAGCCTGACGGCAGAACTGCCGGATACCGGCTTCCGTGCCAGCGCGACCGGCGATGGCTGGGTGGCTTACCTGGCGGTCCCGCTGGAAACCGAGCCTGGCAGCTATACCATCAAGGTCACCGTGGACGGCGAGGTGCAGGAGCTTACCCTGAACGTGAGCAAGAGCGCCGCATCTTTTCGGGATTATACTTCCAAGTCCAGGCTGGTCACACCGTATGTCGGCGCGGATGATACCCCGCAGGAGGTGCTGGACCTGCTGGATACGGCATCGGATACCATCTACTGGGCGGACACTGGGTTTGCTTCGCCGTTCAGCGATAAGGTGGAGGTCACCCTGCCGTATGGCCTGACCGAATATGTCAACCGTACCCAGACCGAGCGCAAGAACAACACCGGTACCGGCCGCACCAGCATCAATGTGGTGCTTTCCGGCAGGTGCGACCTGATTGCCCCGGCGGGCGGCAAGGTACTGCTGGCGGAAAAATTGCCCAATGTGGGCAATACGCTGGTGATCGAGCACGGCGCGGGCGTAAAGACTATTTACTATGGCCTGCGCAGGCTGACGGTAGAAAAAGGTGCAATCGTGGCCCAGGGCGATGCCCTTGGCACCACCGACAAAGCTACCGTGGTGGAAGTGCGCGTGGGCAAAACCCCCGTGGAGCCGCTGCGTATCCTGCGCGGTCAGTGCGATGCCCTGCGCAGCTATTAAAACGGAGCATAACCAATAAATAGAAAAATTCCCCTGTCTGTATTCTTTGTGATGCAGGCGGGGGAACTTTTTTGCGGCAGGCGTTTTTGATGTTCTGACGGAACCATGCCGCCCACCCCGGCATAACATGGAACAAACGGCCAGATACAACACCGGGGGGAAGCATTATGGCGGCAGCATATAATTTGACTTTTTGTGTGGTTGGGCGGGATGCCCGCCAATTGGCGGCGGCGCGGGCGCTGCAGAACAGCGGCTATACCGTGCTGGGGGCAGAGGGGGCCGGGCAGGCGGATTACATCCTGCTGCCTATGCCGATGGATGCCGAGGCGGCGGACCTTGCCCGCATCCTGCGCGCCGCCCGCCCCGGTACGCTGGCCCTTGGCGGGCGCATCAGCGAACCGGTGCGCAAAGCGGCGCAGGCCGCCGGGGTGGAGTTGGTGGATTACTTTTTGCGGCCGGAGCTGGCCTGCCTGAACGCAGTACCCACTGCGGAAGGGTGCCTGGCCCTGCTGATGCAGCTGCGCCAGCGCACGATATGGGAAAGTGAGTTCCTAGTGTTGGGGTATGGGCGCATTGGGCGGGCGGTGGCCCGGCGGCTGCAGGCATTGGGCGGGCAGGTGACCATTGCCGCCCGCGCGCCGGAACAGCGGGCCGCAGCGCGCTGCGCGGGGCTGCATGCCGCACCGCTGACCGCGTTGGAACAGCTTCTGCCGCACTTGGATGCGGTCATCAACACCATACCGGCCCCGGTGCTGGGGGCGGCCCAGCTGCGCTGCCTGCCCAGGGGGGCGCTGATCCTGGACCTTGCCAGCCGCCCCGGCGGAACGGATTTTGCCGCCGCGCGGGAACTGGGCCTGCGTGCGGAACATGCCTTGAGCCTGCCCGCCCGCTGTGCGCCCGAAACCGCCGGTGCGCTGGTGGCGCATACCGTGGAAGTGATTTTACAGGAGCGTGCCGCTACGGCCCGCAGCGAAAGGGGAGTGAGCTGATGAATTCCAGCCTGGAACCGCCGCGCACGGTGGTGTTTGCCCTGTGCGGCAGCTTTTGCACATTTGAAACGGTTCTGCCGCAAATCATCCGCCTGCGCGCCTGCGGGTGGGAAGTACTGCCGATGCTGAGCTATGCGGCGTCGGCGCTGGATACCCGCTTTGGCCGCGCGGCAGATTGGAAGCAGCGCCTGGAGGAAGCCACCGGCCACCGCCCGCTGGAGGATCTGCGGGAAGCGGAACCTCTTGGCCCCAAGCACATGGCACAGGCACTTGTCATTGCTCCCTGTACCGGCACAACGATGGCGCTGCTGGCGGCGGGCATCAGCGCAACGCCGGTCACGCTGGCGGCCAAAAGCATGCTGCGCGGCGGCAGGCCGGTGGTGATCGGGGTATCCACCAACGATGGGCTTTCCGGCAGCGTGGGAGCGCTGGCGGCGCTGCTGCAGCGCAAAAATTATTATTTCATTCCCTTTGGCCAGGACGACAGCTACAAAAAGCCCTGCAGCCTGAAAGCGGATTTTACCCAGCTGCCGGATACGCTGGAAGCCGCTCTGCGCGGGGTGCAGCTGCAGCCGATTTTGCTGTAAAACCCGTGGAACAGAGCTGTTTTGTGCGGGTGCGGCATATGATAGAAAAGGGCGCTTTGGTGTGGGAACAAAGAGGGGCGGTGCGGCAATGGAATATATCGAAGTAACAGGCGGGAACCCGCTGCGGGGGAGCATCCGCCCGGCAGCGGCCAAAAACAGTGTGCTGCCCCTTTTGGCAGCAACGCTGCTGTGTGCGCAGCCCTGCACCCTGCGCCGGGTGCCCCTGCTGCGGGATGTGCAGACCAGTTTGGATCTGCTGCGGGCTGTGGGCAGTGGGGCGGCCTGGGCCGGGCAGGACCTTGTTACCCAGCCAGCCCGGCAGATCAGCGGGCGGGTGCCCACGGCGTTGGCGGGGGCTATGCGGGGGTCGGTGTTTTACCTGGCACCGCTGTTGACCCGCGCGGGCTGGGCAGAGCTGCCGCTGCCCGGCGGGTGCAGACTGGGGCCGCGGCCCATTGATATCCACCTGGCCGGGCTGACGGCCATGGGGGCACAGGTGTGCGCGGCGGCAGAGTGCGTGGCGCTGCGCCGCCACGGCGTTTTGCGTGGTACGGATTTTGCTCTGCGCCTGCCCAGCGTGGGAGCAACCCTGACCCTGATGCTGGCGGCTTGCTGTGCGGCGGGCGTTACCACCCTGCGCGGTGCGGCGTGCGAGCCGGAAATTGCGGATACCGCCGCTTTTTTGAACGCCTGCGGGGCAAAGATCACGGGGGCGGGTACGCCGGTGGTCTGCATCCGAGGTACCGGCGGCGAGCTGTTGGACGGCTGTGTGCATACCGTGCTGCCGGACCGCATTGCCGCAGCGACTTATGCGGCAGCCGCCGCCATTGCAGGCGGTCGGGTGACGGTAACGCAGTGCAGTCCGGTGTGGCTGGCGGCGTTTCTGGACTTTTTGCAGGGCAGCGGCTGCGAGGTTGCCCGCGGGGAAAATGAGTTTAGCATCACGCGGGATCAGGATACAAAGCTGCGCGGCGGTCAGGAACTTGTAGCGGCTGCTTACCCTGGCCTTGCCACAGATACTGCCCCGCTGGCTGCAGCGGTGCTGCTGGGGGCGGAGGGAGCATCCCGCATTTATGACGGCCTGTTCCAAAACCGCTTTGCCTGTGCGCAGGGCTTTGCCGCCCTGGGGGCTGATGCCCGCAGCGAGGGACGGCTGCTGTACCTTGGCGGCAGCGCAAAACTGCATGGTGCCACTGTGACTGCACCAGACCTGCGGGGCGGGGCAGCACTGGTGCTGGCGGGCCTTGGTGTGGGGGACGGGAGCTGCGTGCAGGTGCTGGATGCCGGACATATCCGGCGCGGCTATGCCGACCTGGCGGGGGATCTGCGCCGCCTGGGGGCCGACTGCCGGGCAGGCCGCACCGGGACAGAAGCTGGCAGACAGACGAAAAAACTGTAAAAATATTGTCATAATTCACCAAAGCTCCGCAAAACCTGCGGGGCTTTTTGTGATACCCACAAATGTGAACAGCTATTTTTTGGCTTTTTAGCGTGTGGGTATTGAAATTATTTGCAGAATTTGTTATTCTTATAAACAGTTATATGCGATATCTTAGGAAGAGCTGGCTGCACCGCAACGCGCGTAAGCAAAGTTTGGGGTGTGGGGCGGCACTTCCTTTATGGGGGTCAGTGTGTCCGCTGGCGGAAATCCGGCCCTGTTGCATTTGCAATTTTATATTCTTTAGGGGGATACACTTATGGCGTTCGTTCTCGATGAAGAGATGCAGAATGTAACCAACATTAAGGTTATCGGTGTTGGCGGCGGCGGCGGCAATGCTGTGAACCGCATGGTTGAAGCTGGCCTGAATGGCGTTGAATTTGTAGCAATGAATACCGACCAGCAGGCACTGGTCAACTCCAAGGCTACCCAGAAGGTTCAGCTTGGCGCAAAGCTGACCAAGGGCCGCGGCGCTGGTGCTGACCCGGAGGTCGGCCAGCGTGCAGCGGAGGAAAGCAAGGATGAGATCGCCAATGCACTGAAAGGTGCCCAGATGGTGTTCATCACCGCCGGTATGGGCGGCGGCACCGGCACCGGCGCTGCACCGGTCGTGGCTGAAACGGCCCATGACCTGGGCATCCTGACCGTCGGTATTGTCACCAAGCCCTTTGCCTTTGAGGGCAAGCGCAAGATGAGCATGGCCGAACAGGGTATTGCCAACCTGATGATGCATGTAGACAGCCTGATCGTGATCCCGAACGAGCGGCTGAAGCTCATCAGCCAGGAAAAGATCACCCTGATGAACGCTTTTGAAGCAGCCGATAACGTGCTGCGCCAGGGCGTTGAGAGCATCTCCAGCCTGATCAATGTTCCCGCTTTCATCAACCTCGACTTTGCTGACGTCCGTTCCATCATGAAGGATGCCGGCTTTGCCCACATGGGTGTTGGCGTTGCCAAGGGTGCAGGCAAGGCAGAAAACGCTGCCAAGGCTGCAATCTCCAGCCCGCTGCTGGAAACCAGCATTGCCGGTGCACGCGGCGTTATCATCAACATTACCTCCAGCCCGGATATCGGCCTGGACGATGTTGAGACTGCTGCTTCCATGATCACCCAGAGCGCACATCCCGATGCGAACATCATTTGGGGTACTGCGTTTGACGAGCGCCTGCAGGATGAGATGAGCATTACCGTTGTGGCTACCGGCTTTGAAAGCACGCCTGGCGTGGACGAGCCCATCCAGGCTGTTGTGAACGCCCAGCGCGCTGCCGCAGGCGTTGCACCTGCTGCTGCCCCGGCTGCACCGCGCCCGGCCGCTGATCCGGTCATCCCCAACCCGGTATTCAGCAATGTGTTCAACCCCAATGTTGACACCCCGGTTTCCACCGCCCCCGCTGCCAAGGAAGATGACAGCAACGAAGATGACGGTGATTACTTCAACGATCTGCTCAGCATCCTGAACAAGCGTTCTTGATCGCTGCGCGTTCTCTATCCTTTGCGGCTGCGGGCAGGCATGCTCGCATAAAAAACAAAACGGCCCGCTGACCAGTTTAGGAGGAAAGCTATGCCCAGCAGCCAAACCTTATCAGCCCTGCAGGAAAAAGGGTTCCGAACCACGTTCCGGGGCTTTGATAAAAATGATGTGCTGGCTTACCTCAATGCACTGGACAACGAAAACCGGCAGCACAGCGCAGAGCAGGAAGAGCAGATTGCCCAGCTGCAGGCCCAGCTGGATAAAATGCGCTCTGAACAGTCCGCTGCACGTGCCTGTGTGGAAAAGCTGCAAAGCGATCTTTCAGCCGCTAACCAGCGCGCCGAAGCTGCGGAAAAATCGGCTGCCGAGGTGGTCGCCCGTGCCAAATCGGTAGAAGAGCGCGCCACGGCAAACCTGAGCCGCAATAAAGAAAATCAGCAGGCTGTGGTGGAATGGCAGTTCCGTTGCCGCGATCTGCAAAAACAGATCGACGAGTACGAAAAGCAGATTGCTGAATACGAGGCGATGATCCCCAAAGGCGGTATGCCTGCCCCCAAGCAGGAACCGGCCCCCGCACCTCAGCCTGCCCCGCAGGAAAAGCCGGAGCCGGCCCCGGAACCGAAGGCACCCCAGGCTGATGTGACCGAGGAAGCCCGCATTGAGGCCCGTCAGATTTTGATGGAAGCCCGCCTGAAAGCCGATGCGGCCGAAGAACGCCTGAAACAGCAGGCTGAAGAGCAGCAGGGCCGCATGACAGAGCATGCCCGCGATTTGGCCGCAAGCCTTGCCATGCTGCGTGAGCGTGTGACCCGCGTGGATGAACGCTTGAGCGCCGCCACTGCGGACCTGGATGATGCCACCACGGCAATTTATCAGGCACTGGATGCAACCGGTGCAGATTTTGAAGCCTTTGGTGCGGAGCTGCGCCACTTTGGAGAGAACGCCGCAAAGGAAAATTATCCCGCTGCCCAGGCAAAGGTGCGCCATAATAAGTCTGCTCAGCCAGCTGCCAAACGGGTGCGCCCTGTGCGCAGCCAGCCGCAGGTGCAGGCCAATAATGCAAACACCCACCGCCTGCGCCGCGCAGGTGATACCCGCCGCAGTGTGAGCCAGGACCTGAATGCCGAGCTGGAACATTTGAATCAGCCGGCGGCCGCAAGAAAGTAAATACATAACCCGGCAGCCCGCGGAGCCTTGGTTTCGCGGGCTGCTTTTGTATTTGACCTGCAAAGTGTGGAAGTGCCGGATGCCCGCAGTATTGTGTGACTGCGTGGAGTGTAACTGTTCCCTCTGTGAAATAAGCCGCATAAGGGTTGTACAAGAGCAGGACAACACGAACAAAATAAATACTTTGTATAAAATGGTTTTATATAAACAAATTGTATAAACAAATAAAGGGCGAAAGGAGGCCCCCGATGGGAAAAATTCAGTCCCCGAACCTTCGCGCACTCCCGGCCGGTCCACGCTGGCTGGCGTATGGCGTGCTTCTGCTGTGTGCCATTCTGGTGGGCGGTGTGATCACAGCCTATGGCGGCATGCTGCTGGTGGTGCTGATGTGGGCTGTCTGCATGGGCGGGCTGTGCCTGCTGCTGCACTTTACCTGGCAGACGGTGTTCCCCGGTCAAAGGGTAGCACAGGATAAAACGTTCCTGCGCAGTTGGCTGGCTGGCTCCGCTGTGGGCGTTGCGGTCATCGCTGCACTGGTGTGCTACCGCCAAACGGTGTACAGTGATGACGCGATCAACTATTTTGCCAAGCAGACACTGCTGTTCGGCAGCTTTGGTCAAAGCGGATTTTACGGCATTCATGTGCTGCTGGAAAGCCTGTTGACGGCGGACTATAAGATGTTCATGAATCTCTTTATCAGTGTGCCGTATCTCTTTACCGGGCGCAGCATCAATGCGTTTATGGTGTGCTATGCCATCGCCTGCTTTGTGCCCATGTGGTTTGCGCTGCTGATGGGCGCAAAATACCTGGCCCAGCAGTTGCCCGCTTGCCATACGGCGCTGTATTACCCGCTGTGTATGGCGGTTATGGTGCTGTGGCCCATGTTTTTGTGGCCTGCCACCCACGGCATGCCGGATGCCTTTGGCCTGACTTTTGCCGCAGTGATCGCCCTGCTGTGCGCGGATTACCGGTTTGAAATGCTGCCCTGGCCGCGGCTGTTGGCGATTTTTGCTGCGACGTTTGCCCTGATCCTGACCCGGCGCTGGTACATGTTCTGGATCTTGGCGTTTTATGCTGTGTATGTGCTGGCGGTGCTGGTGGGGGCGGTGCGCCGCAAAACGCTGGGGAGTACCCTCAAACATATGCTGCTGTTCGGCGTGCCCAGCGCTGTGATCATCGTGGGGGCGCTGCTGCCCACCTTCAAAACCATCCTGACAACCGACTACGCCGATATTTACGGCGCTTACTACGGCGGCGGCTTTGGCAACAACTGCCTGGGCCAGCTGCGCACCCAGGGACTGATCTGGCTGGTGCTCTGCGCGGCAGGCTTGGTGTGGCTGCTGTATTGCCGCAGCACCCGTGCACAGGCTATTGTAGCCGCCGCGGCCAGCCTGGGGGCGATGGTGCTGTTTACCCGTACCCAGTCCCTGGGCGACCACCAGAGCCTGATCCTTGCGCCTTTTTACCTGTTGATGCTGTTTGGCCTGTGCGCCAAACTGACCCAGCAAAAGGCAAAGCCCTGGCTGCGCAATGCTGCGGCGGGTGTTCTGGCCGTATTTTTGGTGGTCAACTTCGGCAACGCCCTGCGTCTGCCCGGTAAAAACGTGCAGACCCTGGCCCTGAGCAGCGAAAGCCTGGACCTGACCCGCCGCACCGACCTGGCCCAGATGCGCGCCGTGACAGATTTTGTGCTGGAGCATTGCACCGAGGACCAGACCGTTTACATCAATATGGATTCCAATGGTTACAGCGGCACTACCTTTGCCTACAGTGACCCGGCCCACCCCCAGCTGCAAATGATGATCCTGTGGGAGAGCAGTGTGCCCTCCACCCATGGCTTCCCCACGAGAATCTGGACGTCAGAATATGTGATGGTGACCGATCGTGTGGATGAGGGCGGCATTGTCGGCCCCATCAACGCAGCGCTGCGCACCCAAAGCCCTGCTGCCGTCCATTATGAGTATGTGACCGAGTTCCCGCTGGACGGCATTACCCTGTATTGCTACCGCCGCACAGCCCGGCCGGATGCAGCGGAAGCCGATTACTTCAAGCAGGTGTTTGCCGAATACGACGCCCGCTGGCCGGAAATCTTCAGCCAGAGAATTGACGAATATATGCAAAGCGTGCAGTAAGCAATAAGGGCAATACCGCATAATTCTAAGTGCCGATACGGCGAGCGAGGTACGGCAGAT
>OHNJ01000293.1_pt1 | contig 13945 bp, 11 predicted proteins | sample 1569611 | NCBI WGS metagenome assembly OHNJ01 (sample SAMEA3879607, study PRJEB24766) | human gut metagenome | biome: human-associated habitat; feature: feces | place: USA | collected 1985/1987
TGCCACGCCAGTGTGAGCACTGGCTCGCAATGACATGGTTCTTTGACAATCTCAAGCGAGCTGATTGAATCAGCTCGCTTTTTTGTTATTTGGCTTCCCTGAGTTCCGCCCGCCAGCAGTCCAGGTAGCCGGACAGCAGCAGGAACAGGAATTGAATCGGCTGTTTTTCCATATAGGCGCCGAACAGATAAGGCTCCAGGAAGGAGCAGCCCAGGATGCACAGTACCAGCAGGGCGGCCACGCTTTTCATCGGCTCCGGATTGTACCAGAGCAGAACCAGAGCGTCGTACACCACGACGACCGTCAGCACCAGTGCCAGCAGCAGTCCGGGAATGCCCATGTCGTAGAGCACCTGGAGCCAGGAGTTGTGGGCGTGATACACCCGGAAGGAATTGTACTGGGAGAGAATCAGGCCGGAGTATTCCGTGCCCTCCAGCAGAATTCTGGGGTTGTCCCGCAGACCCTTTCTGGCAGAGCTCCAGATTTCCGTCCGGTTGTTCAGATTTTTGATGTCGCTGCCCCAGCCGTACTGGATGTTCTTGATTTCTCCCGCGGTCTGAGAGGCCTCCATATTCGTCTTGTGTACCTTGGAAAGCTTCTGAGCGCCCACAAACAAGCCGCCCATGAGCACCACTGCCGCAAGGCAGGCAATGGCAAACCGCTTCCAGCCGGATTTGCGCAGGGCGCAGAACAAACTGCCGCCCAGCAGCACGCAGGTAAACACCATGGTCGTCCGGGCACTGGTCAATATCAGCACGCCGAACTGGACCCCGATCCACAGAATCAGCAAAACCCGCTGCCAGACCTTATTCAGGCTCCCCCAGCACATCAGGCTGACCCCGATGCCGATCATCAGAAGGGGCGCACAGACATTCGGATGGCTCATGGCGGAAAAGCGGGTGCCGTCCCAATAGACGGCATCCCGCAGGAATCCCGGGACGCAGCCCCCCAGCAGCATCAGCCCATAGAGTACCAGCAGCGCGCCAAGACCCAGGTACAGACCCAGAATCCATTTCAGTCCCCGCCGCCTCTTGCCGTCGCCGGAGGCCCAGGCAAAGGGCAGGCACATACCATAAGCGGAGAAAAACACGCCGATACTGCGGGCCTCAACGCCCTCGATCCGATGCAGCGCTTTTGTCACCGCAAACCAGATCAGGAAGGCCGCCCCGAATATCAGCCGGTTTCTCACCGGACGGGTCAGCCCACCGCTGAGAGTCGCTCCCATAAAAAGCATGGCCGGGATCACCGAGTAAACTTCCATCCAGGTCCAGGCAACGCCGTTGCCCCGATACTCCAGGAGAAAATAGCAACCCAGCAGCCCCAGCAGGCCGATCAGGCTTCCGTACTGTACCCGCCGAGCGGCGGGATTTTCGACTTCTTCTATGGTTTTTACAGAAGGATTTTCCAGCTGCATCTTGATTCCCCCGAAATTTGCTTTCATTTGTATCCCATAATAGCACATTTCTATCCATTTTGCAACTGTTTCCCCCGGACTGACAGAAACTCCCGGCATAGTCTGCCGAAAAAGTTCCTTGCAAGGAGGCCATACCCATGTTGACTCCAAACGAAGCGCAGTGCATGTACTTCTGCTCTCACAAAAGCTTTCGGCTCTGGTCCCTCCGGGGGCAATGTTCTTGTCCCGGCAAGAACATTGATAAGAAGCCGGCTCAAGGGGCGCTGCCGAAAAGCCGCCCCCTTGAGAATCCCCCGGCCGCGCCGCCGGAAATGGGTCAGAATATTTCAGATTGTTTAGAGCTGTTTTATCAGAAGCATTCGAATAAAGCGGAAGTTCTTTAACAAACGAAAGCCCTCCCGGCACAATATGCGCCGGGAGGGTTCTCAGTTTTCCTTTTTCAGCCGACCATAAAGGCCGGTCATCTTCCGGATTTTCTTTGCCAGCTTGTCGGAATCGAAGCCCGGCTGAGCCCGCCAGGTCCAGTTGGCGGCGGACAGGGTGCCGGGGAAGTTCATTCTGGCCTCCCCGCCCAGCTCCAGATAGTCCTGCATCTGGGCAATGAACAGCTTGGAAACGCTGGACATGCCGCCACGGATCATGCCCCAGACGTAGCCCTCCTGCCGGGAAAGCCCCAGATAGGCCTTGGCGTAGGCCTTGTCCTGACGGGAAGCCTCGTCAAACCACTGCTTCAGGGTCACGTTGTCATGGGTACCGGTGTAGCACACGGAATCCACCGGGTACAGGTGGGGCAGGTAGTCGCTTTCCTCCCGGGAATCGAAGGCAAATTCCAGTACCTTCATGCCGGGATAGCCGGAATCCTCCAACAGCTTTCGGACGCCGGGGGTCACAAAACCCAGATCCTCGGCGATAAAATCCAGTTCCGGCAGAGCCTTCTGCACCGCCCGGATGAAGTCAATCCCCGGCCCCTTGACCCAGGTGCCGTTTCTGGCGGTTTTGTCCCCGGCGGGCACTGCCCAGTAGCTTTCAAAGCCCCGGAAGTGGTCAAAGCGCACCACGTCGTACATATGGGCGGCGGCGGCCAGCCGCTGAATCCACCAGGCATAGCCCGTTTCCGCCATGGCCTGCCAGTCGTAAATGGGGTTGCCCCAGAGCTGGCCGTCGGCGGTGAAGCCGTCCGGCGGACAGCCCGCCACCACCTCTGGGTGCCGGGTCTCGTCCAACTGGAAGAGGCCGCTGTTGACCCACACGTCCGCCGAGTCCAAGGGCACATAAATGGGTACATCGCCGATAATGCGAATGCTCTTGCCGTTGGCGTAGGCTCGCAAAGCCCGCCACTGCTTCCGGAACTGATACTGAACGAAGCACTGGTAGCGGATTTCCTCCCGGTTTTCCTCCCGGGCCCGCTCCAGAGCATCCTCCCGGCGCAGCCGTAGGTCTTCCTCCCAGGAAAGCCAGGGGGCGCCGCCGTGCTTTTCCTTCAAAGTCATAAAGAGGGCGTAATCCGGCAGCCATTGGGCGCTTTCCGCCAGGAAAGCCTCATAGTCCTCGTCCGGCGTGAACCGGCCGAAGGCGGTGTGCAGAAGCTTTCCCCGCTGGGCATAAAGCTTTCCGTAGCTGACCCGGCCAGGGTCGTCCCCCCAGTCCATCGCCGCCGGTTCCTCCGGTTTCAGCAGTCCCTGGGAAACCAGGGTATCCAGGTCAATGAGGTAAGGGTTTCCCGCTCCCGCGGAAAAGGACTGATAGGGGGAATCCCCGTAGCCCGTAGGGGACAGGGGCAGAATCTGCCAGCAGGACTGGCCTGCCTTCTCCAGAAAATCCACAAAGTCATAAGCACTTTTTCCCATGGTGCCCACGCCGTAAGGCCCGGGCAGGGAGGTAATGTGCATTAAAATTCCACTTTGGCGCATGTTCGTTTCTCCTTGTATACTGCTTTTAGGACGCGGCAAGTCCCACATGGGCATTTAGCGTTCCCGGACGCTCTCCCGGCAGCTGACCCGGAAGGGCACCCGCTCATGGTGGCTGGTCGTGCCGTTTTCAATGGCATTGAGTAGGATTTCCACACTTCTGGCCGCCATTTCCTCGGCGGGCTGAACCACTGTGGCAAGCTTGGGCACCAGGTATTCGCCGATGGGCAGGCCGTCCAGTCCCAGCACCGACACGTCCTCCGGCACCCGCTTGCCTGCGTCCCCCAGAGCACGGATGGCACCGATGGCCATCACATCCGCGCAGGCAAACAGGGCGGTAAACTCCCGTCCTGCGCTCAGCAGCGCCTGGGTAGCCCGGTAGCCGTCCCGGTAGGAATAGCGCACGCCCTGGTAGTCCCGCTCCGGGTCAAAGTCCAGGCCGTGGGCCCGGATGGCCTGTAAGCAGCCTTCGTAGCGCAGGCGGCTGGTGTCGGAATACTGCCGATCTCCGCCAACAATGGCAATGCGCCGGTGACCCAGAGAGATCAGGGTCTCCACCGCCTGCCGCCCGGCCTCCCAGTCGTCAATGGTGACGCTGGACAGGTTGGGAAAGGGCAGTGGGGAAGCGTCGTTGGTCGCCACCACGCAGGGCACGTCCACCGTCCGGAAATCCTCGGTAAAATTCTCGTTCACGCCGCCCAGGAACAGAATCCCCAGGGGCTTTTTCTCCCGGCACAGCTTAATGGCTTGAGCCGCCTCGTTGGCGTCCTCGTCCATGTAATCCACCACCAGCTGGTACCGGGTCTCGGAAATCAACTGCTGAATCTTTTCCACCATTTCCCCGAACAGCTCGTTCCGGGTGCCTTTGACCACCATCAGAATGGTGTTGGAGTGGGTCTGCTTCAGCTGCTTGGCGTTGACGTTCATCTCGAAGCCCATTTCCGCCGCGGCCTGCTGGATGGCGGCCCGGGCCTTGGGGCTGACGTTGGGATGGTTGTTCAGTACCCGGGAAACAGTGCCCACGGCGTAGCCAGTTTTGGCGGCGATGTCCTTAATGGTCATGTGGGCGATGCCTCCTTTCGCATTTGACTCTTTTTTCTTGCGGACAGTGGGCGGCCAACGGCCGCCCGGAATTGTTTTCTTTTGCTGATTTTGCCTTGCCTCTCCCTATGGGTGAGGTGCCCTGGAAGGGCGGAGAGGGCTTTTTTACCCTCTCAGTCACTTCGTGACAGCTCCCCCAATGCGGGAGCCAAGACCCTCATCCGTCACGGCTTCGCCGTGCCACCTTCCCCCAAGGGAAGGCATGCAGCTCCCGGCCTTAGCCCTTGACGGCACCGGCGGCAACGCCCTTGATGATGTGCTTCTGGCAGAAGATGTACACCAGGATAATGGGGATGATGCTCAGCATGATGACCGCCATGGTGGCGCCCAGATCCACGGAGCCGTAGGAGCCCTTCAGATACTGAACGTGAATGGGAATGGTCATATACTTGGTACGATCCAGCACCAGGTAGGGCAGCAGATAGTCGTTCCACACCCACATGAGCTCCAGGATGCCCACGGAGATCATGGTAGGCTTGAGCATGGGCAGCACCACCAGGAAGAAGGTGCGCAGAGGGCCGCAGCCGTCGATGGCCGCCGCTTCCTCGATTTCCTTGGGCAGTCCCTTGACAAAGCCCAGGAACATGAAGATGGCAAGGCCCGCGCCAAAGCCCAGGTATACAATGGGAATGGTGAAGGGGGTGTTCAGCTTCAGCTTGTCGGCGGTGAAGGTCAGGGTGAACATGACCATCTGGAAGGGGACGATCATGGAGAACAGGCACAGATAGTAGAAGATCCGGCTTCCCAGACTGTTCACCCGGCCAATGTACCAGGCGGACATGGAGCAGAACAGCAGAATCAGCGCCACGGAAACCACGGTGATGAACAAGCTGTAGCTGACGGATTTCAGGAAGGGGTAGTTGCCGAAGGTCATGCCCTTGATGTAGTTGGCAAAGCCCACGAAGGACTCGGAGCTGGGCAGGGCAAAGGGATCCAGGTTCACATAGGCGTTGGCCTTAAAGGAATTGATGAGTACCGCAAAAATGGGAATCAGCCAAACCAGGCACAGGACGACAAAGAAGTCGGTGAGAACCCTACGGCCGGGAGAATAGTGCTGTTGTTTTTTGTTTTTCATTACTGCTCAACCTCCTTGGAACGGGTTGCCGCCTGCTGGGCAAGAGCCAGTACCGCAACCAGGATGAAGAATACCACAGCCTTGGCCTGAGCCACGCCGTGCCAGTTCTTATTGATATTGTAGGTAGAATAGATGTTCAGAGCCAGCAGCTCGGTGATGTTGACCTTGGTGCCGTTCTCCATGACGGAGGGCAGGCCGCCGGTCAGAGCCATGTTCTGGTCGAACATCTTGAAGGAGTTGGTCAGGGTCAGGAAGGTACAGGTGGTGATGGCGGGCATCATGTTGGGGATAATGACCTGGAACAGCGCCTGGGAACCGCTGGCGCCGTCGATCTTGGCCGCCTCCATCATGTCCTCGGAAATTGCCTGCAGACCCGCGATGTAAATAATCATCATGTAGCCGATCTGCTGCCAGGCCACCAGAATCACCAGACCCCAGAAGCCGTAGGTCCCGTTTGCGGTGAGATAGGTGCCGTAATTTTTCAGAATGCCGTCGAAGATCATGCTCCAGATATAGCCCAGCACCACGCCGCCGATCAGGTTGGGCATGAAGAAGACGGTGCGGAACAGGTTGGCTCCCCGCATCTTCTGAGTCAGGGCATAGGCGATCATGAAAGCGATGACGTTAATGAGCACAATGGACACAACGGCGAAGGCCGCGGTGTTCTTGAAGGCGTTCAGGAAGCCGGCATCGGAGAACACCTTCAGATAGTTGCCGAAGCCCACCCATTTGGCATCTCTGGGGGTGTTGAACTTGCAGAAGGACAGATAAATGCCCTGCAGGAAAGGCCAGACAAAGCCGATGAAGAAGGCCGCGAAGGTGGGGAGAATGAAAATAGGCGCAAACTTCCGGATAGGACGCTGCACCAGGTTTTCATTCCGTTTGGATTTTGCCACATGAATCATCCTTTCTATTGGGTTTTTTGCTTAGGAAGCTCTGATGAAATCGACAAGAGCTGGCAGCGAGAGATTTTGTTCTCAGGCAAGGTTTGGAAAAGGTCGGAATACTGTATGTACCCGCAAGGGGTATGCCGCATCCGTAAGCCAGCGTGCGCTGGCAACGGCTGCGCTATATTTCCCATTTTCAAACCGCAGGCCGGGAGCAAAAGATTCGCTGCCCAGCCGCAGACGATTTATTCAGAGTTTCCCTTATGTACTCCGTTTTACAGGGCAGAGGCTTGCCTCCGCGCTTCCGGGGACAGGCCCCCGCCCTGCGCTGGATTTTAAGGGAAGAAAGGGACGGGCAGTGCCCGCCCCTTTCGGTGGTTGTTTGCAATTAGCCGTTTACGACGTTGTACTCGTAAGCCCAGCCATCGACGAAGCCCTTGACGACCTCAGCCCAGTTGGCATCGGTGCGGTCGGCAGCGTACTTGGCCAGAGCGGTCACAACGGTAGCTCTCCAGCTGTCCACGTTGGGGGTGTGGTTGAAGGCCCAGGACACGTTGTAGTTGCCCTTTGCCAGCAGGTCGTTGCCGTTGGCCAGGAAGGTGTTGGAGGACTCGGGAGCGGACTTGAAGGGCAGAGCACCCAGAGTGTCAACCATCTTCTGAGAAGCGGTGGGATCGGTGACCAGCCAGTACAGGAAGTCCAGAGAAGCCTTCTGATCGGCCTCGGAAACCTTGCTGTTCACAGCCCAGCAGTTCTCGGTGCCGGAGCACAGACCAGCCTTCTCCTCGCCGGCGACGCCGCAGTAGATGGGGATCATGCAGATGTCGGTCAGACCGGCCTCGTTCAGGGCAGCGAACTCCCAGGTGCCGTTCTGATAGAAGGCAGCCTTGCCCTCGGTGAACTGAGCTCTGGACTCATCGGCGGTGCCGGTGGTCAGGGTCTTGGGGTCAGCGGCGGTATCGGTGACGTACAGATCCCAGATGTTGCGGAAGTTGTCCATGTAGGTGCCCTTGATGGTAGCGGGCTGCTCGGTGACATTGTCATCCCGGAACTCGTAGAACAGAGGCATGTTGGCCAGGTGACCGGAGAAACGCCAGGAAGAGGAGCTGTCCAGGCCGGGAGCGGAGAAGGCATCGAAGCCCAGCTCAGCGGCGCGGGCGTGGATGTCGTCGGCAACAGCCTTCAGGGAAGCAAAGTCGGTGATCTCCTCCACGGAGTGACCGGCCTTCTCCAGCAGAGCCTTGTTGACGATGATGCCGTAGGACTCGAAGCAGAAGCCAATGGCCTTCAGCTCGTCGGCGTCATTGTAGAGGTTGAACTCATCGGTGGTCAGCTCGTTTGCAACAGCGGTGTCAGCCAGGTTCAGGGCGTATTCGTCCCAGTCGTTCAGGCCGGACAGGTTGCCGATGTTGAAGATGGTGGGAGCCTCGGTCTTGGCCATCTCAGCGGTCAGGGTGTCGGAGTACTGGCCGGAAGCGGCGGTGACGACCTTGACGGGAACGCCGGTGGTCTCGGTGTACAGAGCGGCCAGCTCCTGCATGGTGGTGTCGGCCTCGGGCTTGAAGTTCAGGTAGTAAACACGGCCCTCAGCGGCGGTGTTATCGGCGGCAGCCTCGGTGGCTGCAGCGGTGGTAGCGGCAGCGGCGGGAGCCTTGGTCTCAGCGGGGGCAGCGTTGCCGCCGCAAGCAGCCAGACCCAGCACCATGACCAGAGCCAGCAGCATAGCAATCAGCTTTTTCATTTGTTTTCCTCCTATAGTATTGTGAACCGGAAAATCCGGTGTCTTATTTTGGAAACGTTTCATCGTTTCCATGTCTTGAGTTTACAGCAGCTTTCTCAAGAAATCAAGCCTTTTTTGACGCAAGAAATGATTTTCCGCTTTTTTCACAATCTGCCAGCTCTCATTTTGGGCACTTCGCTGAAACGTTTCCAATTTCGCCGGGTATTCCGGCGATCCGCACCCGCCCAAGCCGAAAAACTGCATGTCATTGGGAGCCGGTGCGCGCACCGGCGCGGCCCCCTCCGGGGATTCCCTCCGGTCACAATCCGTTTCCCCTTGGCTCCCACTCTGGGGGAGCTGGCGGCGAAGCCGACTGAGAGGGCAAAAATCACCCTCTCCGCCTCCGGCACCTCTCCCAGAGGGAGAGGCAAGGCCCTCATCCATCACGGCTGCGCCGCGCCACCGATGCATTATTGTGCGATTGCCACTGGCAGTCATTAGAATTTTGATTCGCTGCGCAGAGCACCACACTGGTTCGCAATGACATGCATTTTTCGGCAGCGCATTCAGAAATGCCGCGATACCGAGCGGTGCCCAGTGGCCTATCGAATTCAGACCAACTGTGCACGCACTGTCAGCGGCGACACGCCGCATTCGGAAAAAATTCACATTCATCCGCTTTACCCCGTGGGAAAAATGTGGTACACTAACCTCAAATATCGTTTTTTACGGAGGAACCCCATGAAACTGGAAAAACGAAAAAAATGGAACTATCCGGCCATCGGCTTTGCCATTCCCTGCCTGGGGATGCTGTTTTTGATGGCGGTGAGCCAGTATGTTCCCTTCGGCAAATATTCCATGCTGTATTCCGATATGTACCACCAGTATTACCCCTTCTTCGTGGCCTTCCGCAACGCCCTGCGGGAGGGGAGGGGACTGCTCTATACCTGGAGCGTGGGCCTGGGCATGGACTATTTGGGTCTCATCGCCTACTACCTGGCATCGCCCCTGAATTTGCTCAGCGTACTGGTGCCGGAAGGATGGCTGCTGGGCTATTTTTCCCTGCTGGTTCCCATCAAGCTGGGCCTTGCCGGCCTGTTCTTCAGCCTGTTTCTGAAACGGATTTTCCGCAGGGACGATTTTTCCGTCTCCGTATTCGGCGCGTTCTACGGCCTGTGCGCCTGGGCACTTGGCTATCAGTGGAACGTGATGTGGCTGGATACCTTCGCCCTGCTTCCGCTGGTTACCCTGGGCACGGTGAGCCTTCTGAAGGAGAAAAAGGCGGTGCTTTACACCGTCAGCCTGTTTTTCTCCATTTTTGCCAACTATTATATTGGCCTTTTCACCTGCATTTTCGTATTTCTCCTGTTTTTCGTCTACCAGATCTGTCGGTGGGGCGGCTGGAAGAAATTCTTCTGTGACCTGGGCCGGATCGCCCTGTTTTCCGCCATTGCCATCGGCATGTCCGCGATTCTCACCATCCCGGCTCTGACGGCTCTGGGCAGCACCCAGTCCAGCGTGAACAAATTCCCCACCTCCTTCCGGCTGAACATCGCCAAGGAGCACACGATTCTGGGTCTGCTGGACGCCATGCGTCAGGTGGCGGGAAACATGGGCGGCAGTCTGGAGCCTACCTTCAAGGAGGGACTGCCAAATCTGTACTGCGGCATTGTCAGCGTATTTCTCATGTTCCTGTACCTGATGGCGAAGGAGGTACGGCTTCGGGATAAGATCTGCGCCGTGGGGCTGCTGTTGTTCTTCAACGTCAGCTTCATCATCCGGCAGCTGGACTATATTTGGCACGGCTTCCACTTTACCAACATGATTCCTTACCGGTTCAGCTTCCTGTACAGCTTTGTGGTGCTGTTCATGGCCTACCGGGCCTGGACATTGCGCCGAACCTTTGGCTCCAAGCGGATTGTTCTGGCAGGAGTCCTGGCCGCGGCGGTGCTGGCCTGCTCCAATCAGCTCACCGAGACCGTTCCCCTGGAGCTTTTCGGCAGGGAATGGAATATCCACCTGTATTTTATCTATAATCTGATATTCCTGGTGCTGTACCTGCTGGCCATGTTGGCGGGAAGCATCACGGAGACGGCTCCCGAAGGAGCAACGCCCCGGGAAATTGCCCGGATTCGGTTGGAGGTTCACCAGCAGTCTCTCCGTTCCCGAGCCTTGATTCTGGGGATTATGGTGGTGGAGCTGACGGCCAACCTGATCTGCTTCGGCCTGTACTTTCCGGGCACCGGGGTCTCCAACTATCCCAAGGGCACGGAAAAGACGGCCTCCGTCATCCGCTATATGAAGGAGCGGGAGAAGAATAACCTCTTCTTCCGGGCGGAGACCACCCATTCCCAGACCTTGAATGACGGTGCTCTGAACAATTATAACGGCATCAGCACCTTCACAAGCTCCGCAAACGTCAATACCACCCTTTTTATGCAGAGCTTGGGCTTCAGCGCAAAAAACACCTATAATCGGTACCTTTTTGAGGAAAGTTCCCCGGTTTCCAACCTGTTTTTGGGACTGAAATATATGTTGGAGCGGGACGGAAAGGACAAAGCCAGCACCTATTTCACAGAGGTCAACCGGTTCGGCGATACGGTGCTGCTGGAAAATCAGGCCTATCTGCCCCTGGGCTTCCTGGCGAACTCCCAGCTTGCCGATCTGGAGTTTAACGTCACAGACAACGGCTTCGATTTCCAGAACCGGCTGCTTTCCGCCGCCACCGGCGTGAATGGCCAGGTCTGGCACCGGATTGAGAATTTCAGGATTTTTGGCGACGGCGTCAACGTCTTTGAGGAAAACGGTCAGGGCTACTGCAAGTACGACAGCACCGTGGATAAGGGCGACCTGACCTACAGCTTCACGGCGGAAACCGATGGCTTTTTCTGCGTCCAGCTGGATCTGCCCAAGCGGAACGACTTCTACCTCAGCGTCAATGGGGTGGAGCTGTACAAGGAGAAAATCAGCCTTCAGCAGATGTTTGCCGGGAAGGATGTTAAGGCCGGGGACGAAATTGTAGTGCGCATCGTCTGCCCGGACGGCGAGAGCAGCAGTGCCAATGTTACCGCGGCAGTGCTGGACGCCGACATTTTTGCCCAGGGCTACGGGGTGCTGAACACCTCTACCTGGAATCTGACCAAGTTCCGCTCCACCCGGCTGGAAGGCACCATTGACTGTGACCGGGACGGGCTTTTGTATACCTCCATTCCCCAGAACGGCAACTGGCAGGTTACCGTGGACGGAAAGAAAACGGACACGGTGAAGGTTGGAAACTGCATGGCGGCGGTGCCCCTGAGTGCGGGAACTCATACCGTGCGGTTTGTCTATCGGAATCCGGGCTTTTCCCTGGGCTGGAAGATTTCCGCCGCCTCCGCCGCCGTGTTCGCACTCTGGATTTTCATGACCCGGAAGGACAGAAAGCGGGAAAAATTTGACCGGAAACCGGCTGAGAATTAGTGGTTGTATTCTCAAGCGCAATCATGTATAATAGGGTAGCTTTGCAAATAAAGCGTCGGAGGATCGACTGTTATGCTTCAAAATAAAAAGATCGGCCAATATCTGGTACCCGGCAGCCATGTGCATCTGGTAGGCATCGGCGGCGTTTCCATGCGCCCTCTGGGTCTGGTGCTCAAGGGAATGGGAATGAAGGTCACCGGCTCGGATATGAGTGCTTCCGATGGCACCCGGGAGCTGGAGGCCAAGGGCATTCCCGTGACCATCGGCCACAATGCGGAAAACATTCAGGGTGCGGACTGCATCATCCGCACCGCCGCTGCCCATAACGACAATCCGGAGATTGCCGCCGCCCGGGCTTCCGGCATTCCCGTTTTCGAGCGGGCTCAGGCCTGGGGCGAGATCATGCGCTCCTATAAAAACGCCGTCTGTGTTTCCGGCACCCACGGCAAGACTACGACCACATCCATGCTGACCCACATCCTTATGGAGGCTGACCTGGATCCCACGGTGATGATCGGCGGCTATTTGCCCCTGCTTCACGCCAGCCATCGGGTGGGTCATGGGGACACTATCCTGCTCGAAAGCTGCGAATACTGCGATTCCTTCCTGAATTTCTTCCCCACGCTGGCACTGGTGCTGAATGTGGAGGAGGATCACCTGGATTACTTCAAGGACTTAGCGGACATTCAGAAATCCTTCCATAAATTCGCGGAAATGGCCACCTTCGGCGTGGTTGCCAACGGCGACGATCCCCATACCGTTCAGGCTTTGGAGGGCATCGACTATGTGACCTTCGGCCTGGGGGATGGGAACCGGATTCATGCGGCCAATATGTGCCCGGACTGGCGGCACTTTGACGTGCTGTGCGACGGAGAATTCTATTGCCATCTGGATATGGGCGTGCTGGGTCGGCACAACGCCATGAACGCCCTGGCGGCTTCTGCCGCGGCCTGGATGATGGGCATTCCCGGCCAGGCTGTTTCCCGGGGGCTGGTATCTTTCCACGGCGCAGGCCGACGGATGGAGTTCAAGGGCAAGTTCCACGGCGCGGACGTGTATGACGACTACGCCCACCACCCGGACGAGGTGGCGGCCACCATTTCCGCCGTCCGGGATGCCATGCCGGGAAGACGGCTGGTGCTGGCTTTCCAGCCCCACACCTATTCCCGAACCAGCGCCCTCTTTGACGATTTTGTCCGGGAGCTGAGCCGGGCGGACGTGCTGGTGCTGGCGGAAATCTACGCTGCCCGGGAGCGGAACACCATCGGTATTTCCTCTGCCGACGTGGCGGAAAAAATCCCCGGCGCGGTCTTCTGCGAGACTCTGCCGGAGGTTACGGAGTATCTGCGCCAAAACGTCCGGGAGGGCGACGTGGTGCTGACCATGGGCGCGGGAGATATTTTCCGCGCGGGCGAGGCACTGCTCAAGAGCGAGTAAAAAAGAAAATGTGCCGGGTCACCGGCACATTCTTTGAAACATATAAAAGCTCTTCATAATACGATTCCATTGCGAACCAGTGCCGCAGCACTGGTGTGACCCTTTCCAAGGATTCCCTCCGGTCACAATCCGTTTCTCAAGCCTTCCCCTCTGGGGTGGTGCTCCGCGCAGCGAATTAAAATATTGATGATTGCCAGTGGCAATCATACCACAATGTATGACTGTGCGTGTATTCCAAATCTTGATGAGTGTTTTGGTGCAGATCCCTCCGGGGGCAATTTTCTTGTCCCGGCAAGAAAATTGATAAGAAGCCGGCTTAAGGGGCGCTGCCGAAAAGCCGCCCCCTTAAGAATCCCCCGGCCGCATCGCCGGAAGTGCGGAAAAATGCTTCAGGTTGCTGGAAGTGCTGTGTTAACAGTTATCCCGTCATCGACCGCTTACAAATGACCTTTCTTATTCCTCTTCCAGCACCAGGTGGTCTACGCCGCTGGCCTGAAATTCCGACATATACCGATCCATCCGGGCGGTGATTTCGTCGTAGTTGTCCTGGTCGATTTCCGGGTAGTCCATATCCCGGCGGGACAGCTCCTCGGCGAGAATCTCATAGAATACGTTGTCCTCGTAGTAGGCGATGGCCTCGTGAATGCCGCCCTCGGCGTAGGCCTTGGAGGGAACCACGGTTCCGTTCCAGGGCTCGGACAGGGCAGGGGACAGGGCGAATATCTTGCTTTCCAGGTCGTCGTAATCCTGGAAACGGTCGTCTCCCCGGGTGGAATTGAGCACCCAGTTTCCGATGTATACCAGATCCAGCAGTCGCCGGAATTCCTTTGGGGTCAAATCGATTGTCATGGCAACCCCCTCCTTTTTCATTATCAAAGCTTCCGTATATTATAATGCGTACTGAACAACGCAAAACGCCTTGAACGTCAAGGCGTTCAGGCATTT
>OHNJ01000298.1_pt1 | contig 13720 bp, 13 predicted proteins | sample 1569611 | NCBI WGS metagenome assembly OHNJ01 (sample SAMEA3879607, study PRJEB24766) | human gut metagenome | biome: human-associated habitat; feature: feces | place: USA | collected 1985/1987
ACAATCAATAATACTTCCTCTTAATCAATAAGTCCAATTTGACTAATCTAACGCCGCCAATATAATTAAAATGTTTGATTACGACAGAAGGGGGCGTGGGCTATAAATGCCTGAGAGCAAGGTTAAAAACGAGCGGAACGCAGACGTTGCGCTGCTCAGCGGCCTGACCCGCCGCCAGCTAAAGGAGCTGGAAGAAAAGGAAAAAACTCCCGCGCAGAAAACCGCGGAGGCAATAATAATGATACTGCCGCTGCTGTGCGGGTGCATAGCGATGGCGGAATATGTGATACTGCCAAACAACAGCCGCAATTCAAAGCCCTGGAGCTACGTTTGGGTGCTTGGCGCGGCCATGTGCATCTATCTTGTGTGCTTCATAGTGTCCCTCATAAGGCGGACGCGGGGCGAAAAGCAGTTCTATGAAAAGCTGCGCTACAAGGCGCCGCGCTATGCCGCGCTGTTCATATTTTTAGCCGTATATGATTACCTTGCGCTGAAAACCGGCACGCTTACGCAGCCGTTCGTGCCCTGCATGAACTATATAATCAACGCATTCCTCGTTGACTATAAAATGCTTGCGGACTGCACGCTTAATACATTGAAGCTGCTTTTCATAGGCTATTCCATAGGCGTTACGCTGGGGCTTATAACCGGCATAGCCTGCGGATATTCCAAAAAGGCGCGCTATTGGCTGGACCCAATAATCAAGTTCTTGGGGCCTATCCCCACCTCCACATGGATACCTATCATAATGGTAGTTGCAACGTCCCTTTTCGGCGGGGCGGTGTTCATAATAGCCCTCGGCTCATGGTTCGCGGTAACGGTGGCCTCTCTCACGGGCATTTCAAACGTGGGCAAGGAATATTTCGAGGCCGCGCGCACGCTGGGCGCAACGAACAGGCAGCTTGTGCTGCACGTTGCCATTCCCCACGCAATGCCCTCCATTCTTCAGGGCTGCACGCAGGCCATGAGCTCATCCTGCGTGGCAATAATGATTGCCGAGATGCTGGGCGTGAAGTCCGGCCTTGGCTGGTACATGTTGCTGTTGACACCGCCCATATGCGGTATTATCATCAAACCGAGAATATACAAAGGAGATAAGTATTTATGCTTAAATGCGCAGAATGCCCGCACCACGGCTGCCAGGTGCACGATGTTTCAAACGCGATGATATGCTGCCCCACCAAGAACGGCGAGATACAGCAGCAGGCGAGCGAGCTTTATAAGGATGCGGAAAACTACACGCTGGCGCACAACGCGGCGGTGGTTGAGGCGGAAGGCTACGGCAGGCTTTGCCGCATGGAGGAGATTATGCTCTTCGCCAGGAAGTGCGGCTATAACAGGATAGGTCTTATATTCTGCGTTGGTCTTTCGGATGAGGCGCGCGAGGTGAGCAAGATTTTGACCCACAACGGGTTTGACGTTGTTTCCGCCGTGTGCAAAAACGGCTCCGACCCAAAATCATCAATCGGCCTGAAGGACGAGGAGACGCTTTCCGGCTGCGCGGACGAGGTGATGTGCAACCCGATAGGTCAGGCGCTGCTTATGAACAGCGAGCATACGGACATGAACATAATACTTGGCCTATGCGTTGGGCACGACAGCCTTGTTATGAAATACGTTGAAGCGCCCACCACCGTGCTTGCAGTTAAGGACAGGGTTATGGGACACAATCCGCTTGCGGCGATATACGTTGCGGAAAGCTACTATAAAAAGCGCTTCTTCGCCAAGAAGGAGAAATAATATACGCCAAGCTAAAAGGGACACGGCTGCTCCGCGGGCGGCTGCGTCCCTTTTTTGTGTGCCTACGCAAAGGACTGTTTTTCTTAGGCCTTCTTACCCTTTCCAAAAACGCCCCGATTTTCAGCACCTCCACAGCCTGTATATTATCAACCGTTATAATTTCGACCCGCCGCCTTACGGACGGCATACGTTCCCCTGCCCCCGCCCGTATATAAAGCTTATTTAACGGGCGTTCCTATGCGCTTATCCAATCTCCATTGCGGCGGCGCGCCGTCATCGGCATAGTATTCGTCCATTGCCGCAATTTTACCATCCCTTGTTTGAATAAACGAGATTGCGTGATAATATGCGCTCCTGTCCTTTGGATATATGAGCGTGACCGTGATTATAAGGTCGTTCACGGTTTCCACCCTTTCAACCTCCCCTTCCCACTCCCCGGGATATTCGCAATTTGCGATTATAAATTCATCCACGTTGAAGCGTTCGTTGGTGCAATGCCAATTCACATACGCATCGGCATGGAAATATTTTCTTATCTCGCCCTCATTCTGGGCAAGAACCGCCCTCCAAAACTGCTTTATGTCCAATGTTTTCCCCATGGCTGCCCCTCCTGCGCACGAATGAGATTCTTAATTATTATACCACACGACACGCTAACGGCTCTACCGCTTTTGCGGATACGGAAAAGACCGCCGGCCCTTGCTGATTGGGTCGGCGGTCGTTGTGTTAGTGCGCAGCTCGCGCTTATGTATCCTTGCTCCTGTCCACATAGGTGGTATGCAGCAGCTCGTGCGCAATATGCGAATTGGGCTCGCCAAGGAACTCGGCATAAAGCTTCTGCACGGCTGGGTTCTTATGGCTCTTGCGTATGGCCATGGATTCATCCTCGCTGTATGTTGCTGCAGCGCGCGCCGCACGCGGGTCAACATAGTAGCGCGTCCTTGCATCCACTATCGGCTGACCGCCGCCGGTAACGCATCCGCCCGGGCAGCCCATAACCTCTATGAAATGATATGTCTTTTCGCCCGCGCGTATGGCGTTGAGCAGCTTTGCGGCGTTTGCCGTGCCGTGAACTATGGCTACCTTTATGTCCGTGCCGTTCACGTTTACGGTGGCCTCCTTTATGCCCTCAAGCCCGCGCACGTCCGCATATTCAAGCCGCGGCATATCCTCCCCCGTCAGCACGTCCACAACCGTGCGCAGCGCCGCCTCCATAACGCCGCCCGTCACGCCGAATATAACGCCCGCGCCCGAGGATTCGCCCAGCATATCGTCGAACTCCTCCTCCGGCAGGTGCACAAAGTCCAGCCCCGCCTGGCGTATCATGCGGGCAAGCTCCCGCGTGGTAAGGTTCGCGTCCACGTCGCGATAGCCGTCCCGTCCGAACTCCGGCCGCGCTATTTCAAATTTCTTAGCCGTGCAGGGCATTACGCTCACAACGTAAATGTCGCGCGGGTCAAGGTCGTTCTGCTTGGCAAAGTATGTTTTTGTTACCGCGCCCTGCATCTGGTTGGGGCTTTTGCAGGTGGAAAGATTGGGTATAAAGTCCGGATAGAACGTTTCGCAGTATTTTATCCAGCCCGGGCTGCAGCTTGTTATCATGGGCAGCACGCCGCCGCTGTTTATTCTGTTGAGCAGCTCCGTACCTTCTTCCATTATGGTAAGATCGGCGGCAAAGTCAACGTCAAACACCTTATCCGCGCCAAGGCGGCGTATTGCGGATACCATTTTGCCGGTGCAGCGCGTGCCTATGGGCAGGCCGAATTCCTCGCCAATCGCCACGCGGACGGCGGGCGCGGTTTGGAACACAACGTATTTATCGGGATCGTTCAGCGCGGCCCATACTTCCTTGGTGGCGTCCTTTTCTGTAAGCGCACCGGTGGGGCAGGCGGCTATGCACTGGCCGCAGTTGATGCAGGCCACGTCGTTAAGGCTCTTGCCGAATTCGGAGCCTACCTGCGTCTTAAAGCCGCGGTTCTGCATACCTATGGCAAACACGCCCTGTGTTTTGGCGCAGGCGGCCACGCAGCGGCGGCAGAGTATGCATTTGTTGTTATCCCTTACTATGCTGGGGCTTAATTCGTCAATGGTCTTTATTATGCGCTCGCCGGGGAACTCAATATCCTCTATGCCCATTTCGTTGGCAAGGGCTTGCAGCTCGCAGGACTGATTGCGCTTGCAGGTGAGACAGGAGCGGTCGTGATCGCTTAAAATAAGCTCAAGCACCGCGCGGCGCGCCTCCAGCACCTTGGGCGTGGAGGTCTTTATTTCAAGCCCCTCGCTTACGGGCAGCACGCAGCTTGCCTGAAGCTTGCCGGTTTTTGCGTCCTCAACAAGGCACATGCGGCACGCGCCTATATTGTTGATGTCCTTCAGATTGCAAAGCGTGGGTATCTTTATTCCCTGCGCCATGCATGCTTCAAGCACGGTTGCATTCGGCTCCGCCTGGACTGTTCTTCCGTCGATTTTGAGTGTTACCATCTTTCAAAACCCTTTCTGTTTTTTTCTGTATGCTTTTTTCATACGTTTGGGTTCAATGCGCGATATCATTACGCACATTATAACCATAACATAAATGATATGCTTAGTCAATCGGAAATGACAGAAAGATGACGAAGGTTGGTGGGGAGCGTTTTGGTCAGTGCAAGTTCGACACAATAAGCCTGCCCTGAAAGGGGAGGTGGATGCGAGTGTAACGAGCAGACGGAGGGGTTATAAAAAAGCTTATCTTCTATTTGTTTGTTTCAACCCCTCAGTCGATCCGCCCCTCCATATTTAACTTTTCTGCATACCCTCCCCTCCAACAAAATATAAATACAAATGAATAGAGCCGCGAAAGGAGCAAGGTGAAATGGAAGCGAAATTTTTAGATATCGGCGGGAGCAAAACGCTTAGGCTGGCCGCGCGGGAAAGCGCGGAGGCCGCGATAGAGGGCGCGCTGCCGCTGCCCGCGGGGATAAGGCTTGGCGATATTGAGCCGCTTTGCGCAGCCGCCCGGGTGGAGGCCGCAGCAGCAACCGCACACGACGGACGGATAGACATAGAGGGCAAGCTGAAGGTGAGCGTTATATTCCGCAACGCCGTGCGGGAGATGATACCGAGCGGGGACGGCGCGGACAATGCCAATGAGGACACAGCCGCTGCCGAAAAGGGCGGGGCGTTCACGTCCGGCGCGGCATTCAAATACAGCATTGCGTGCGACGCGGCGCGGGAGGGCATGCGCGCGGAGGTAACGGCTTACGTCACTTCCTGCACGCTGAGCGCGGCTGGAGAGCTGATGCTCAGCGCGGTCGCGGGGCTGGACTGCGCCGTTTATGACACGTCTCCCCTGCCCATGCTAAACGGTATCGATGGCGCGGAATGCGAAATGAAGCACGAGTGCATATGCACCTGCACAGAAGCATTGATAGGCCAAAGCGAGACGGACTTTGAAACAGAAACCGCCCTGCCAGCGGGCACGGAGCCGCTTTTTGCGAGCGGGGAATGCAGCGTAAGGAGCGTTACGCCGGGCGGGGACACGGCAATAATAGAAGGGCAGCTTTGCCTTGACCTGCTGCTGTGCAGCCGCGCGGGGCTTACGGCGCACGCCGTGCAGTTCCCATTCACAATAGAGGCGGAGCTTGACAGCCGCGCCGAGGGCGACGCATACGCCACGGTTTCGCTGAAGGATATATACATATCTCCCGCCGACGCATCAAGCGGCATAGCCGCCGTGCGCGCACGCCTTGCGGTGAGCATATATCAAACGGAGCAGAGCGAAACGGCTATCTGCACCGATGCATTCATACCCTATCATTCCTGCCAAATGCAGACGGAGAGCGCAAGCATTATGCAGCGGATGCGCCGAAAAACCTTCCGCTATACGCTGAGCGAAAATATACCCCTTCCCGACGGGACGGGCGCCGCGAAGAGCGCAATATGCTGCGCCGCAATGCCATACGTTACAACAGCGGAGGTAAAGAACGGCGTGCTAAGCATAGAGGGCATAATAACGCTGAACTGCGCGCTGCGCACGGCTGAGCCGAACGCGCTGACGTTTGCATCGCAACTACCTTTCCTGTGCGAAACGCAATACACCGGCGCGGATGCAGACGCGGCGGACGCAAGCGTTAAGTGCCTATCCTGCACGCTTATGCTTACAGGCGGTATGCTCACGGCGGAATGCGTGCTGGAGCTTTCCGCGGTGCCGTATACGCTTACAGGCATGACCATAGTATCCGCCGCGGGTGAAGCGGAGCCGGTAAAGCGGCAGAGGGCGATTATAGTATACTTTGCCTCTGCAAACGAGACGCGCTTTGACGTGGCCAAGCGATACAGCCTGCCGGTAAGCAGCATAGCCGCGGGCGGGGACACTCTTTGCGAAGGCGAAAAGCTGACGTTTTTGTGCTGAGCGGCTAAAGCGGCATGATGAGCTGTGTTTTCGCCGCGATGATAGCGGCGGCAATAATATGCGGCGCGGCGAACGGCAGCATAGCGGCGGTGCTTGACGCGCTGACGGAGGGCGCAGCCAACGCGGTAACGCTCTCCCTCTCCCTTGCGGGGGCTTATATGCTATGGATGGGGCTTATGGGCATAGCGCGGAGGGCGGGGCTGATAGACGCGCTTTCGCGGGCAATGAGGAAGCCTCTCAGCCTGCTTTTCCCCAACGCGGGCGGGGCGATAGCGCCCATAACGCTGAATCTGGCGGCGAACTTCTTCGGCGCGGGCAGCGCGGCAACGCCCTTCGGGCTGGAGGCCATGAGGGAGCTGAACGCGAAGGCTAAATATGCCGGCGTAGCTACGGACGAAATGTGCATGTTCCTTGCGCTCAACGCATCGGCGCTGGAGCTGCTGCCGGCGAACGTGCTTGCGCTGAGAACCGCCGCAGGGAGCGAGGATGCATACATAGTGGTGCTGCCCACTTTCATAGCATCCGTGATAAGCTTCGTTTCCGCCGCCGCAATATGCGCGCTGTTCTGCCGCATAATGCCGCAAAGGCCCATAGGGAAGGGCAAGGCATGAGCTATATTCTGCCCCTTATGATACTGGGGCTTATAATATACGCGCTGATAAAGCGCGTGGACGTGTACTCCGCGTTTACCGAAGGGGCGGCGGAGGCGCTGCCAATGCTGATAAATATATTGCCATACATGGCGGGGATGCTTGCCGCGATACAGGCGCTCAGGGCGTCCGGCGCGCTTGAATGGCTGCTTGATGCGCTCTCCCCCCTGTTCAATGCCGTGGGCCTTCCGGCGGAGCTTGCGCCGCTTTTCATACTGCGGCCGTTTTCGGGCAGCGCGGCGCTCTCGCTCCTTGGCGACGTACTCACAACCTACGGCCCCGATACTTTCACGGGCGTTGCGGCAAGCATAATGCTCGGTTCCACCGAGACAATATTCTATACCATCGCGCTTTATTTCGGCACGGTTGGCATACGCCGCACGCGCGCGGCATTGCCCGCGGCGCTTATAAGCTCCGTTATAGGTACGGCGGCGGCGATAGTCCTTGCGCAAGGACTATTTGCATAATGGGGCAAGTGATGCTATAATACTGGTAAATTGGGCGAATGTGTTTTTGCCCGAAAGATAAGGCTTTGCGGCAAAATTGCCAAATGCTCAGCCGGGAGGGGTTTTTATGAAAATAGACGTTATTCCCGTATACGGAAAGGTTTTAAGCAACCATATATCGTCCTGCACGGTAATAGTTGTGGACGTTTTGCGCTCCACAAGCTGCATAATAACCGCCGTTGGCAACGGGGCAACCAAGGTCGTTCCCGCGATAGACCCCGGCGAGGCGGCAATGCTTGCAAGCAGGCTCGGGGCGCAGGATGTTGTGCTGGCGGGCGAACGGGAGGCGGTGAAGCTGCCGGATTTCGACCTTGGCAACAGCCCGTATGAATTTACCAAGGAAGCCGTGTGCGACCGCAGCGTTATAATAAGCACCACCAACGGCACCGCCGCCATACACGGCATGTCCGCCGCGAAAGAGGTACTGATTGGCGGCATGATAAACCGCACGGCGGTTGCCAAAAAGGCCGTTGAGCTGGGCAACGACATAATAATCGTCTGCGCCGGCACGTATGGGCAGATTTCTGCGGACGATCTCTTAGCCGCAGGCTCCATCGCGGAGGCTATACACCGCATGGCGCACGAGCCAATGGAAGCAACGGACATAACAATGGTCTGCTGCATGCTGTACGCGGACTGGAAGCAGGGCCGCGCCGACCTTTCCGTTACAAAGCACTGCGCACGGCTGATATCACTCGGCTTTGAGGAGGACATAAAATACTGCTTCAGCGAGGACATAACCGAAGTCGTACCGGTATATGAAAACGGCGTGATAAGGTGAAGAGCGGATAGATAAATAGGGAAATTAAAAGCAGGGTATGACCCTGCTTTTTTGCTTCTTCTGAAAATCCGCCTTACAGTTTCATCAGCGCATCGTAGAGCGCTTCGAGCCCATCGCGCGTATAATACTCTATCGTTATCTTGCCCTTCTTTTCGCTGCCATCTATGGTCACCTTGGTGCCAAGATGCTCCCTGAGCTTTTCCTGGGCAACGTACATGTCGTTTGTTTGGCGGACGCGCTTCTTCTTTGATTCGCGCTCCACCTTGTCAAGCTCGGGATTGGTGAACTTGGTGGCCTTGCGCTCTATCTCGCGCACGGACCAGCCGTTTATGGCGGCGTCGCCCGCAAGCCTTCTTACAGCGGCCTCGTCCTTTATGGCGGCAAGCGCCCTGCCGTGACCGGCGCTGAGCTTGCCTTCCTTCACCATGTCCTGCACGCTGTCCGGCAATGAAAGCAGCCTAAGGCTGTTTGCTATTGCGGGGCGGCTCTTGCTCAGGCGGGAGGAAACCTCCTCCTGCGTAAGGTCGTGCTGCTGCATCAGGAAGCGTATGGCGGCGGCCTCCTCTATCGGGTTCAGGCTTTCGCGCTGAAGATTTTCTACAAGAGCTATTTCCTGAATCTCCGCATCGTCAAACTGCTTTACTATTACGGGTACGGTTTGAAAGCCCGCAAGCCTTGCCGCGCGGAAGCGGCGCTCGCCCGCAACAATCGTATATCTTTCCCCGTTTTGATGCACTATTATGGGCTGCACCATGCCGTGCCGTTTCAGGCTCTCCGCAAGCTCGCTAAGCCTTTCTTCATCGAATGTTTTCCTTGGCTGGTCGGCATTTGTATCTATCATGTATATGTCCGCCTGCACAACGCCTTCCGGCGGAGTTGCGGTAAAATCGCCAAGCAGCGCGTCCAGCCCGCGCCCAAGCTTCTTCATTGCCATTGCTTATTTCTCCTTTCCCACAAGCTCCCGCGCCAAGGCGTCGTAGGCCTTTGCGCCAACGGATTTAGGATCGTATTTATTGATGGGCATGCCGAAGCTCGGCGCCTCGCCAAGGCGCACGGAACGGGGAATTATGGTATCGTACACCTTATTTTTGAAGAATTTCTTCACCTCAAGCACCACCTGCTCGGAAAGATTGGTGCGCGCATCGAACATTGTGAGCACAACGCCCTCCACCGCAAGCTTGCTGTTAAGATGCGTGCGCACAAGCTTTACGGTGTTCATAAGGTCGCTCAGGCCCTCCAGCGCATAATATTCGCACTGTATGGGCGCAAGCAGCGTATCCGCCGCGGTAAGCGCGTTTATGGTAAGCAATCCCAGCGACGGCGGGCAGTCTATGAAAATATAGTCATAGTTTTTGCGCACCTTGTCCAGCGCGCGTTTGAGCACCGTTTCGCGGGCAAGCGTGTTCACAAGCTCCACCTCAGCACCCGAAAGCTCCTTGCGGGCGCATATCAAATCAAGCCCTTCGGTGGGGGTCTTTACGGTGGCCTCGGCCGCGCTCACGCCGTTTATCATAACGTCGTATATGCTGTGCTCCGGCGCGTCCTTATCCACGCCAAGGCCGCTTGTGCAGTTGCCCTGCGGGTCAATATCTATGCACAGCACCCTTTTGCCCAGCGCCGCAACGCAGGCGGAAAGGTTAACGGTGGTGGTGGTCTTCCCCACCCCGCCCTTCTGGTTTGCAATGGCTACTATCTTGGACATGCTTTTCTAATCTCCCTCAGCTTTGCTTCGTCCGCCTCTATGTGCAGATCCATAAGTATTTCATCGTAATATTCGCCGTCAACGCAGAATCTCCCGCGGTGGCGGCCTATCTCTTCAAAGCCGAAGCGCTTATACAGCGCGATGGCGCGCTCATTGTCCGCATACACGCCGAGTTCAACGTTTTTAAGCGATGCTTCCTTCGCAAGTTCTATAAGCGTTTCCATTATCGCGGAGCCCACGCCGATGTGCCAATACTTCCTGCGCACGCTCAGCGCAATTTCCCCCGTGTGCGCCAGCCTGCGGCGCGGATGGCAGGAAAGGCTGAACATGCAGGCCATTTCTCCGTTTATCCTGCCAAAATGCATGCCGCCGCGCGGCTCCGCATATGAGGCCTCAAGTATTTTCGCTTCGTATTCCTCGCTTATGCCAAGGCCGTTTTCATCCATCAGCAGAAAATGCGTTTCCCCGCCGATCGTTTTAAGATATTCCAGTATTTCCGCCGCGTTTTCGCCCCGCGGACGGAATATTTGCAGCACGCTGCCATCGCGCAGCACAACGCTTTTTTCCATTGCCAGACATCTCCGTTTTGCGATATTTCCCTATTATTATATAAGATAATCCCTAATAACACAATGACTCAATGCCGCATTGTTTCACGTGAAACATTATAAACGGATAAATTCTGCAAAAAGATGGATTATAAAGAACGGCTTTGGCATAAAAAAGGCGCCGCGGGGAAAATGGCGGCGCCTGACAACACGGCATGGTCGGCCTTGGGGAGGGAATCGAAGGCAAAGCCCATGCCAAAGATTATATCCTGAGTTTACTTCCCGTCCCTTATCCTTACGGCTGCTTTGTTCACGGCGGGGATGAGCGCGGCTATTACGCAAAGTATGGTATCCACGCCGATTGTGGTGAAGTTATACATGAACGAATACGCCCACGCGTTGGCGTAGCCCGCCTCTGCAGCGGAATCGGCAAAGAATATCGCCCCGCTGAGCACGCCGCACAGCATGCGGCAGAAGCCGCCAACGCCCGCGCCGAGGGCAAGGCTCTTGGGGAAGAAGCCCGCAAGGCCGAGCACCGTGAAGGAAAGGAAATAATCCAGCACGAACTGAACGGGATGCACAACGTACGCGCCCTGCACCACCTGCAAAAGGCTATACGCAAAGCCCGCCAGCAGGCCGGCTGCGGGGCCGTACATCCACGCGAACACGAATATGGGCAGCATTGAGAACAGGGTTATGCTGCCGCCCATGGGCATGGAGAACAGCTTGATATAGCTGAGCACGAACGCAAGCGCTATGCACAGCGCGCCCTGCACCAGCATACGGGTGGTAAGCTTATTGCCCTTTTTCTCAACTGTCGGCGCGGCATTGACGTGCTTTTTATTCAGCACCGCAATCACCGCTATCAGCGCGGCGACCGCCACGATGGCGCCTATGAACATCCAAAGTTCCGTACCCTCAAGCTTTGCAAGCTTTTTAAGCAGTACAAATTCCATTCTTGTTAAAACCTCCGTGTGTTTCTTTTGAAAAAAGAAAAATCTCCGCAATTCTTTGCGGAGAAACCGGACGGCATTTTCGCATGCGCCAAATCTATTCTCTCCGCTTCCCTACGCCGGCATTATCCGGATCAGGTCAGAGGGTATCATCTCAGCCGCCCGAAGGCAGCACCCCTGGCTATTCGGTTTTGTTTATTTTTTTCCGCGCAGCTCCGCTTTTCCCTCGGGAGTGTCCCTGTAATACTGGGTCTTGGGATGCGGGTGCTCTCTGGACTCCCAGAGCTCCTGAGCAACGGGCGCCCACTGAGCGGCGAACTTGTCGCAGCGCGCGCAGAGGGTTTCAACATCCTCGGGCGCAAGCAGGTCGGTGGACTTCGCTCCCGTGTCCTTTATCATCTTTCTCAGGCACTGCGGGTTTTCGAGCATCGGGCACGGGCGCAGATGGTTGTTGTTGAACGGCTGACCGTGCCAGTAGGCCTGGAAGAGAGGACGCTTGAGCGCCTCGATAAGAGTATGCTCGCGGATATTGGAGTCCGAGTAGTGTATGAACACGCAGGGCTCGATATCGCCTGCGGAGTTGATGTGGAAATAGTTTCTGCCGCCCGCTATGCAGCCGCCGACATATTCTCCGTCGTCCTGGAAGTCAATGACGAACATGGGCTTTCCGGTCTTGCTGTTGCGCATTTTGCGCACCCAGTTATACATATGCGTGCGCTGCTCGGGGGTGGGGATAAGCTCCTCTACCGCGCCGGAGCCGACGGGCATATAGTTGAAGTACCACGCATAGCGCGCACCCTTGGATATCATCAAATCGACGAACTCATCGGAGGTGACCGCGTCCACGTTTGCGCGGGTGTAGCATACGGAGATACCGAACAGGCACCCCTTGCTCTTGAGCAGATCCATAGCCTGCATGACATGGTCGTAGCTGCCCTCGCCGCGTCTTGCGTCGTTGCTCTCCTTGCTGCCCTCGATGCTTATTGCAAGAGCGATGTTGCCCACGCGCTTCATTTCCTCGCAGAACTCCTCGTCGACGAGGTCGGCGTTTGTGTAGGAGAGGAACGCGCAGTCGGGATGCAGCTCCCGCACCAGCTGGATCTCACGGGTGTTCTCCGACAGATGGGACTGCACATACAGTCCCCGCTCCCGCGCCAGCTGGCCCAGCGCCGTCATCAGCTCGTCGGTACAGCTGGGGGTAAAGCGCGGCGTGAGGATGGGCTTGACGTGTTCAAAATGGCAGCCGTCCAGCCACCGCACCGTTTCCCGGATGGACTCCTCCGTCGTCTCCTGCAAAACGCCGGGCAGGCCGTTGCGGTCCATGTTCACCTTGCCCACGAAGCCCGTGACGCCGGCCCGCTCCAGCTCCTCCATGAGGATCCAGGTGGCCTCGGTATGCAGGGAGGAGAACATGCACACGCGTGTGGTGCCGTTCGCGATGAGGTCGCGCGCGAGTCTGCGGTAGACGCGGCGCGCGTAGCTGAGGTCAGCGAATTTCGCTTCGACCGGGAAGGTGTAGGCTTTCAGCCAGTCGAGCAGCGGCAGATCCATGCCCATACCCAGCATGGGATACTGGGGCGCGTGGAGGTGCATATCCGCGAAGGACTGCATCAGCAGCCGGTCACCGTAGTCCCGTACCTCCGCCTGCGCCAGCCCCTCCGGCAGCACCGGATGCACGCCGCGGATCACGCCATCCTCCAGCACCATATAGCCATGCTCCAGAATGGACAATTCCCCCATTTTCGGTGCGTGGACGATGTTGCCTCGCAATACCTGTGTCATCGCTCCTACCTCCCGTGCAAAAAATAAAGGGCGCTCCGGCTCTCCGCCAGAACACCCATAGTAGCGCCGTCGGCGGCGCCGTAGAAACGCCCTGCGCCATCGCCGCAGGACTATATGAGCTATACTATCAATTTCATTACTGCTTTATGGGAATATCTTCGCGGGTGAAATCATGCTTGTTTTTTCCAATAGGGCGCTGTATAATACAGCCAGCGCGTGTGTAGGGATGGTGCGTTAAGTGCCGGACGGATGGGAGGCTGCCGCCGGACGAAGGAGCTTGCTCCGCGATTCCATTCCAGCTTCCACACGGCAGTATTTTATTTTACTATCTGTAAGATTCCTCCCATCTCAAGGATAAGGAGGTTTTTTTATGCCCGAAAAAGAAATGTCAACTGTCGCACGTCCCGCTTTCAGCACCTATTCCCTGACTGTCTGCGCCCTGCTGACCGCCATGAGCGTGGTGCTGGCGCGGGTGCTGACCCTCATCCCGGCGGAAACCACCCGCATCTCGCTGGAGGCGCTGCCCATCGTGCTGGCGGGTCTGCTGTGCGGCCCCATCCCCGGTGCGCTGGTGGGCTTCGCCGCCGACCTGATCGGCTGCCTGTTCTCCCCCTTCGGCTATAACCCCATCTTCTGCCTGCCGCCCATTCTGTATGGCCTGCTGGCCG
>OHNJ01000311.1_pt1 | contig 13365 bp, 10 predicted proteins | sample 1569611 | NCBI WGS metagenome assembly OHNJ01 (sample SAMEA3879607, study PRJEB24766) | human gut metagenome | biome: human-associated habitat; feature: feces | place: USA | collected 1985/1987
GCCCTTCAGGCAATTAAAATCTTTTTTAAAGATTTTAATTGGAGTTCAGTATGAGGAAAACCATATAAGATGGGAAAATGTAAAAAAGATGTCCCTGCGGAGCTAATCCGCAGGGACATCTTTTTTACGCTTTTTTCTTTGCCAGCAGGAGCCCTGCCAGGAAGCCGATGGCGGCGGGGAGAATCCAGCCCAGACCCAGATCGTACAGGGGCAGGATGTTCCCGGCGAAGGCTTTCAGTCCGGCAAGCACCCGGCTTCCGGGAATCATGCCGGAAACAGCGCCGATCATGTCGAACACCGCGGCAATCAGGGTAAAGGCGGTGGTGGTGCGATAGACGGTCGGATTGGTGCCGATGAACTTTCCGGACAGGGACAGCAGAATCAGGGTGATGGCCAGAGGATACAGGAACATCAGCACCGGCACGCACCAGGATACGATGGTGGTCAGGCCGAAATTGGCGATGCCGAAGGAGACCAGACTGAACACCACTGCCCAGACGGTATACCCCGGCCCCTTGGGGAACATATCCACAAAGGCCTTGGAGCAGCTGGTAACAAGACCGATGGCGGTTTTCAGGCAGGCGAAGGTGACAATCAGGGTCATGAGCACCGAACCCGCGGAGCGGAAATAGTGGTTTGCGATGGTACCCAGCACCGTGCCGCCGTTGTCCGCACCGGCGCAGACAGGGGCGCTCTGGGCGCAGATCAGGGTGATGAACAGGTAGATGAGCCCCATGAACAGACAGCTGAAAATACCCGCCTTGGCGGTGTTCACCGCCACCCGTTCCGGCTGGGAAATGCCGTTTTTCCGGACAACATCAATGACCACGATGCCGAAGGCCAGACCGGCCAGGGCATCCAGGGTGTTATAGCCCTCCAGAAAGCCCCGGAAGAAGGCGGAGCCGGAGGAAGCATAGCTTTCTGCCGGAGTCACGGCGGAAATGGAACTGCTGGGCTTTGCCAGAGCGGCAATGACCAGCACTGCCAGAAATACCAGGAACACCGGATTCAGCCATTTTCCGATCCAGGTCATAATTCCGCCGGGCTTCAGGGAGAAATAGAGTACCACGGCAAAGAAGGCCAGGGAGAACAGTGCCAGATACAGCCGCTCCCCCTCCTGGGGCAGCAGGTTTACCGCCCCCACGGAGAAAGCGGTGCTGGCGCACCGGGGAATGGCGAACAGAGGCCCGATGGTCAGATACAGCAGGGTGCAGAAAAACAGACTGTACTTTCGGGACACCCGCTGGGATAGCTCCACCACGCCCTCGCTGCGGCTGAGGCCTAAGCCCACCACTGCCAGCATGGGAATGCCCACGGCGGTGATGAACACACCGGCAAAGGCGCTCCACATATTGCTTCCTGCGTCCAGACCCACCTTTGCCGGGAAAATCAGATTTCCGGCTCCGAAAAACATGCCGAACAGCATACTGGTGATAACAACAGTTTCCTTCAGCGTCAAATCTCGCTTCATAGAATCCCCTCCACTTCTTGATAGCTGTTATCTTATCGGATGAGGATGAGATTTCCTTTTAAGAAACTTTTTCATCAAAAAGTTTCCTGATAATAGACAAATCCGGAAAAATGTGATAGGATAGGAAAACCGGCGGGAAAACCGACGGAATCCGATGAAAAGTTGATTGTTAAGAAACTTTTGGAGGGAGCTATGGCACAGATCAGTCACGAGATCGGAAAACGTATCCGAGCCTTCCGGAAATCCCGGCATATGACCCTGGAGGAAATGGCCCGAATTCTTTGCAAGAACAAGTCCACCCTATCAAAATACGAAACCGGGGAAATTGTTCTGGATATTGAGACAATGTACGATATTTCCCGGGCTTTGGGCATTCATGTGGAGCAGCTTCTCTACTGTACGCCAGACCGGGTTCCCATTCAGACCACCGGCGTCCAAACGAATTTTTTCACCGGACTGACTCAGTTTTACGGCTATTACTATGATGGACGGGTGAACCGGATTGTTCCGGCGGTGTTTGAGGTGCTGCTCCTTTCGGAGGATCACCAGTACAAGATCATGATGTATATGAACTTTACGGATTTTGACAGCTATCAGAACTGCGGCACTGCCTGCTGGGGCTACATGGAGCACTACGATGCCATCACCAACATCACCCTGACCAGCCAGGATACCCCCATGGAGCGGGCCTTCTGCCAGATTTTAGCCACCCAGACCACCCAGGATACCATCTGGGGGCTGTTCACCGGCCTGTCCGTCCGGCCCATGATGCCTGTGGCCATCAAAATGCTGTTTTCCAAAAAACGGCTGAATATGGACGATGCCCTGATTCAGAAGCTCAAGGTTATGAAGGAGGATATCCGGCTGATGAAAATGTATAATATGATGACGGTGCTGTAAAAAGTCCGCAAAACACGTTGCCTTTGCGAACCAGTGGTTAAGTGGTGTGGAAATTCCATTCAAGTGTCAGGATACTTCCCGGCGAAGCGCAAAGCCCCCCTTGTGTAAAGGGGGGCAAAAGGCTCCCCTTGCTGACCAAGGGTGGTGCTCCGCGCAGCGAATTAGGATATTGATGATTGCCAGTGGCAATCATACCATAATTCATGCTGTCTCGTGCGTCCCCCGCAAGCACGAGACTGAGGGGATCAGAACTCCGCCTTTCTGAGCACTTCCAATAAAGCACGGTTTGACAATCCCTCAGTCAAAAATCAAAGATTTTTGCCAGCAGTACATTGTGGTATGACTGCCACCGGCAGTCATGGTAATTTTGATTCGCTGCGCGGAGCACCACCCTTTACACAAGGGAGCCGTTGGATGCTCCCGCACCAGTGCGTTTTTCGATGTTTCTCAGAAGACCCGGAAAACTGTACCACATTCGCTTTTTGACAGTTTCAAGGCGCGGTGCTTTTCGCACCGCGCCTTGCCGATTGGATTCAGCCCTTGTACTGGGGCTCGCAGGTCAGATTCACGCCCAGTCGGCGGAAGGTTCGCTCGTCCACCGGGGACAGAATCACCGAGGAATGCACCTCGCAGCCCCGGAGCTTGTCCAGCTGCTCCATGGCACATTCCGCCATGGGATTGGTGGCGGCGCTGATGGACAGGGCAATCAGGGTTTCGTCGGTATGCAGCCGGGGATTCCGGTTGCCCAGGTGGGCAACCTTCAGATGCTGGATGGGATCCAGGGCGGCAGGGGAGATGAGATGCAGATCGCTGTGCATTCCTCCCAGTGCTTTCAGAGCATTCAGCAGCAATGCGGAGGAGGCGCCCAGCAGGGCAGAGGTCTTACCGGTGACGATGGTGCCGTCGGGCAGCTCCATGGCGGCGGCAGGGGCGCCGGTTTCCTCGGCGCGCTTCAGAGCGGGAGCCACAACCCGCCGGTCGGCAGGGGAGACCCCCGCCTTCTTCATGAGCAAATCCAGCTTCCGCAGAGCGTCCTCCACCTGCTTGCCCCGCTTCTGGTCGCACAGAGCCTCATAATACCGGCGGATGATCTCCTGACGGGAGGCCTTGCAGACCGCTTCGTCATCCACGATGCAGTTTCCCGCCATGTTCACGCCCATGTCCGTGGGGGACTTATAGGGGCAGTGCCCCAGAATTTTCTCGAAAATCGCCACAAGAACGGGGAAGGCTTCCACATCCCGGTTGTAGTTAACGGTGGTAACTCCGTAGGCTTCCAGGTGGAAGGGGTCGATCATATTCACGTCGTTCAGGTCGGCGGTGGCGGCCTCATAGGCCAGGTTCACCGGGTGATTCAGGGGCAGATTCCAGATGGGGAAGGTCTCGAATTTGGCGTAGCCCGCGGTGATGCCCCGGATGTGCTCGTGATACAGCTGGCTCAGGCAGGTGGCCAGCTTGCCGCTGCCGGGGCCGGGGGCGGTAACTACCACCAGGGAACGGGAGGTTTCAATATAGTCGTTCTTGCCGAAGCCCTCATCGCTGACGATCAGGGAAGTGTTGGCAGGGTAGCCGGGGATGCCGTAGTGGTGATAAACCCGGATGCCCAGCCCTTCCAGCCGGGACTGGAAAGCCAGAGCCAGAGGCTGGTCATGGAACCGGGTGAGCACTACGCTGGAAACGTAGAGCCCAAAGCTGCGAAATACGTCGATCAGACGAATTACGTCCCGGTCGTAGGTAATGCCCAGGTCGCCCCGAACCTTGTTTTTCTCAATGTCATCGGCGTTGATGGCGATGACCATTTCCACCTGCTCCTTTAATTGCAGGAGCATCCGCAGCTTGCTGTCCGGCTGAAAGCCGGGGAGCACCCGGGAAGCGTGGTTGTCATCGTAGAGCTTGCCGCCGAACTCCAGGTACAGCTTGCCGCCAAACTGGGCGATCCGCTGGCGGATGTGCTCGGACTGGGTTTGCAGGTATTTCTCGTTATCAAATGCTGCTGCCGTCATTTGCTTCGCCTCTTTCTCAAATCATACCCCGTTATTCTACTCCATCCGACAGAAAATAGCAAGAAATTTTCACGTCCGGAAGGACAGTATTATAATGTAAAATGCAGAATGCAGAATGCAAAATGAGGACGTGGATAGGAGATGCCAGTGTGAACCGGTACTCACACTGGTGTGGCAATCTCCAGGTTCTTCCAAGAACCTCCGTACAACGCATGTCATTGCGAACCAGTGCGCACACTGGTGTGGCAATCCGTTTCCCAAAGCCTTCTCCTGAGAAGAGTGGTGCTCCGCGGGTGAATCAAAATCGAAATGACTGCCAGTGGCAGTCATACCTTAATGTAGCGCAGACTGGCGTGGTAATTCGCATCCCTAAGCCATCCCTTCCGGGGAAGGTGGAATGGCGCGGCCGTGAGCGATCCCATGGACAAAATTCGTGGACGATGTCCACATCGTCCACGAGCGCAATATACTGTCAAGGCACACCGCAAAATGCGGTGTGCCTTGGTATCTTTCAAAGCAGTGCCAGAATTTCCTCTTTCGGACTTGCGCCGATGGACTTTTTCACCACCTGGCCGTTCTGGAAGACCAGTAAGGTGGGGATGCTGGCAATCCGGTAGGAAACGGCAAGCTCCACTTCCTCATCCACGTTGACCTTGCCCACCACAATGTCCTCACGCTCCTGGGCGATCTCCTCCACAATGGGACCTACCATCCGGCAGGGGCCGCACCAGGGCGCCCAGAAGTCCAGCAGCACCTTCTGCCTGGCCTTCAGCACCACTTCCTCAAAATTGTCCTTGGTAACGGTAATCACAGACATATATCGTTCCTCCTTGGTATTTTTCTGCTTTTATTATACCCCATTCGCCAAGAAGTGACCAGGGTGAAATCACGGAATACTTTGACTTTTGACGAAAAATCTGCTACCATAGGGAAAACTATCAGGAAGGTGAAAAAATGTCCCCTGTTGTGGAAATTACGTCCCTGGATGCTCCGGAGCTGGACGTGTATGCCCGGCTGACCGAGGCGCAGCTACTGAACCGATTTGAACCGGCAAAGGGAATGTTTATTGCGGAAAGCCCCAAGGTCATTCACCGGGCTCTGGACGCCGGCTGCCGGCCGGTGAGCCTGCTCATGGAGCGAAAGGACATCGACGGCTCCGCCCGGGAGATTCTGGCCCGATGCCCGGAAATTCCCGTGTACACCGCCGATGAGAGCGTCCTGTGCCAGCTGACAGGCTACCACCTGACCCGTGGGGTGCTGTGCGCCATGCGCCGCCCGGCTCTGCCCACATTGGAGGCGGTCTGCGAAAACGCCCGCCGGGTGGTGATTCTGGAAAACGTTCAGAATCCCACAAATGTGGGGGCTATTTTCCGCTCCGCCGCAGCCCTCGGCATGGACGCGGTGCTGCTGACCCCCGGATGCAGCAATCCCCTCTACCGCCGCAGCGCCCGGGTGAGCATGGGAACGGTGTTTCAGATTCCCTGGGCCTATACCGGGGATTGGCCGGAAACCGGCATGGAGCAGCTGAAAGCCCTGGGTTTCAAAACCGCCGCCCTGGCTCTCAGCGACAACTCCGTGTCCATTGACGACCCGACCCTCATGGGGGAGGAAAAGCTGGCCTTGCTTCTGGGCAGCGAAGGGGACGGCCTTACCGCCGAAACCATTGCCCACTGCGACTATACCGTGAAAATCCCCATGTTCCATGGGGTGGATTCTTTGAACGTGGCCGCTGCCAGCGCCGTTGCCTTCTGGCAGTTGAGAAAGTGAGGAAACGATTATGATGGAACTGCAAAACGGCCGCCCTGCCGACTGCGGCGGACGGCTGCCGAAAGAAGTCCGCTGCTACGATTTCCTGGACAGATTGGGAATTGCCTATCAGCGCATTGACCACGCGCCGGCGGACAATATGGAAGCCTGCGAGGAAATCGACCGGGCGCTGGATGCGGTAATCTGCAAGAATCTGCTGCTGTGCAACCGGCAGAAAACCGCCTTTTACCTGCTGATGCTCCCTGGGGACAAGCATTTCAAGACCAGCGTGCTGTCCAAGGAAATCGGCTCCTCCCGGCTGAGCTTTGCCACTGCGGAGGATATGGAGCGGCTGCTGGACATTACCCCCGGCTCCGTCAGCGTCCTGGGGCTGATGAACGATCACGATCACCAGGTGCAGCTGCTGATGGATGCCGAGGTGGTCAAAGGGGAATATTTCGGCTGCCACCCCTGCATCAACACCTCCTCTCTGCGGCTGAAAATGTCCGACCTGCTGGAGAAAATCCTGCCGGAAATGGGGTATACTCCCCGGTTTGTTACCCTGGAGGAAACATAAAAACAGGACGGGCCGCTGTGAGCACCACAGCGGCCTCAGCGCATCAAAAAAGTCCGAAAAACACGTTGCCATTGCAAACCAGTGGTTTAGTGGTGCGGGAATTCCCTCTAAGTGTCAGGACACTTCCCGGCGAAGCGCAAAGCCCCCTTGTGTAAAGGGGGCAAAAGGCTCCCCTTGCTGATCAAGGGGAGCTGTCTCGTGCGTCCCCCGCAAGCACGAGACTGAGGGGATCAGAACTCTCTTATTTTGACAATCCCTCAGTCAAAAATCAGAGATTTTTGCCAGCAGTACATTGTGGTATGACTGCCACCGGCAGTCATGGTAATTTTGATTCGCTGCGCGGAGCACCACCCTTTACACAAGCGAGCCTTTGGGTGCTTCCGCACCAGTGCTTTTGCCGAGACAAAAGCAGAAATAAATGCAGGGAACAATACAGTGATCGGCCTTCTTGACTTCCTCTGTCCTGGATGCTAAAATGAGAAAAAACAACCAAAAGAACAGGAGAATACTATGGCTCTGAAACAAATGATTCTGAATTCCGCTCTGCGGCTGTCCAGCCTGATGAGCCAGCCTCAGCTGCATCACAATCCTCAAAAGGAGGTCAATCCGGTTATGCCCGCCCTTCTGCGGGAGGCGGCGGCGCAAGGCGCAGTGCTGCTGGAAAACCGGGTGCTGCCCTTCGCCAAGGACACGAAAATTTCCCTCTTTGGCCGGGTGCAGCAGGATTATTTCTTCACCGGCTACGGCTCTGGCGGCGATGTAAACTTCCCCTACAGCGTAAATCTTTTGGAGGGTCTGCGGGGCTGCGAGGACTTGCAGCTCAATGAGAATCTGGCGGCGGTCTATGCCGACTGGATTCAGACCCATCCTCAGGCGAAGGAGACCTGGGGCACCTGGCCCCGGTTCCACCCGGAAATGCCGGTGAGTGAGACACTGGTTCGCCAGGCCCGGGAGGAATCCGATCAGGCGGTGATCGTCCTGGGTCGAGCCAGCGGCGAAGATCGGGAGAACGCCTTGGAACCCGGCAGTTTCTACCTGACCGAGGAGGAAAAGGCACTCTTGCGGACGGTCACTGCCCAGTTCCCGGATGCGGTGCTGCTATTAAACATCGGCGCCCTCATCGACCTGAGCTTTGTGAAGGACTATTCCTTCGGCGCTGTGATGATTCTCTGGCAGGGAGGCATGGAAAGCGGCAATGCCGCCGCCGACCTGCTCTGCGGCAAGGTGACCCCCTGCGGCCACCTGACGGACACCGTTGCCGATTGCTATGAGGCCTATCCCAGCGCAAGCTGCTTCGGGAATCCCAAGGCCAACGAATACCGGGAGGATATCTATGTGGGCTATCGGTGGTTTGAGACCTTCCACCGGGAGCAGGTGCGCTATCCCTTCGGCTACGGTCTGAGCTATACGAGCTTCACTGTCACCGGCACCCACACCGGCCCTCTGGGCTTCCAGGCAGAGGTCACCAATACCGGAAAGCACCCGGGCAAGGCGGTGGTCATGCTCTTCGTGGAGAAGCCCTGCGGTGTCCTCGGCAATCCCGCCCGGGAGCTGGTGGCCTTCGGCAAGACCCGGCTGTTAAGCCCCGGGCAGAGCCAGAGCCTGTCTTTTTCCGTCACGGAGTATCAGCTGTCCTCTTACGATGACAGCGGCATTACCGGCCACAAATCCTGTTATGTGCTCCAGCAGGGCGCCTACCGCTTCTACTGCGGCGAAAACGTTCGGGATACCCAGTTTATCGGGGACTACATGATCCCCGAACTTCGGGTGCTGCGCAGCCTGAGCGAAGCCTGCGCTCCGAAGAAGTCCTTCCCTATCTGGGCCAACGAGAACGGCACGCCTGTCTGCCGGGAGGCCTCTGCCCGTACTGTCGATCTGCGGCAGCGGATCCTGGATCATCTGCCCAAGGCTGTTTCCCAGACCGGAGATCAGGGAATCCAGCTTTCGGATGTGAAGGAAGGAAAGGCTAGCCTGGAAGACTTTGTGGCCCAGCTGAGTCTGACCGAACTGGAGGCCATCAGCCGTGGAGCCTACAATATGGATTCGCCTCTGGGTGCCCGGGGCAACGCCGGTGTGTTTGGCGGCGTGACCCAGTCCCTCCGGGATAAGGGTGTCAGCCCCGTGACCACCACCGACGGCCCTTCGGGCATCCGGTTGTACGATTCCTGCTCCCTGCTTCCCATGGGCACTCTCCTTGCCAGCACCTTTGACCTGGAGCTGGTGGAGGGCCTCTACCGGGCAATGGGAGCGGAAATGCGCTGGCGGGGCAGCGACGTGCTGCTGGCTCCCGGCATGAACATCCACCGGAATCCCCTGTGCGGCCGGAATTTCGAGTATTTCTCCGAGGATCCCTATCTCACCGGCCGGATTGCGGGGGCGGTGGTCAAGGGCCTCCAATCCCAGGGGGTCAGTGCCTGCGTCAAGCATTTTGCCTGCAACAATCAGGAGCTGAACCGGAACCGATGTGATTCCGTGGTTTCTGAGCGTGCCCTGCGGGAAATTTACCTCAAGGGCTTTGAGATCTGCCTGAAGCAGGCGAAGCCCCTGACCCTGATGACCAGCTACAACCGGGTCAACGGCATCTGGAGCCACTACAACTACGATCTGGTGCAGACCATCGCCCGGGAGGAATGGGGCTATGAGGGCATGGTCATGACCGACTGGTGGATGCAGTACGCGGCCAGCCCTGAGTTCCCCAAGGTCACGGGCAACGGCTACCGGGTTCGGGGCCGGGTGAATGTGCTCATGCCCGGCAGCCGGAAGTTCCAGGATCATAGCGACAAGCCGGACAAAACCCTGCTTGCTACCTACGGCAAGAAGAACGGCATCACCCTGGGAGAACTCCAGGAAAACGCGAAATATGTCCTGAACTGCGTCATGAAGCTGAAATAATCCAAACAGGCAGGTGCTTTGCACCTGCCTGTTCCGTATTTCCAAGAACCGGTTCAGAATCAGCAGGGGGCAATGTCTTCATCGCCCCCTGCAAATTTTCCGAGACAATCCAAAAGCACCCGGGCATTGCCCGGGTGCTTTGCCGATTTGAATTACAGATCGCAGTTGCCCACGGTTCTGGGGAAGGGGATGGCGTCCCGGATGTTGCCGATGCCGGTCAGGTACATGACGCACCGCTCGAAGCCCAGGCCGAAGCCTGCGTGCCGGGTGGAGCCGTACTTGCGCAAGTCCATGTAGAAGCCGTAGTCCTCTTCGCGCATACCCAACTCCTCAATCCGGGCTTTCAACAGATCATAGTTGTCCTCACGCTGGGAGCCGCCGATGATCTCGCCGATGCCGGGCACCAGGCAGTCCATGGCTGCCACGGTCTTGCCGTCGGGGTTCAGCTTCATGTAGAAGGCCTTGATTTCCTTGGGGTAGTCGGTGACAAAGACGGGCTTTTTGAAGACTACCTCGGTCAGATACCGCTCATGCTCGGTCTGCAAGTCCGTGCCCCAGTGGACAGGATACTCGAACTGATCGTTGTGCTGCTCCAGCAGAGCCACGGCTTCGGTGTAGGTAATCCGGCCGAAGTCATTGTGCAGCACGTTGTGGAGCCGATCCAGCAGACCCTTGTCCAGGAACTGGTTGCAGAAGGCCATTTCCTCCGGGGCGTGCTCCAGCACATAGGAGATGATGTACTTGATCATGTCCTCGGCCAGACGCATATTGTCGTCCAGGTCGGCAAAGGCGATTTCCGGCTCGATCATCCAGAACTCGGCGGCATGACGGGTGGTGTTGGAGTTCTCCGCCCGGAAGGTGGGGCCGAAGGTATAGACGTTCCGGAAGGCCATGGCGAAGGTCTCGGCGTTCAGCTGACCGGAAACCGTCAGGTTGGTGGGCTTGCCGAAGAAATCCTGGGCGAAGTCTACCTTGCCGTCCTCAGTTTTGGGCACATTGTTCAAATCCATGGTGGTGACCTGGAACATTTCGCCGGCACCCTCGCAGTCAGAGCCGGTAATCAGCGGGGTGTGGACATACACGAAGTCCCGGTCCTGGAAGAACCGGTGAATGGCCATGGCGGCAAGAGAGCGGATGCGGAACACCGCCTGGAAGGTGTTGGCCCGGGGCCGCAGGTGGGTGATGGTCCGCAGATACTCCATGGAGTGCTTCTTGGGCTGCAAGGGGTAGTCGCCGGTGGAGGGGCCCTCCACGGTGATGGAGGAAGCCTGAATCTCAAAGGGCTGCTTGGCATCCGGAGTCAATTCCACAGTGCCCCGGACAATCAGCGCCGCGCTGATATTGATCTTGGAAATCTCCTGGAAATTGGCCAGGGTATCATTATAAACCACCTGAACGGGGGTGAAATAGCTGCCGTCATTCAGGACGATAAAGCCAAACTGCTTACTGGGACGCTTGTTGCGGACCCAGCCGCCGACGGTAATTTCCTGACCGGCGTATTTGTCGATGTTCTTGAACAATTCACGAACGGTAATCAGTTCCATTTGGGTTCCTCTTTCCTTGAAAATATAGTTTACAAGAGGGAATTGCGCTTTTTATGAAAAATGTCAGGAGAAAAGAAAATCTTAAGTGTACAACTGTCGTTTTTTATGCTACAATAGGGCGAGATTGCGCAAAGGAGTGAACCCAAGTGGGGAAAAAGAAAAAACAAAGCGGAAAAGCCGCCCCGGCGGCGGTGAAAGCGGCACCGGACTATAAAAAGTACATTGGACTCGGCCTGATTCCATTGGCCTTTTTCGCTGTGGAAGCGTTTGGCTGGGTCTTCCTGCGGGGCAGCACCGGAACCAGGTGGCCATTGGTATTTGGCCTTCTGTGGACGGTGATTTTGTCCGCTGTGGTGCTGGGAATGCCCGCCAAGGCTGGACGGATCGTTTTCGGCCTGGTGTATGGGCTGTGCGCCATTTACGCCGTGGTGGAGACGGGCTACTATATCCTCTTCAAGGAAATGATGTGGCTGTCGGATTTCCGGTATGCCTCGGAAGGCTCGGACTATTTTTCCGTGCTGCTCAGCTATCCGATTCGCTGGTGGCTGGGAATCCTGGTGCTGATCGGTCTGGGGGTGGCGGCAGTCTGGCTCTTCCCCAGAGGAAAGTACAACTGGAAGCAGACGGTGGCGGCCATTGTTCTGTTTGCTCTGGCGGGAAGTTGTGCCTATCAACTGCCCTATGACCAGTTTGCTCAGGACAAGGATGTGAAGTTCGCCCGTTCGGACTACGGACGGATGCAGTCCCTGGAGGCGGCCTATGAGAATCTATTCAACACCCACCGGCTTTACCAGGTCTGCGGTCTGTATCAGACCCTCTGGAAGGACATTTATGCCCACAGTATTTATCCCCTGACCCCGGCCTATGTCCAGGAGCATGAGGCAGGGCGGGAGGAGATCGACGCCTATTTTGCCGCCAAGGACAAGCCCCAGGCCAACGAGATGACAGGTCTGCTGAAGGACAAAAACGTCATCATGGTGCTGATGGAGTCCATGGACGACTGGATGCTGGGGGAGTACACCCCGACCCTGAACCGGCTTATGGACGAAGGCATCGACTTCACCCGGTTCTACACTCCGGGCTACGGCGGCATCCGCACCTTCAACACGGAATTCTGCTCCAATACCGGCTCCTTCCTGAGCAGCCAGGGTGGCTACGCCTTTGACTACATCACCAATGACTACCGCCAGTCTCTGGCCTCGTTGCTGGAAGAACAGGGCTACAGCACCAAGGAGTTCCACTACAACGACCCCAATTTCTACAGCCGGGGCGTTTTCAGCCAGGCCATGGGCTACGAGGAATACGTTTACTACGAGGACTACATCAACGGCCTTTCCGAGAAGGAAATGAACCAGCTGATGATGGACGATAAGATTCTCTTTGACGACCCGGCGCTGAACGATGTGTTCTTCCGGGAGGGGAAACGGCTGAATTACATCATCACCCGCTCCGCCCATTTAAGCTATAAATATAATGAAGTGCTCAGCAACTGGGGTCTGAAGAAGTACCCGGAGTTCAGGACGCTGACGGATAACGAGGAAACCAACTGCGCCCTGCTGAAGGCCAAGCTGGTGGATGACATGTTTGCACGGATGCTGGAGGAACTGGAAGCCCACGGGGAGCTGGAAAACACCGTCATCATCGGCGTTACCGACCACTACACCTACGGCTACAAGAACGAGAAGGCACTGCTGGAGCTGTCCGGGGTGGACGAGACGCTTCTTCTGGAGCGGACACCCTGCTTCATCTGGAGCGCGGATTTGCAGGCGCGGAAGGTGGACAAGGTGCTCAACACCAGTGATCTGCTGCCCACGGTTCTGAATCTGCTGGGGGTGGAAAGCCCCTACAGCTACCTGGGAAGCGACGCTTTTGACGACCGGTACGACGGCTTTGTGCCCTTCTCCGACGGCTCCTGGATCTACGGGGATGCGGCCTGGGATGTCAAGGAAAAGAAGCTGTTCTCCGCCACCGGAAAGTCTGTTACCCTGAGCCAGGAAGCCCAGAAGGCAGTGACCGAACGGGTGCAGGAATTTGTCCGGATCAACAATCTGATTCTGGACGTGGACTACTATCAGGAATGATTCCGGAAGCCCGGGCGAATATCGTCCGGGCTCTTTTGGACAACGCAGACAAACGAAATCGCGCCGTAAGGAGTTCCTTGCGGCGCGTGCGGCTTGTCAAAAGCAAACGCTTATCTCGTATAGTCCAAAGTTGCGGTAGAATTGTTCACAAGTT
>OHNJ01000314.1_pt1 | contig 13295 bp, 9 predicted proteins | sample 1569611 | NCBI WGS metagenome assembly OHNJ01 (sample SAMEA3879607, study PRJEB24766) | human gut metagenome | biome: human-associated habitat; feature: feces | place: USA | collected 1985/1987
ACGCCAGTGTGAAATCAGGAAAGCAAGAATAGCACTTTCAATGTTGCAGCCACTTCAAAGGGAACGCCTTATGAAGAATGTATGCTGCGGTCTGAGTTCCAGAGCGATTGCAAAGCAGGAGGGCGTATATTACAGCTCCGTAGATAAGTCTATTGCTGCGGCAAAGAAAAACTTTATCAAATTTTATGAAAATCTCTGATTTTGGGTGTGCATTTTGACCCCCTTTGTCCAAATGAGTGAAGGGGTTAATTCCGAACCACGAAAAGGTCAGCCCATTCACTTGTATTTTGACAACTGAATAAATCATTCACTAAGACTTTAATTCTGATGATTTTAGCCACCTTATCGGGTACGCCGTGACTTCTGCATTGCAGAACAGCGAGAACTCCCGGTATAAGTAATAGGTTGCCCCTGTTACGGCGATGACAGTCAGAAGGATAATGATACTTCTCTACGGAGCTGGCGGAGTACCCGGCAGAGGTGAAATTCCTATGATACAGATTAGCAGTCTGTTCCTTAGTGACTTCCCGTGAGCTTTTTGCTCGGCAAGGGGTGTTGAGAACAAATATTGCCCGACCGGTTAGGAAATGAGCCGGTCAAGTACATAGCCATACTGCGATGGCTATGAATTTTACGAAAGGAGGACGCACAAAGTGTCGAACTGCAAAACGATTGCGATATGCAATCAAAAAGGCGGAGTTGGAAAGACGACCACTACGGTAAACCTCGGCGTCGGTCTTGCAATGCAGGGAAAGAAAGTGCTGCTCATAGACGCAGACCCACAGGGCGACTTAACCACTTGTCTCGGTTGGCAGGATACAGACAACTTGGGTATCACGCTTGCAACAAAACTCACAGATGTCATAAACGAAACGATGAATGACCCTACGGTCGGTATTCTGCACCACGACGAAGGTGTTGACCTTGTTCCGGCAAACCTTGAGCTTTCAGCAATGGAGTTTAACCTTGTCAACGCAATGAGCAGAGAGACGGCATTGAGAAACTATCTAAGCGAAGTGAAGGACAAATACGACTATATCCTTATAGATTGTATGCCTTCCCTCGGAATGGTAACAATCAATGCTCTATCTGCGGCAGACAGCGTTATTATTCCTGTTCAGGCTCAGTATTTACCGGCAAAAGGAATGACGCAGCTTGTTCAGACCATTTCAAGAGTTAAGAAGCGTATCAATCCGAACTTGAAGATTGACGGTATGCTTCTCACCTTGGTGGATAGCCGTACCAACCTCGCCAAAAGCACGGTAGAAGCTCTGAGAGAGAACTTCGGTAATCAAATTAAGATGTATCGAACATATATCCCGATTGCCGTAAAAGCCGCAGAGACTTCTTCCAAAGGCAAGAGCATTTTTGCCTATGAACCCAACAGTACGGTGTCAAAGGCGTACACCGAATTTACAAAGGAGGTGTTAGCCGATGGCAGGAAGAAAGAGCGACTTCACTCTCACGAAGCTCGATGACTTATTTTCAACGCAGGAACAGAGAGATGAAGAAAAGCTTTCCAAAATCCGAGATATTCCCTTGACTGAGATTGACGAATTCCCCGACCACCCTTTTAAGGTGCGTGATGACGAGGATATGGCACAGCTCATTGAGAGTATTAAGGAACGAGGGGTAATCACTCCGGCGACGGTAAGGCAGAAAGAGGACGGCAGATACGAACTCATATCGGGACACAGACGAAAGCGAGCCTGTGAGCTTGCCGGGTTTGATACTCTCCGTTGTGAGGTCGTTGAACTGAACCGAGACGAAGCCACGATTTTAATGGTTGAGAGCAACTACCAAAGGTCGCAGATACTTCCCTCGGAAAAAGCCTATGCCTACAAAATGCGTTTGGAAGCATTGAGCAGACAAGGCAAAAGAACAGACCTAACTTCCGACCCAGTGGGTTGGAAGTCAAGCGGAAAAGAAACAGCACAACTAATTGGAGAGCAGTCGGGTGACAGTCAAACCCAAGTTCGCAGATATATTCGCCTTACAAACCTTGTTCCCGAACTTTTGGAATATGTTGATGAGGGACGAATTAAAATGCGACCGGCGGTTGAATTGTCTTTTCTCGATGAGGACAGTCAGCGTGATGTGGTTGATGAAATCGACCTGAACGACGCAACTCCGTCCCACGACCAAACAATCCGTATGCGAAAGTTCTTTGAGGAGGGCAAGCTCACAACCGAAGCAATCCAAGCGATTATGTCGGAGGAAAAACCAAACCAAAGGGAGAAAATTGTTTTAAGGGGCGACAGGGTTCGACAGCTTATCCCGAAGAATATTCCCATAAGCCAAACGGAGGATTTTGTGTGCAAGGCATTGGAGCATTACAACAAGTTTCTGCGAAGCAGAGCCGACCGTGACAGCCGATAGCCTTCCCCCTTTCTCACACTCTAACCCCTATATATACCGGCTATTAACCTGCTGAAAAATATACTCTATCTCCCTTGAGTATATCTATCTCAATAACATATAGCTGTCTATTAAAGGGTTTGCACATTTGGAGCAAAAGCAAAATGTCTGCTACGATAAAAAGTTCAGCCAATCGCACCTTTGATGTTTTGACCGGTTTTGATTACGATTAAAGCAGAAAGGAGCGATGGATATGAAAAACAGGCTGATACCTTGTGTTCTTGCCTGCCTGATGATTTTCCTCGTAGGTTGTAACGGTAACACAGCCAAAGAAGCTGCACAGGAGATAACGAAAACAGAGACTTCTTTTCCGGCTGGTAATACTGAAACAAATTCTCAGGAAGATACGGCAGAAGAACCGGAAAGCACGGCAGTTCAGGAAGAAATACCAATTACGGCAGAAGAAAGCCAATCAACCGCTGAAAGTCAGACGGTTACGACGGTTCAGACAAAACCGGCGGAAGATAAAACGGCTGAAACTCCTGTAACTGAAAAGCCAAAGGCAGAGCCACCAAAGCAGACAACCACGCTGGCTGAACCCGAAAAACAACCGGAACAGCCGAAAGAACAGACAACTGCCAAACAAAAGCCGGTTGAAAAACCGACAGAAAAGCCGGCAGAACCGAAACCGACAGAGCCGCCCAAGCAGACATTTGATGTAAGCCCTTATGTAAGTTACGCAAAAGAGTATGCGGTAAGCATAGGGCTTTCTCTTGACAGCACGGCGACAGAATGTTGGGACAATCCCATATCCGCAAATCCTAACCGAAGCGGTATTAAGTCTGATATTGAAAGCAGACTGAACCGATACAAGAACAGCGAAGGTTTTACCGCTGTGTGGATATGGACAGAAAAGCTATCCGATACGGAGTACAACATCTATATCGGCTACTGCTAAAACAAAATAATTTTAAGCGGACGCACTGAGTAACATCGGTGCGTTTTTGCATTTCAAGGAGGAAAACGCAATGGTTAAAACAAAATTCAAGAAAGCCGTCTCGCTTGTGTTGGCGGCGGTTATGAGCCTTACTGCTTTTATGGGCATTGGGGCAACGACAGCCTTTGCAGCCGTAGGAGAAAAAGCCGATGTGTACCTCGTCGATTATCCCCGAAGCGGAGATACCAATAACAACGGCGAATGGGGACACGGCAATCTCAACTATATGAACGGTTGGAAAGGCTTGTCCACGAAATATACAGGACTTCGTGCAATGGGTTCGTATTCGGGCAATATTGCCTACTGTATCGAGCCGGGTACAGGTCAGCGGACTGGAGATACTCTCACCGAAAAAGGCGAGAATTTTTTCAACAACATCAGTCCGAACGGTACGATTTCCGGCGATGATATTTGTCTGCTTATCGGTCGTATCTTGCAGTACGGCTATCGTGGTGGAATTTCGACAAGCTGGAAGTCGCAGAATGAAAGCGACGCCAACTGTATCGCACACGCTTATGCCACACAGATTTTGATTTGGGAAACGATCGTCGGCGAAAGAGACGCAAGCTTTAATCACGTTTCTACCGGTGGGTACAATGCCGTGCTTGAATGTGTAAGCTCCGCACACCCTCTCCGCAGTAAAATCCTGTCTTACTACAACAGTATGGTAACAAGCGTTCAGAACCATACGAAAGTTCCGAGCTTCTGCACAAGGTCAAGCGGTTCTGCCAAGGTAAACGAGCTTGAATGGAACGGAAGCAAGTATGTTGCAACTCTCACCGATACAAACGGTGTGCTTGGCAACTACAACTTCTCGGCAAACATTGACGGCGTTTCGTTCTCTGTCAGCGGAAACAAATTGACTGTTTCAATGGAAAAAGCTCCGAGCAAGGAATTTACCATCACAGCCGCAAAGAAAAACGGCGTCCGCAGAGGTGTAGTTGTATGGACTGACGGTATCCATCAGAACGGCAACGGCATTCAGGATGTGGTCACTTATGCTCAGGAGGTCAGCGACCCTGTCAACGGATTTGTCAAAATGAAGGTCAGCTACGGCGCTTGTCAGATTGTAAAGACAAGTGAGGACGGAAAGGTTGACGGTATTCAGTTTACTGTCAGCGGTAACGGTGTCAATCAGACTGTAACAACCGCAAACGGCGGTAAATTCCAACTTGATAACCTTATGCCCGGTGTTTATACGGTAACGGAGCAGTCTATCGACAAATATGTGCCGCAGGAGGTTCACAGAGTAACTGTTGTTGCCGGTCAGGTGTCAAAGGTCAATTTCAATAATGTTCTCAAGAGAGGTAATCTTCAGGTAATCAAATCCTCCGAGGACAATCTTGTGGAGGGCGTAACCTTCCACCTTTACGGCACATCTCTTTCCGGTATTGCCGTTGATGAGTATGCCGTGACAGATAAGAACGGCGTTGCTTCTTTCAATGATGTGCTTATCAGCGGCACTACCCCATACACCATTGAGGAAGTGGATACCGCAATCCGTTATGTTGTGCCTGCAAATCAAACCGCACCGATTAACTGGAAAGAAGTAACCACAAGAAACTTCACGAACATTCTCAAAAAGTTCAGCGTAACTGTAACAAAGAGCGACCGAGAGGAAGGCACACCGCAGGGCAACGCTACCCTTGCCGGAGCAGTTTACGGTATCTATAAAGGCGAAACCCTTGTGGATAAGTATGTTACGGATAAGAACGGGCAGTTTACCACAAAGGAATATGTCTGTGATAATGACTGGACAATCCGTGAAATCACGCCGTCCGAGGGTTATCTGCTCGACGGTACAATCCATAAGGTCGGTGCTGAACCGCAGCTCTATACTGTGGAACACAATCAGACCGCAAATGATGTAACCGAACAGGTTATGAAAGGCAATATCGCCATTATCAAGCACACCGATGACGGCGAAACAAAGATTGAAACACCGGAAAACGGTGCAACCTTTGAAATCTATCTGAAATCTTCCGGCAGCTTTGATTCAGCAGAGGAAGATGAGAGAGATGTAATTGTTTGTGATGAAAACGGCTTCGGTCAGACAAAGGATATGCCTTACGGCGTATATACCGTTCATCAGACCTCCGGTTGGGAGGGGCGTGAGTTAATGGACAACTTCGATGTGTTCATTTCTCAGAACGGACAGACCTACCGCTATCTTATCAACAACGCAAACTTTGAAAGCTATATCAAGGTTGTCAAGGTGGACGCAGAAAGCGGTAAAAACATTCCGTATGCCGGCGCAGGCTTCAAAATTTTTGACCCTAACGGCAATCAGGTAACAATGACCTTTACTTATCCTACTCCGACAACGATTGATACTTTCTACACCGACGCAAACGGACAGCTTGTTACACCGGAGAAACTGGAATACGGCAAGGGATATTCTCTTGTTGAGGTTCAGGCTCCTTACGGATATGTGCTTGACAGCACGCCGGTGTACTTTGATGTGGCAGAGGAGCATTCTTCCGATGAGGGTGGTATTACCGTGATTAAGGTAGATAAGCCCAATATGGCACAGAAAGGTACTGTCAGCATTGAAAAGACCGGCGAGGTATTCTCAGGGGTAAATATCTCCGGAGAGGAAAATGCCGATGTGATTTATCAGCCTGTCTATGAAGTGAAAGGTCTTGCAGGTGCGGTTTATGAGATTACCGCAGCAGAAGATATTATCACTCCCGACGGTACACTCCGTTATGCAAAGGGCGAGGTCGTAGATACTGTTACCACAGACGAAAACGGACTTGCCAAGAGCAAGGAACTTTACCTCGGCAGATATACGGTGGTCGAAATCACCGCACCGGAGGGTATGGTTATCAACAAGGAAGCACACGAGGTCGAGCTGACTTACGCAGGTCAGGAAGTCGCCGTGACGGAAACCGCAACCAGCTTCGTAAACGAGAGACAAAAGGTTACGGTAAGTCTTGAAAAGGCTATCGAAAAGAACGACATCTTCAATATCGGCAACGGCGATGAAGTGAAGAATATCAGCTTCGGACTTTTTGCCGGTGAGGAACTTGTTTCTGCAAGCGGTACTTCTATCCCGGCTGACGGTCTGATTGAGATTATCTCTCTTTCCGAAAACGGCAAGGCTGTTATCAAAACCGACCTTCCTTTCGGAAGCTACTATGTAAAGGAGCTTGCAACCGATGAGCATTATATCCTTTCCGACAGCAAGTATCCGTTTACCTTCAGCTATGCGGGACAAGATACCGAAACTGTTGAGATTGCAGTCAATGAGGGCAAGCCGATTGAAAATAAGCTCATTTACGGTTCTGTTTCCGGTAAGAAGATTACCGAAAACGGCGAAGCACTGGGAGGTGCTGTAATCGGTCTGTTTAAGGCTGATGAAACCGAATTTACAAAAGAAAATGCTTTGATGACTGCTACCTCTGAAAATGACGGTAGCTTTTCTTTTGACAAAGTACCGTATGGAAACTGGATTGTAAGAGAAATCGAACAGCCTGCCGGTTTCGTGCTTGACGATACTTCCTATGAGGTTATCGTGTCCGAGGACGGTCAGGTCATTGAGGTTGAAATCGTCAATGAGTATGTTTACGGCAATATCAAGTTGACTAAGGTCGATGAAGATTACCCGGAAAACAAGCTGACGGGTGCGACCTTTGAGGTTTACAAAGATGTGAACGGCGACGGTAAACTGGACGACGGCGACGAGCTTATCGGTACACTCAACGAAACTTCTACGGGTATTTACGAGATGAAGGAACTTCTTTACGGAAAATACCTTGTAAGAGAAACCAAAGCACCGGAAGGCTTCGAGCTTGATAAGGGCGTGTACTCTGTTTTCATTGAAAAGGATGAAACCACCTACGAGGTAGAAAACAAAGCCGGCGTCGGCTTTATTAACACGGCAATGAAAGGAAACCTGAAAATCATTAAGACTTCCTCAGATGGTAAAGTTGAAGGCTTCACTTTCAGAGTTACGGGAGTAAACGGTTACGACCGAAGCTTCACGACCGATAAGAACGGCGAAATCGTTATTGAGGGACTTCGTATCGGCGATTACACCATTTCCGAGGTTCAGGATAGTGTTTCTGCTTCCTATGTTCTTCCTGGGGATAAGATTGCAACCGTAAAGGTCGGCTCTACTACCGTTGTGGAAATGCACAATGAGCTGAGAGACACACCAAAGACCGGAGATAACAGCAATATGGGATTGTGGACGGCACTTGCGGGACTTTCTGCCCTCGGTATTGCAGGCACAGCCATTGTTGCGTACAGAAAAAAGAAGAAGGAGGACAATGAGTAATGGACGCTAAAACAATCGTAGGAGTTGTATTAGTCGCCTTTATTATCGGCGGCTTTATCTTCTTGCAGATTAAGAACAGAAAGAAATAAGGAACACGAAAGTGGGCGGAGTGAAAACTTCGCCCACGGTTCTTTTACGGAGGTGCATTATGAACAAGCTAAAGACGGTTGACAGCAAGGTGCTTGCAATACTCAGAGAATGCCCCGAAACGAGGTATGACGATATGCAGCTTATCCTTTGCTATTACAACCGATACAGCTATATGAGAGTCGGTGATTTACCGCTTGAGGATATAGTCAACAACTATAAAGGCTACGGCTTGCCGTGCTTTGAGACTATCCGCAGAGCAAGACAGAGAGTGCAATCCCTATTTCCCGAACTGTCAAGGCAGTGCAGTGGCTGCGACTGCGGAAACATCAGAATTGTGATTGAAGTAAGCTGAGGTGTGGATATGAACGAGGGAAAAAGAAAAATCGGTGAATACACTGTTCTTTGCTCGGTCAATGTGGGCGAAAAGGAAGTTATCTTGGCTTCCAATGAGCAAAGCACAAACGGCGATAAATTTTTGTGCGGCTTTGCAGAGCGAAACGACCTGTTTGAACTGTGTTCGGAATGTATGGTGAGCGATGACTATATTGAAATCGTACACCTTTTCGGAAGCCGTGTGGCAAATGAAGCGGAGCTTTTCAAGGAACAGGTCGAAAAGCTGGATATTCCAATCACACTCATAACGGAAGCCGACTGTATCCCCGACCACTATTCCAAAGACATCAACGGCACAATCATAGCCATTGACCCCAAGGTATTAAAGCCTGAATTTCAGAGAGCCGACAGACAGCTCTACTATGTTACGGGCGGCTTCGGTGCGTCGGCAAACAGTCGTGGAAGCGCCGTGTTCTGCACAAATCTTCACACCGGCAAATCCACCCGATATGAAAGGATGGATGTTATGGGCGAAATAAAGCCTGAGTGTATGCCTGAATGGGCAAAGGAAAAGGCACAAGAGCTTTTACACAAGAAGCGAAATAAAGACAAAGAACGATAAGGAGGACAAAGCAATGAAGGAAAAATTCACTTTTCAACAGAAAACAAAGCTTCTGACGAAACTGTTTGACGCAGGCTGCAATACCGAAAAGAAATTGCAGCAGCTTGATATGGAGAGCATTTTGAAAATTCCCGGTATTACTATTCCGGATATGAGACTGATTATCGAGCTTCAGAAGCAGACCAAAGCCAATAAGCTGTTCTCTTATTTGGGAGGTGGCACTGATGAACAGGCAGGAGCAGAATGACCGCCATATCATTTGGAGCGACATTAGCCTTGACCTTGATGATTGGCGAGAGTCTTTGGAGGAACTGTATCCCGGATATTCCGATGATGAGCTTTACGACATTATGGTAAAATCCAATGCCGAAAACCTTTATGATGAACGAGTAAATCTCAACATTCAGCTTTCACAGCCGATTATCGTTATCGGCGACCTCGGCAGATGGAACGGCAGAGTGTCGGGGTACAAGATGATTGATTCCGGCAACATTAAGGACTGCCTTTATTCCGATACCGATTACACCGAATGGTATGTGGATAAGTACGGCGACCTTCGTGCCGATGCCGTTCATCACGACGGTACAAACCATTATCTTTACCGTGTATTCAAAGATGGTGTCACCGATACGCAGATTGAAAATCTGCAAGATAAAATCTATAACGGAAAAGCCACAAGAGCCGACATCACACGAGTTACCAAAAGGCTCGGCGATGACATTGCCGGAGTTTATGGCTTTCCTATTCCAAAGCAAAGACAACCAAACGAACAAGCGAGGTGATGAAAATGGATTACAGAGTATTGACCGAAGCAGAGCGTAAATACACCTTCAGCCAAAGTCAGCAGCTCTCTATGCAGACCGGTCTTATCGGATATTTGAGAGCCGACTTCGGTTCTAACGGGAACGAGTTTTGGACGACTTGGAACGATTTCAGAAAAGACTTGAAAACCGATGAATTTAAGGCTGAATTTGATGATGTGATAAACGGATTGCGTGACGGCGATGTTTTGTCCGGCAGAAAGGCTATGTCCTCTTACTGTTATTCCACTCCCGACAGCTCCTTTAATGATGACCGCAACCATTATGGCATTCGTCTTGATACGGAAAAGTACAGCTATCTTATGAGATTTAACCCCAACAGGGGCGAGTACAATCTGTACTGCTATTGCTATCAGAAAGAGTGGCTGAACAACCACTTGAAAAATGCCGAGCGTGGTATCCGATTTATTGACCCGCACTATCAGGAGCAGTTTCGCATTGCGGACGGAGAAAAAATCTCAATCAAGCTCGGCGACGGCAAAACAATGGAGAGAACTTGCAGATATATCGACGACTACCATTTGGAGGTCGGCACAAATCTCTACCATATCTGCGAATTTGCCGAGCTTTGCGAGAGAAACGGTCATACCGTAGAACCAGCCGCAAAAGAAAACACGAAATCCGCAAAGGACAAAGAAAAAACACGATAAGGAGGTGCAGACGAGGTGGCAAGGAAATTTGACCTGATTTCGGAGCTATACGAAAGAACCTGTTTTGCAGTTACAGACAATCCGGTAAACTGGCAATCGTTTCTGAAAACAGCAGGCAGGAATTTCAGACTCCGATTTGATGAACAGCTTCTCATTTATGCCCAAAGACCCGATGCAACAGCCGTGCTTGAAATCGAACGATGGAACGGTACTTTCGGTCGTTGGGTAAACCGAGGAGCAAAGGGTATTGCCGTATTTGAGGACGCAGACAGAAGCCGTCAAAGGCTGATTCATTACTTTGATATATCGGATACCCACGAAAGCCGACATTTCCGCCCTGTTCCTATTTGGGAGATGAGACCCGATTATGAAGCAGAGGTTATCGAAACGCTTGAAAACACTTTCGGTGCGGTAAACGATACAACGAGTATTGAAAATGTCGTCAAAGAGAGCATTGCCAATGCCGTCGAGGACAACATCGCAGACTATATCTCCGACTTTATGAGTTTGGGTGCAGGAAGCGATATTGAGTATTTGTCTGCTGACGAAGCAAATGCCTTGTATTTGGAGCTTGTCAGAAACAGCGTATCATATATGGTTATGGCACGATTGGGACTGGACGCAGACAAGGTTTATTCTCCCGATGACTTTGTCGGGATTTCAAACTTCAATTCACAGGAAGTTCTCAATGCGGTGGGTATTGCTACAAGCGACATTGCTGAAATGGCGTTGCTTCCTGTCAGCAGAACAATCAGCACGCTCAGTAAGGAAAATCGCATAATTGATGAACAGGGGCAATCCGAATACAATAAAGACATCAAAGACGAAAGGAGTCAAAGCGATGAGCGAAATCACATACACGATGGTGGGAGATTACAATCTTCCGAACCTGAAACTGCCGGAGCAGACGGAAGTGACTCTCGGCAGATGGTCGCAGATGAGGAGAACTTATTTGAAGGAACATCACAAAATCCTGTACTACAATCTTCTGACGAAAGGGATTCTGAACAGTCACTTGGCGGAGGTTCAGCAGAGAGCCAGCGAACTGGAGGAAACTCTCGTGAAGCAGATGGCAGAGAAAGCGGGACTGACGGAGCAGATGAAAGCGGAAGATATGATGAAGTGGGTTCGCCTGATGAACAACATCAGGAACTCGGCACAGGAAATCGTGAAGAATCAGGTAATATTCGCTTAGAGTATTACGACAGAAACCACGAGGACAAGAGCCTGCCGTTTTTTGGTGGCGATGATACTATCCGAGAGATACTCGGTACTACCCCGCATTTGTCCGCTTCAAAGGAAGAAATCAAAGACTTCTATGAGAGAAATACGGACAATGCGACCCGTACCGAATATATCAAGGGTATTTTCAACAACGATTACACCCGGCTTACCTTAAACGACGGCAGGCTTGTTGGATACAAAACATTTCAGAATGTCCTCCACTTGTGGGAGGGCGAATACGAAAACAGAACCGCTCAGAGCTTCTATGACTGGGGCGTTATCGCACAGCATTTTGAAGCAATGAGACTTTTGGGAGAATTGACCGATACAATGAAGCCGCTTCCGTCTATGGACGGTCAGTTGACTCTCATAATGGGCAATCAGGCAGAGGAACAAAAAACCTCTGCCTTTACTTTTTCTCAGGAAATCATAGACGCTGTACTGACCCGTGGAAGCGGAGTTTCCGAGGGCAAAATGCGTATCTATGAGCAGTTTGAAAAGAGCCTTTCCGCAAAAGAAAACGCCGACTTCTTGAAAAACGAATACGGTTGGGGCGGCTCTTACCCTGTCATCATCGGTACGGGCATTGACGAACAGCACGACGGAAAAGGTATCACAATTTCAAAGGGTATCGGAAGTGACAAGCCGCACATTACGCTTTCTTGGTCTCAAGTGGAAAAGCGTATCGGAGACCTTATCCGTATGGACAGATACCTAAACCCAAAGGAAAAAGAAAAGTACCCGGAATGGCTTGAAAAGCAGGAAGAACGGCGAGCCGAGCTTGCAGAGCAGAGAAAAAACCGAGAGATACTCTCTACCGCACCGCCTGAGCCTAAAAACAAAGAGGACGAGCCGGAAGCACAGTATGAATATCATCTCGGCGACAGCGTGTATATTGGGGCTTCTCAGTATGAGATTTTGTCCTTTGATGAAAACCGTGTAATGCTCTATGACTTCGATATGCCCTTATTCAACAAGGAACTTTCAAGGGAAGAATTTGACCGCAAAGTGCGTGAAAATCCGATGAACGACCACTTGAAGGTCAGTGTATTACCGGCGGAAGAAAAAGCCGTTACAGGCGAAAATGAAGCTCAAAACGATACCGAAACCGTACAGGATTTCAGTCCGAAAACCGGTTATGATGACGCCTTTTATATCGACCGGGACAATGAAAGTGTAACTTGGATGTACTATAACCCCGACAGCAATGCCGGAGGTCAGTATGTTACAAATACGCTTTCTTTTGACGAGATACAGCAAGCTGCAAGGGAGTATGACTCGGCTGAGGATTTCTTTGATTATCTCGGTAGCATTGCAAATCAGGAGCTTGCCGATGTAGGTACGGAATGGTTTGTGGACGCAGACCGAGAATTTCACAGGACACCGGATTTGACCGACTGTACCTCCGCCACAATGGAAGCACTCATTGAAAACGCTGAAAGAACTGATATGGTGGCAACGAACATCGGAAATGTACCGATTGAGGATTACAGAGAAATCGTTGCTACTCAAAACGGTTTTGACAGTTATGAGGAAATGTATAACGAGGGTGTTCGTATCGGCAACGGTTACGACAAAAAGCCTGAACCGATTGTTCCCGCTTGGGAGCAAAAGAAAAAGTCAAAGGTTAAGAGCTTTGACCTCCACCCGGATATTCCGATGTCCGAACGACACAACTTTGACCTTGCCAATAATCAGGTTGAGGAAGTGAACAAGAAAGAGCGTTTTCACAGAAACTATGCAGCGATTAAGGTCTTGAAGGATTGTCAAAACGAAAACCGTTTTGCAACACCCGATGAGCAAAAAATCTTGTCGAGATATGTCGGTTGGGGCGGTATTCCCGAAGCATTTGACGAACGAGCCGGAGCTTGGCATACAGAGTATGCAATGCTGAAAAATATCCTGACGCCGGAGGAAT
>OHNJ01000339.1_pt1 | contig 12646 bp, 10 predicted proteins | sample 1569611 | NCBI WGS metagenome assembly OHNJ01 (sample SAMEA3879607, study PRJEB24766) | human gut metagenome | biome: human-associated habitat; feature: feces | place: USA | collected 1985/1987
TCTGCCGCACCTCGCTCGCCGTATCGGCACTTAGAATTATGCGGTATTGCCCTTGGAATCCATCTTGCGCTTGCGAAATAGTTGTCATTTTCTTTGTTTTCAGATGCGCCTTGGACACAGAACTGTAAACAATGTAATGTAAAGAATAGGAGCCTGTAAGTGAAAATTGCTGCGGTAAAAAAATTCACACAGGTTTTGGTTGCCATGGCTGTTGCTGCAGTCATGGCAGCTTTGCTGTGTGCGCCCAAAGCATTAGGCACCACGATCGGGGAATTTTCCATTGAGCAGATCTATGTCAACGTGCCGGAGCTGGACGTGTTTGTTCAGGCAACGGATGCACAAGGCCAGCCTATCAGCCCGGACCTTGTGCGGGCGGCAGGGGTGGAGCTGTACCTGGGAGATGAAAAGATCCCCACCGGCAACATCGGCATGGCGAACGAGCCGATCTGCTATGTACTGGCGGTGGACAACAGTGTGGACGAAACCACGCTGAAAGAATACCGCATTGCGCTGCGGCGGCTGATCAGCGCCAAAGGCGCAAAGGACCAGATTATGCTGTATACCCTGGCCGGGGATGCAGCCTGCGTTCTGCCCGCGACCATTGATACCAGGGCGGCAGTGAACGCCGTGAACGCGCTGGAAAGCCAGGAAGAGAACGAGCCCAACCTGGTGCAGGCAGCCACAATAATTTATAACGATATCAACGAAAATTACCAGAGCATTGCGCCGCGCAAGGTGATCTTTGCCCTGACGGAAGCGGGCAATACCGCCACCAGCACAGCTCTGCTGGGCGCTGTGGCCAAAGATGCCGCCAGCCGCCTGAACATGCCGCTGGATATCTTTGTGACGGTGGATGATGCCAACCCCCTTGCCGAGCTGGGCCAGGCCCTGGGCGGCGATAAGCTGGATGTGGTGCATGAAAGCGAACTGGCCGATACCCTGGCTGAAAAACAGCAGGCCCTTGCCAATGCGCTGGAGATCAAAACCGCGGTGGATGAAAATTTTTACGGCGAGCGCCTGGATGTGCTGACCCTGAGCGTGCCTCAGCTGGGCAGCGCAGTGAAAACCAACGCTACCGTGTATATGGGCCACCGCCTGGCCAAACCGGCGGTGGAAAGCGTGACGCTGCATGGCCGCTATGCCATGACCATTCGGTTTAACCAGGCCGTGGGCCGTGCGGAGGACCTGACCTGTTACAGCATTCAGAGCGAGGATATCTGGGGCTGGCATGTAAAAGTTAAACAGGCCATTGCCAGCGCGGACGGCAGAAGTGTTTCGCTGTACACCGAGCCGCTGTACCAGGGAACCTATACCATTAAGCTGAACAAGATGACCAGCGCCATGACCGCGGCCAACGTGAGCGATTCCGGCACCGTATACCGCTTTACCGTGGAGGATTGGCCCAAGGACAGGGCGTTCTATCTGGCACGATTCCGGCTGCCTGCCATTATTCTGGGCGGGCTGTTGGTGGTGCTGGCCGCGGCAGCCCTGCTGCGCGGCCGCAAGGAGCGCACTGAGGAAAAGCTGGCCGAAGCCGAACACCTGCTGACCGATGCCGCCCCCGTGCAGCAGAGCCTGCCGAGGCGGTGGATCACCCTGTACCTTTCTACCCGGCGGGGCATTGCAGAAACCCGCTGGTCCGCCTATGTGGAAAGCAGCCTGATTATCGGCAGCGATGCCACCCAGTGTGACCTCTGCCTGGCGGATGGCCGCACCCGCCCCCAGCACGCAGTGCTGGAAGTGGAAAGCAACGGCGTGACCCTGCGCCCGCTGGATGGAGCCGCCGTGATGGTGAACGGCGACCCCATCGGCGGGGAATACCGCCTGCAAAACGGCGATACCATAAAAATTGGCCGCACCACCCTGCGGCTTGTGCTGTAAACGCGCCCGAAGGAGGAAAATGATGAAACTGACCAAATGCCCCAACGGCCATTTTTATGATGCCGATAAACACCCCGAATGCCCCTATTGCAATGGCGGGCTGGAGGCCGGCAGCGCCATTGCCCGGCCCGGTGCTGCTGCCGAGGCTGGTCTTGCCGCCGCGCCCAAAGGCCCGGTGGCTGGTTGGCTGGTGGTACTGGACGGCCCCGCCCGCGGGCAGGACCTGCGTTTGGGCGAAGGCCGAAACTTTTTGGGGGTGGATGCGACCGGGAACCCCGCCGTGCTGGATGCCAACAGCCCGCTTGCGGTGCGGCGCGGCATTGTGGTGTATGACCCACAGGATAACAACTGGTGTGCGCTGCCGGGATCTTCCAACGAGCTGTGCACACTGAACGGAAAAAGCCTGATTGAAAAAATGCCGCTGACAGCGGGGGATACCTTTGCTGTGGGCGGCGCACAGCTGCGTTTTGTGCCGCTGTGTGGGCCGGAGTTCAATTGGAATGCAGCGCCGAAAGAGAGGAAGTGACTCCCTTGGCCAGTGAGATTATTTTAACCGTCAGCGAGCGGCGCAACCGCCAAAAGCTGACCCTTTCCAGCACGGCAGCTCCCTTTGTGTTTGGCCGTGGGCGCGATTGCAGCTTTGTGCTGCGCCGCAACAACGTGGGGGAACACCAGTTCACAATCGAATACAAAAACAATGCCTGGCTGATGCAGGACGCAGGCTCCACGACCTGCGGCACCTGGTACAATAACCGCTATATCCATTCCGGTGAGGAAGTGACCCTGCAGCCGGGGGATGTGATCGGCCTGAATACCGACGGCAACGAAACCACACAGGAAATCACCTTCCGCGTGGAGGAAATCCGCCAGGGCGAGGGTACCGCCGCCCTGCGGCGGGAAACGCCCAACGCCACCGTGCTGCGGGAGCTGGATGTGCGCCGCAAGCGCCGCATCCTGATCGGCCGCGGCGAGGACTGCGATGTGCAGCTGACCAGCGACCGTGTTTCCCGCCACCACTGCGAGGTGGTGTATAAGGACGGCCACTATGAACTGAATGACCTTGGCTCCACCAACGGTACTTACCTGAACGGCACCCGCGTGCGCAATGAGCTGCTGACGGACGGCGCTGTCATCAATGTGCCCACCCAGGTGTTTGCATTTTCCGGCGGAATGCTGCACTACCATGAGCATAAGGTGGGCATCAGCATTGAACTGCTGGATGTGTATAAAACCGTCAAAAACCGCAACACCGGCAAGCCGCTGAACATTGTGGACGGCACTAGCATGGGGGTGGAACCCAACAGCTTTGTGGTTGTGGTGGGCGGTTCCGGAACCGGCAAATCTAGTTTGCTGGGCTGCATCACCGGGGCGTCGCCCTGCACCTCCGGCAGCGTCTGCTTTGACGGTATTGACACCCGCGGCAACCGCAATGCCTTTGATGCCGTGCTGGGCTATGTGCCGCAGAAAGACATTATGCACGACGAGCTGACGGTGGAACAAAGCCTGACCTACACCGCCAAGCTGCGCATTGCACGCGATGCCACCCGCACCGAGATCAAAGCTGCTGTGGCCCACGCCATTGAAGCCGTTGACCTGGGCGGGCGGGAAAAAACGATGATTGCAAACCTTTCCGGCGGGCAGAAAAAGCGGGTTTCCATCGCCATGGAACTGCTGGCTTCGCCCCGGCTGCTGATATTGGACGAGCCTACCAGCGGGCTTTCGCCGGATCTGGACCGCAGCATGATGGAGCTGTGCCGCAAGCTGAGCCACGAAAACTGCACCGTGCTGATGGTTACCCACAACATGTCCAACATCAATCTATGCGATAAGATCGCCTTTTTGGGTACGGGCGGCGTGCTGTGCTATTATGGTTCGCCCGAAGCGATGGATGAATATTTTGATGTGGAACTGACCAGCGATATTTTTGAAAAGCTGCACGACCCCGAACAGGTGGAATATTACCGCCGGAAATACTTTACCAGCCCGGAATTCAATCGCCTTGCAGCGCGGTTCCCGGCAGCAGCCAAGGAGGCGGAAAAACGATGCAAAGCGTAAAAATCGGCAAGCTGCTGCGCCAGCTGGCGGTGCTCATCTCCCGCAATTTTCAGCTGATCTGGAACCAGAAGCTGACCCTTGGCAGCTTGATTTTGCAGGCCCCGCTGATGGTGCTTGTCATCAAGCTGGTGGGGGAGCCGGACTGCTTTACCTCCAACCTGATCAACATCGGCAGCCGCACGGTGCTGTTCATTGTGTGCGCTATGGCGTCCTTTATGGGGCTGCTGAACTCTTACCGCGAGATCTGTAAAGACCGGGAGATTATCTTCCGTGAAGCCAGCGTCGGCGTTTCGCTGCTGGCAACGGTGCTCAGCAAGGCCATCACCCTGTTTCTGGTGGAAGCCGTGCAGGCGGGCATTTTGACGGCAGGCTTTGTGGAGATCATCCATATTCCGCAAAACCACCTGCTGCTGGATACCAATGTAGAAATCTTCATTACGATTTTCCTGCTCATGGCAGCATCCAGTGCCATGGGCCTGCTGGTATCTGCCAGCCTGAAAAGCAGCGAAGCCGCGGTGCTGCTGGTGCTGGTGCTCATCATCGGGCAGGTGGTGTTCAGCGGCGTTATGTTCAGTATGACCGGCGCGCTGACGGCCATCAGTTATATCATTGTCTGCCGCTGGGGCATGGGGGCGCTGGGCGCTTCCACCGATTTGAACGACCGCCTTTCCTGGCTGAAAGCAGGGCTGGACAGCCCGATGTACGATGCCACCGTGCCCAACCTGGTGCACAGCTGGCAGATGCTGGGGTTGATTACCCTGGTGTGCGTGGCGGCGGCATGGCTGGTGCTGTATATTGGGTTCAATCGGAAAAAGGGATAATCGGTACAGCACAATCGGCATTTTTTTCACGGTAGGATAGGGTCACCCAACCCTACCACACATTTGGAATGAAATCATCAGGTTTTAATGGCTGCCCACCCGTAGGGGCGCAGATTGTGCGCCCGTGGGTGTTTGCGGTATTCAGGGGCAAAATATTTGGCAAGGCCCGTCATGCGGGCCGATGCGAGCATCGGCCCCTACAACTGAACCAAGGTTACATACACGGTTTTGGGTGCATATGGTAACAAAATACACGCCGCGGGCACTGTAATCATACCCCTTTAACCGGTTCCCTTTGCGGTCTGGTAATTCCGTCCCCATGCCACTTTACCCCAAAATCAAATCCAGCTCCTCAAAGAATCGCTGCATCTGTTCCGGGGTACCGATGGTGATGCGCAGATAATCGGAAAGGCGCGGGGCGCTGAAATAGCGGATCAGCACGCCTTTTTGCCGCAGGCGCTCAAAAATCTGTTTGCAGGGCATGCGGCTGGTGGTAACGAACAAAAAGTTGGTGGCGGAATCCGGCCCGGTAAAACCGCGCTCCCGCAGCTTGGTCATTGTGTCGGCGCGGGTGGCGCAGATCTTGCCCACCGTATCACGGAAGTAATTCTCATCCTCCATGGCGGCCACGGCGGCAGCCTGGGAGAGGGAATTGACGTTGTATGGGCTGTAGCTGAACTTGATGCGGTTCATATCGGCAATCAGCTCCGGGTTTGCCACGCAGAAGCCCACGCGGGCACCGGCCAGATTGTGGGATTTGGAGAAGGTCTGCACCACAATCACATTGTCATATTTCTTGGTCAGCGGAACGCAGCTGGCGTTTGGCCCGGCAAAATCAATGTACGCCTCGTCCACAATCACAATGCTGTCGGGGTTGGTGCGCACCACTTCCTCAATGGCGGCCACCGGCTGCAGCAGGGTGGTGGGGGCGTTGGGGTTGGCAATCACGATGGTCTCATTCAGGCCGTGGTACTTGCTCAAATCCAGCGAGAAATCTTCCTCTACCGGGATCACATGCTGCGGGATGTGCAACAAATCGCACAAAACCGGGTAAAAGCTGTAGGTGATATCGGCAAATGCCAGCGGGTGGGTTTCATCGCAGAAAGCGCGCAGCGCCAGCAGCAGGTTTTCATCGCTGCCGTTGCCGCACAAAATATTTTCCGGCTGCACGCCGCAGTGGCGGGCAATGGCGGCGCAGAGCGCGGCTTCGGTCAAATCGGAATACAGCCGCAGCCCCGGCACTGCTCCGGCCACGGCCGCCGCCACGCCGGGGGCAGGCGGGTAGGGGTTTTCGTTGGCGTTCAGCTTGACAAGGTCAGGCAGTTTCAGCTGCTCGCCGGGGGTATAAGGCTCCAGCGCAGCCAGCGTTTTGGTAAAATAACGGCTCATTTGGGTCACCTCTTTGTTGGTGCAGCAGCCGGGCCGCCGCACCGGATCAGGAAAGTCCGTGACATAAAGTGTATCCTGCGCCCATTTGGCGGGGTTGGTGTCGATGTAGTGCCAGATGGTGTTGTAATCGTCCGGGGAGCGGATGATGTGGTCGTAATATCCGCGCTGCCAGAGTGCATGCCCGGCAGTTTTGTTGGTCAGCCGTTTCAAAGTGGAGATAAACATCGGGATGACCTGGCTTGCGCGGGCGGATGTAGGGGGCGGCGTCCTCGACGCCCCGGATGGGCCTTGCTGAATGGCAATCAATAAATGGATGTGATTGGGCATTACAACATATTTTTCAATCCGCACATGGGGATAAAATGCAATCATATTCCCCAACTGCCGTGCAACAATTTTACCGGTTGGTGACAATCGGGTTCGCGGGGCGTCGGGGACGCCGCCCCCTACAATCGTTCCAAAGGTGCAACGCTTGTTTTTGGAACAAATCGTAATGAAATACACACCGGATTGGCTGTAATTATATGTTGCTAAACGGTTGGCCTTCCGTTCCGGCAATCCATCCTTCACTGGTCTTCAAAACGGATGGTAACGCTCTTGGCGTGGGCGTGCAGGCCCTCATGCTCGGCAAAATCGGCAATGCGAGATTGAACTTTGCCCAGGGCATCTCGGGTGTAATAAATGAAACTGGACTTTTTCACAAAATCGTCCACGCCCAGCGGGCTGGAAAAACGTGCCGTGCCGCTGGTGGGCAGGGTGTGGTTGGGGCCGGCAAAATAATCGCCCAGTGCTTCCGGCACATTCTTGCCCAGGAAAATGCTGCCCGCGTTCTTTACGCTGTTCAAAACGGCGAACGGGTCGTCCACACAAATTTCCAAATGCTCCGGGGCAATGATGTTCACGGCGTCAATGGCCTTGTTCATATCGTCCGTCACAATGATCTTGCCGTTGGTGTCCACGCTGGCGCGGGCGATGGCGGCGCGGGGCAGCTGTGGAATCTGCACTTCCAGCTCGGCTTGTACGGCCCTGGCCAGCTCGGCGCTGTCCGTTACCAGCACGGGGCTGGCCAGCTTGTCATGCTCGGCCTGGCTCAGCAGGTCAGCTGCCACCCAGGCGGGGTTGCAGCTGCCATCCGCCAGCACCAGAATCTCCGAAGGCCCGGCGATCATATCAATGCCAACCTTGCCGAACACTTTGCGCTTGGCGGTGGCAACGTAAATATTGCCGGGGCCGACGATCTTATCCACCGCGGGAATGCTCTCGGTGCCGTATGCCAGCGCGGCCACGGCCTGGGCACCGCCGGTCTTGAAGATCTTGTCAATACCGGCAATCACCGCAGCAGCCAGGATGGAGGGATTCACCTTGCCATCCGGCCCGGCGGGGGTGGTCATCACGATCTCCTTCACACCGGCCACCTTGGCGGGGATCACATCCATCAGTACGGTGCTGGGGTAAGCGGCGGTACCGCCCGGCACATACACACCGGCTTTTTCAATCGGGGTATATTTCTGGCCCAGCACAATGCCGGGGGTATCGTTCATCACAAAGTTCTTGTGGACCTGGTGCTCATGGAAGGCGCGGATGTTGGCGGCGGCCATCTTCAGGGTAGTCACAAAATCCTCACCGGCGGCTTCAAAGGCTTCGTCAATTTCCGCCTGGCTCACCCGCAGCTCGTCCAGCTGGGCGTGGTCAAATTTCAGAGCGTAATCTTTCAGGGCGGCATCACCGCGGGCGCGCACATCGGCGATAATGGCATCCACGGTTGCTTCTACGCTGGCTTCCGCACGGATATCACGGTTCAGGATTTCTTCAGGCTTCAAAGCGTCAAACTCAAAAATGCGGATCATTTGGCAAGCGCCTCCTTCATCTTGTTCAGCAGTTCGGTCAGCTGCGCGTACTTGAATTTGTAGCTGGCTTTGTTGGCAATGAACCGTGCCGAAATGGGCATGAACTCTTCCAGTACGGCCAGATTGTTTTCTTTCAGGGTGGTGCCGGTCTCCACAATATCCACGATTACATCCGAAAGCCCCAGGATGGGAGCCAGCTCAATGGAGCCGTTCAGCTTGATAATGTCAATATCGCGGCCAATGCTCTCGTAATGGGCGCGGGCAATGTTCACAAACTTGGTGGCAACGCGCAGGGCGCGGCTTTCATCGTCCACAAAGTTCCTGGGGCCTGCCACGCACATGCGGCACTTGCCCATGCCGGTATCCAGCAGCTCGTACACATCGGCACCGGATTCGGTCAGGATATCCTTGCCCACAATGCCAATGTCGGCAGCGCCGTGCTCTACATAAATGGCAACGTCGCTGGGTTTGACCAGGAAGTACCGCACCCCGGCTTCGGGGTTCTCCACCACCAGCTTGCGGGTCTCGTTATAGTTTTCGTTGGCTTCATACCCGGCGGCGGCCAGCAGGCCATAGGCTTTATCGCCCAGGCGGCCTTTGGGCAGGGCGATGTTCAGCCACTGGCGCTCGGTGCCCTGCTGCTGCACCGGCGGCAGGGGAGCGCTCAGGCGCTCCAGCTCGTCCAGGTAAAGGGCAAAGCCCAGGGCGCAGGCACCGGGGGTAAAGCGCTGAGCCAGCAGGTCATACCGGCCGCCTTTCAGCACGGCACGGGGCACCCCGGCCACATAACCGCTGAACACCAGGCCGTTGTAATATTCCATATCACCGGCAAGGCTCAGATCCAGCTGCATGCCGCGTCCGGCATCGCCCAGTTTATTCTGCAGGCTCTGCAGTTCCAGCAGGGCGTCCTGCTGGGCTTCGCACTGGCACTGGCTGCGGGCGGCGGCCAGCGTGGTGCCAAAGGGGCCGTGCAGGCTTAAAATAGCGGTCAGCGCGTTGGCGGCGGCTTCATCCAGCCCGCTTTGCAGCGCGGCGGCATGCAGCTCGTGGGCGTTTTTGTCGCGCAGCAGCTCCAGCAGGCGCGGGCGGGCGGCGGCATCCACATGCAGGGTGTCCAGCAGGGCGGTCACAAAGCCCATATGGCTGACTTCCAGCACGGTGGGAACTTCCAGACTGGCCAGGCTTTCCAGCGCAAGGCGCACAACCTCGGCCTGTTCGGCAGCGCCAACCGCACCGATGCACTCCAGGCCCATCTGGCTGATCTCCGAGAAGGTGTGGCTTTCGCGGCTGGGGCGGCAGATCTGCTCTGTATAATAATACTTTTTGCATTCCCCGGCGGCGGGCTGGGCGTTCTTGGCGATCGAAAGCGTTACGTCCGGCTTGATGGCGCGCAGCTTGCCGTCCAGGTCAGTAAAAGTAATGACCTGAGAATCCGAAAGAAAGCGCTCATTCTGCTGATAGAGCGAATATTCCTCAAAATGGGAGCAGCGGAATTTGCGGTAGCCTGCACCCTCGTATAATACACGCAGCTGCAAAGTGCTGCGCTCAGCCGGTGAAAACCGGGAAAGATCAAGTTGCATGAATATACTCTCCTCTTCTAATCTCTTCCGAACCTCTTCCATTCCTCTTCATCCACAACCCACCAAGTTACGCGGGAATAGATGAATTTATTATACTTTTATGCATTAAAGATGTAAAGAGATTCCGCGCAAAATAATAGAATAAAAATACGGCCATCCCGCGCCCCAAAGGGCGCAGAACGGCCGTATGCTCAATGTTTGGTGCGCTGAACGTTGTAGGCTTTGACCATCAGCACGGTGTACCACAGCAGCAGTACCGAAAATACCACAAAGCTGCCGGAAGAAGCCTTGCCCAGCGGCACGCTGGCAGGCGCAGCAAGGCTGGCAATGCGCAGCACCGTGTGGGCAGCCAGCAGCACCCCACAGGCAACCAGCATCATGCGGGTGGAGCGGGTGTATTTCAGGTCGTCCACAGCGCGGCGGGCCGCAGGCAGGCTGCCCCACACAAGGCCCAGCAGCAGCCACAGGTCAGCCAGCCGCAAAAACGGCGCAGCAGCGACAAAAGCCCCGCCGGCCTGCACCCAGGAACCGCACAAAACAAGCTCCAGTGCCGTGGCCGCCAACCCGCACACAAGCGCAGCCAGCCCCTGCCGTGTCAGCAGCAGGGCGCCGATCACCAGCAGCACGGTCAGGCTCAGTTCCGCCATGGTAACGCCTTCCGGCACACCCAGGAACGCCCGCCCCGCTGCGCCGATCCCCAGCAGCAGGAATCCGGCAGCCGCATAATTGTGGCGCTTTTCCATCTTAACACGTCCTTTTTGAAAAAGTCTGTTGCATAAAACCTTGAAAGGTTAAAGGGTATTATATCACGCGGTTCCCTCTTGCGCAAGGTGTGCGGCGGTGGTATAGTAATTACTATGCAGTCCAAAACGCAGCTTTTTAACTGTACCTCAGGAGGTTTCTTGTATGCATATCCCAAAAGGCCCCACCGCCGGGCTGGAACTGGCGCTGTTTGAACCCGCTTTGCAGGCGGCGCTGCAGCCTTCCCCGGATTATGATGCGGCCCGTTGGCTGTATGTGCCCAATACCTATTCCGAGTACCGTTACATTTTGGGCACCCGCGGTAAAAAGCCGCTGATCTGCGTAGGGATCAACCCATCCACCGCGGCCCCGGATGCCCTGGACCCCACCTTGCAGAGCGCCCAGCGCATTGCCCTGGCTAACGGGTATGACAGTTTTTTGATGTTCAACGTGTACGCCCAGCGCGCCACCCGCCCCGATGATATGGAGCATGCGCTGAACCCCGCCCTGCACGCGGAAAACCGCAAGGCGTTCCGGTATCTGCTGTCTTTGTCGGACCAGCCTGCCGTGTGGGCGGCGTGGGGGAACATCATCCTGAAACGGGATTACCTGATGGACTGTATGCGGGATTTTGCCGCCGACGGCAAAGCGGCAGGCGCAAAGTGGTACACGGCAGGCCCGCTGTTAAAATCCGGCCAGCCGCACCACCCGCTGTACTTAAAAAAGGATACGCAGCTGCTGGACTTTGATATTGATGCCTATTTGTGCGCTCAGCGTGCAAAGTGAGATAGAGCAATACCAGATGATTCCCGCTGTATCGGCGCTTAGAATGATTTGGTATTGCCGGATAGAGGATAACCCCAGGCTTGGGAGAGGAGATAGAAAATCATGGCATTTGAAGTGGAATTTTCAAAACGGCTGGACCTGTTCGGCGCGGAAATTTTTGCCGCCCTGAATGATAAAAAGGTGGCCTTGGAAGCACAGGGCAAAAAGCTGTACAATCTTTCGGTCGGTACCCCGGACTTTGAGCCGATGCCGCACATCAAGCAGGCATTGTGCGATGCCGCCATGGTGAGCGAAAACTGGAAGTATTCCCTGCGGGACCTGCCGGAACTGCTGGATACCGTGTGCGCTTATTACAAGCGCCGCTTTGATGTGGACGGCATTACCCCGGACCAGATCATGAGCTTTAACGGCAGCCAGGACGGCATGGGCCACATGGGCCTTGCCCTGCTGAACGACGGCGATGTGGTGCTGCTGCCGGACCCCTGCTACCCGGTGTTCATTACCGGTGTCAAGCTGGGCGGCGGCGTGCCGTACTACTATCATCTGACCAAAGAGCATAACTTCCTGCCCAATGTGAAGGAGATCCCCGACGATGTAGCCGATAAGGCCAAGATGATGATCGTATCCCTGCCGGCCAACCCGGTGGGCAGCGTGGGCAGCCCGGAGCTGTACCAGGAGATCGTGGATTTCTGCAATGCACATAAGATTCTGCTCATCCATGATAACGCCTACAGCGATATCATCTTTGACGGTGCCGTGGGCCACAGCATCTTCAACATTCCCGGCGCTGAGACCTGTGCAGTCGAGTTCTTCTCCCTGAGCAAGAGCTTCAACGTGACCGGCGCGCGCATCAGCTTTTTGGTGGGCCGCCGTGATGTGATTGCCGCATGCAAGAAGCTGCGCACCCAGATCGATTTCGGCAAGTTCATCCCGGAGCAGAAAGCCGCCATTGCCGCTATGACAGGCCCGCTGGAGCCCATCAAGGCCCAGTGTGCCGAATACCAGCGCCGCCGCGACGCCCTGTGCGGGGGCTTCCGCTCCATCGGCTGGGATGTGCCGGACAGCCACGGCTCCATGTTCGTCTGGGCACCGGTCCCGCAGGGGCACGGCACCAGCATGGAGTTCTGCATGGAAATGATTGAAAAAGCCGGCGTGATCTGCACCCCCGGCTCCAGCTTTGGTCCGTCCGGTGAAGGCTACGTCCGTTTTGCCCTGACCCTGCCGGTGGAAAAAATCACCGAAGCCGTCCAGGCTGTCAAGAACAGCGGCCTGATTGGGTAAAGCAGGCAAACGGGGAAGCAATACATAAAATATAGAGCAATATAGAGCAAGGCCCAATACCGTGCGGTGAGATTCACCCCGGTATCGGGCCTTGCTGATTTTTGTTTGTGTTAGGGCAGGGGAGCAGCGGGGTCAGTGACCCCGCCCCTACAAAGAAGGCAATGGTTTTATCAGTCACTAGCAGGGTACGGGGGTGGAAAACGCACTTGTACAACTTAGGCAACACCGCACAATTCCCGCCTTGCGGCTTAAGCACCGCTCCGGC
>OHNJ01000347.1_pt1 | contig 12303 bp, 9 predicted proteins | sample 1569611 | NCBI WGS metagenome assembly OHNJ01 (sample SAMEA3879607, study PRJEB24766) | human gut metagenome | biome: human-associated habitat; feature: feces | place: USA | collected 1985/1987
CCCAGCGCGGCCTTTCCTGCAGGTCATTTCTATTTTGAATCTTTAGTATTATACGCCGCAGGATGGATATTTGCGAATCGGACTCGAACGCTTTTCAAATACTTACGGCGCAAACCGGCGAAAACTACGATGCAGTCTGGAGATTTCTGGAAAATCCGGGCATACTAAGGAAGAGCCAACGTCTTCGGTGGAAAAAAGGAAAAAGCACCCTGGAAAACAGGGAAATTTGTGGCATAGTTCCCTGCGTGGGCAGATCCGCCGAAAGACGCGCGGACTGCCTGAAAAGGGAAAATTTGCAAAGCGAGGTCATTATGCAGTATTTGGTTTCCTTTCTGGAAGGAATCGTTACCTTCCTGTCGCCGTGCCTGATGCCCATGCTGCCCATCTATGTGTCCTATTTTGCCGGCGGGGGAGAGCGGAGCACCGGAAGAACGTTGGGCTGCGGCCTGGGCTTTGCGGCGGGGTTCACCGCCGTGTTCATGGCCATGGGAGCCCTGGCCGGTACCATCGGCGGGCTGCTCACCGCCTACCGGCGGCCTCTGGAGCTGCTCAGCGGCATTGTGATGATCGTTTTCGGCCTGAACTATCTGGGCCTGTTTCGCTGGAATCTGTTCCAGGGGGGCAGCCGGATGCTGGATACCCCCAGACTGTCGGTTTTCTCGGCCTTTCTGTTCGGCGAGGTATTCTCCCTGGGCTGGACATCCTGCGTAGGTGCTTTCCTGGGCTCGGCTCTTTTGCTTGCCTCCCAGCGTTCCCATGCGCTGGAGGGCATGGGAACGCTCCTGGCCTACTCCTTAGGGCTGGGCATTCCGTTCTTAGTCAGCGCGGTGCTCATCGATGGACTGAAAACTGCCTTTGACTGGGTCAAACGGCATTATCGGATTATTAACTGTCTCAGCGGCTGCTTTCTGATTCTTGCGGGCGTGATGATGGCCACGGGAACCCTGGGCCGTCTGCTGAGGCTGCTGCAATCGGGAGGGATTGGATGAGGCGAAAATGGACTTGGCTGCTTGCGGCGGTTTTGCTGGCAGGACTTCTGGCCGGGGCCTCGGTGCTCTATGGCCACCTGCGGCGAAATCAGCCGACTCCGGAGCAGCTGGCGCAGGAGACGCCATTGACGAAGATACCCTACACCGTGGAATTTCTGTGATCGAATAAAAAGGAAAAAACCGTCCCCCGGTGGACCAAGAAAAGAATTCCTGCTATAATGAACATCATGTGAAAGGCCTGAACCCTGTTATATTTTCGGCAGACCGAAACCGGAGGGGAAGAGGAAAGCTTGAGGGGCTGACGCGGTTGCGTCAGCCCCTTCGGCGTATCGGAAATCAGCCGCAATTGCAGCCGTCGCCCGGACACCCGTCGCAGTTGTCCGGGGAGAACTGCCTGGCGGGGAAGGGAATCCGGCTGAACATTTCGCAGGGATCCTCGGTGCAGCAGCCGCCGGACTCGCAGCATTCCTTCACCGGGATGGAGTAGTCCAGCACCGGGATTACCAGCTGGGCATCCCGCTCCAGACGGACGATGGAGAACTGCCCCAGGGTGACGAACAGCCGCCGCTGGCCGTCGGTGAGCACCAGCTCCTCGTCAAAGGCGGCCCGGATGGCTTCCGGAATCTGAACGGCCACCGCTTCGCCGGCGCAGTCGCAGACCTCCTTGATCTTGGAGCCAAGCACCATGGGATCCAGAACCTCCACCACGGCGGTAGGCCGGTTGGCGGTACTGGTGGCGCAGCCGTCCAGCTGGGAAATGCGGGTGCTGCTGCGGAAAATGTGTGCCCGGCTGTCCTCGCCGCAGAGCACCGCTCGCTTGCTGAAGACCCCAAGACCATACAGGGTGGTGGGGCGGCAGGAGCCAACCAGGGCATCCGCCAGAATCCGGTAGTAGAAGGTGATGTCGATGCAGTAGTGGTTCCGGTCAAAGGCCACCGGCTCCACATCGATATCCGTATGGATCAGCTCGGCACTGCGAACCCGGACATTGGCCGCGGTGTCCAGAAGCTCCTGAGAGCCGGCGGTGAGATAGACCCGCAGATCCTCGATGCAGTCCTTATCCCGGCAGGAGTCGGTGATTTTTCGGGTGTGGATGGACATGGTCTGCTGGCTGCCGTCGCAGCGCGGCGTGTCCCGGCATTGGTCTGGCATGGAAAAACCTCCCGAATGAAGATAGGGCAGCCCGGCGTGAGCCGGGGCACCCAAGCATAGGCTTACAGGACAGTTTATGCAGACAATGGCCGGAAGTGCTAAAAGGAGGAAGCGGGTTACGCTTCCTCCGGAATCTTACCAGTGAAACCGATAGACAGTCTCGCTGTGATATTTCTCGCCTGCTTTGGTCACGGGCTGGGGCCAGTCCGGATGATGGATGGCATCGGGGTAGAACTGGGTCTCCAGAGCCACACCGGAATTCTTGCCGTAATGAACGCCGCCTTTGCCGGTTTCGTTCAGAAAATTGCCGGAGTAGAACTGAATGCCCGGACAGTCGGTAAAGACTGCCATGCTCCGACCGGATACCGGATCGGTCAGCTGGGCACAGGGATTGCAGAAGACCTCGAAATTGTGGTCGTAGCCCCCCTGAAGCTTCAGAGGCTCGTAATCCGCGTGAAGCTCCTGACCGATGGCCTTGGGACTGCGGAAGTCCATGGGGGTGCCCTCCACGCTCCGCTTTTCCCCGGTGGGGATGGCTTGGGCATCATCGGGGTTAAAGAACCGGGCGGGCATGGACAGCAGCTGCTCCATGGCAGCATCCGTATGCGCCTGCCCCCGGAGGTTAAAATAGCTGTGGTTCGTCAGGTTGAACACGGTGTCCTGGTCGCACTGGGCATCGTAGACGATATGCACGCCGCCGGTGGCATCCAGGCTGTAGGTCACCCGGATGTCCGCGTTTCCGGGGAAGCCCTGGTCGCCGTGGGGGCTGTGCAGGCCGAAGGTGACGGCGGTGTCGGAGGCGGAAACCAGCGTCCACATCCGTTTGAAGTACATATCCGGGCCGGAGTGGAGGTTGTTGCCGTTTTCGTTGGGGGTCAGATGGATGACCTTTTTGCCCAGGGAGAAGGCGGCTCCCGCAATCCGGTTGGCGTTCCGGCCTACGGTAGCACCCAGGCAGGCGTCGCCTGCGGCATAGCCTTCGCAGTTGTCGTAGCCCAGCACCACATCGGCAAGGGTTCCCTCTTTGTCGGGTACCAGAAGGCTCACAAGGGTTGCGCCGTAGTCGGTGACCTGGGCGGTGACCCCGCCACAAGATATGGTATAGAGGGTGGCTTCCTCGCCGGATGGCAAAATGCCGAAATTTTTTCTCACGGAAATGGCTCCTTTCATTTTTCATGGGGAAACGGGAGGGGTTATGTAAAGGTACTTTCTGGGATTATACTATATTCCTTCGACGATTTCAAACCTTTCTTTCGCAAAAGCACGAAAAAGAGCCTGATTTACCGAATTCCTAAGGCCGTTTTTCCCCTGCGGAAAAAACGAACTTTTTCCCGTCAAAATAATAGATACTGTATTTTGTGGTTAAGCCTTGACAAAACCACAATATCTAGTATAATAAGCCCAGTTCGAATCATCGACCCAATCCCGACCTAAGGAGGAGTTACCCTATGAAGATCATTAAACGAAACGGCGCGGAGGCTGTTTTTGACATTGATAAGATTGTCATGGCCGTGACCAAGGCCAATGAAGCCACGGACGAGAAGGTGCGCATGACCCCCCTGCAAATCCAGCGGATCTCCGAGAGTGTCCAGATTTCCTGCGAGGAAATGGGCCGCAGTCCCTCGGTGGAGGAGATTCAGGATCTGGTGGAGAAGGCCATCATGGCTCACGGTGCCTTCGAGGTGGCCAAGGAGTACATCACCTACCGCTACATCCGGTCTCTGGCCCGGCAGTCCAACACCACCGACGACCGGATTTTGAGCCTCATCGAGTGCAACAACGAGGAGGTCAAGCAGGAGAACGCCAATAAGAACCCCACCATCAACGCCGTCCAGCGGGACTATATGGCAGGTGAGGTGAGTAAGGACATCACCAACCGGATTCTGCTGCCCCAGGAGATCGTGGCTGCCCATGAGGCGGGCATCATCCACTTCCACGATTCCGACTACTATGCCCAGCACATGCACAACTGCGACCTGGTGAACCTGGACGATATGCTGCAAAACGGCACCGTCATTTCCGGCACCCTCATCGAGAAGCCCCATTCCTTCTCCACCGCCTGCAACATCGCCACTCAGATCATTGCCCAGGTGGCCTCCAACCAGTATGGCGGTCAGTCCATCTCTCTGACCCACCTGGCTCCCTTTGTCCAGATCAGCCGGGAAAAGATCCGCAGAACCGTGGAGCGGGAGCTGAACGTCTTCGGCATCGCGCCGGATGAGGAAACCGTGTCCAAGGTGGTGGAGGATCGGCTCCGGGAGGAGGTGCGCCGGGGTGTGCAGACCATCCAGTATCAGGTGGTGACGCTGATGACCACCAACGGCCAGGCTCCCTTCATTACCGTCTTCATGTACCTGAACGAGGCCAGAAACGAGCAGGAGAAGAAAGACCTGGCTATGATCATCGAGGAGACCCTGCGCCAGCGCTATGAGGGCGTGAAAAACGAGAAGGGCGTTTGGATCACCCCGGCCTTCCCCAAGCTCATCTATGTGCTGGAGGAGGACAACGTCCGGGAGGGCACTCCCTACTGGTATCTGACCCGGCTTGCCGCCGAGTGCACCGCCAAGCGGATGGTGCCCGACTATATCAGTGAGAAGAAAATGCGGGAGTATAAGCTGTCCAAGGGGGAGACTCCGGGTCACGGCGACGTGTACACCTGCATGGGCTGCCGGAGCTTCCTGACTCCTGACCGTTCCGGCAACGGCTGGGACAACATTGCCAACGCCAAGAATTACGAGCCGGGCAAGCCCAAGTATTACGGCCGGTTCAACCAGGGCGTGGTCACCATCAACCTGGTGGATGTGGCCCTGTCCTCCGGCCGGGATGTGGACAAGTTCTGGCAGATTTTCGAGGAGCGGCTGGAGCTGTGCCACCAGGCACTCCAGTGCCGTCACGAGCGGCTGAAGGGCACCCTGTCCGACGCCGCGCCCATTCTGTGGCAGTACGGCGCTCTGGCAAGACTTCAGAAGGGCGAGCCCATCGATAAGCTCCTTTACGGCGGCTATTCCACCATTTCCCTGGGCTACGCCGGCCTTTATGAGTGCGTCAAGTACATGACCGGCAAGTCTCACACCGACGTCTCCGCCAAGCCCTTCGCTCTGTCCGTCATGCAGAAGATGAACGACAAGTGCGCCCAGTGGAAGGCAGCGGAGAATATCGACTACTCCCTCTACGGCACGCCCCTGGAGTCCACCACCTATAAGTTCGCCAAGTGCCTGCAGAAGCGGTTTGGCCTGATCCCCGGCATTACGGACAAGAGCTATATTACCAATTCCTACCATGTCCATGTCAGCGAGCAGATTGATGCCTTCACCAAGCTGGCCTTCGAGTCCGAGTTCCAGCAGCTGTCTCCCGGCGGTGCCATCAGCTATGTAGAGGTGCCCAACATGCAGCAGAACATCGACGCGGTGCTGGAGGTCATGCAGTTCATCTATGACAACATCATGTATGCCGAGCTGAACACCAAGTCCGACTACTGCCAGGTCTGCGGCTACGACGGCGAGATTTCCATCCGGGAGGATGAGGACGGTAAGCTGGTCTGGGTGTGCCCCCAGTGCGGCAACACCGACCAGAGCAAGATGAACGTGGCCAGACGTACCTGCGGCTACATCGGTACCCAGTTCTGGAACCAGGGTCGTACCCAGGAGATCAAGGATCGGGTTCTGCACCTGTAAGCGCAAAGCCCCGGGGAAGGCGGCTCGCCCGTCTCCCGCAAGCGCGAGACGGATGAGGGCAAAAAGCACTCAAAAATTCAGAAAGCCTTCGTAAGAATCCGTAGGGGCCGATGCCCTCATCGGCCCGTAAATTGCAAGCTTATGTCGATTCCCAAGTCTCCTAGATGCTTTCGGTGCGGTTCCCTCCGGGGCAAGGGTCTTGTCCCGGCAAGAACCTTGAGAAGTAAGCGGACTTAAGGGGCGCTGACGGCAAAGCTAAGAATCCCCCGGCCGCTTCGCCGGAAGTGCGTCAGGATGTTTCGGGTTGCTGTCAGTGGCGTTCTCGAAGGTGCGGAATTCCTGGAAGATGGTAGTGTGTTTCATAAAAAACCATGAAGCCGTTGGCTTAGCAGTGATAAGGAAGTAATTTAAACATGACTGTTAGCTGACGGATTCGGGTGCTAAAAAGGACACCTATTCTTTTGAATAGATGTCCTTTTTGTTGTGCCGAAGGGCTGTTTTTGAATTGGGTCAGATGACCCAGCTCTGGCTTTCGGTCTGCAGATCCACCATGTGGGTGTACTGGCCGTTCCGGGCATAAAGTGCATCGGGTGCACCCTGTTCGGCCACCACGCCGTCGGACAGCACCACGATTTTGTCCGCACCGGCTACGGTGCGCATCCGGTGGGCGATGATAAGAACGGTTTTGTGTTTTATGAGCCGGGAAAGAGCCTCCTGAATGGCAGTTTCGTTCTCCACGTCCAAGCTGGCGGTGGCTTCGTCCAGCAGAATGATGGGCGCGTCCTTCAGGAAGGCACGGGCAATGGAAATGCGCTGACGCTCGCCGCCGGAAAGGGCGCAGCCATTCTCGCCGATGTTCGTGTTCCACTTGTCCGGCAGCTTTTCGGCAAATTCCTCGCAGTTTGCCAGCTTTGCCGCCGCAAGGACCTCCTCGTCGGTGGCACCTTTGCGCCCCAGACGGATATTTTCCAGTATCGTATTGTCAAACAGAGTCACATCCTGAAACACGATGGAATACAGGCTCATGAGCTTTTCCGGGTCGATTCGGGAAACATCCATGCCGCCCACGGTGATGCTGCCCTTCTGGTAGTCCCAGAACCGTGCCGCCAGCCGGGAAACGGTAGTCTTGCCGCCGCCGGAGGGACCCACCAGTGCCGTGACCTCACCCTGCTTTGCGGTAAAGGAGACATCCCGCAGCACCGTCTCGCCGGAGTTGTAGGCAAAGCCCACATGGTCGAACACGATATCGCAGCCCTGATTGGTCAGCTGCTCGCTGCCGGTCTGCAGGGGAGCGTCCAGAATCTCGTTCATCCGCCCCACATTGGTGCGCATGGCAATGACCGCCGCCAGATTCTGCAACGCGCCCTGCATAGGGTCATACATCCGGGAAGCCGCCATCAGGAACAGAAACAGGGTCAGCACATCGATACTGCCCTGCACCAGCAGCACCGAGCCGGTGAGTGCCACCGATGCAATGCCCAGCTTGAGCACCATGCTCGCAGAGGACACAAACAGCGCTGTTTCCAGTTCTGCTGCGATGGACTGCTTTTCCACAGCCCGAATTTTGCCGGAAAGACCGGACAGATAACGCTGCTCCGCATTGCTGGCTTTCAGGTCCCGGAGAGTCTCGATGTACTCCTGAATGCCGTCCGCACAGGCCATTTTCGCAGCCATGGTCCTGGCCTGCACCTTATCCTGTACCCGATAGCTGCCCACCACGATGGCAGCAGATATCGGAATGACCCACAGTGCCGCCAGTGCCATCCGCCACTCAAATGCAAACAGGCTCAGGGCAATGAGCGTGGTGGAAATAAGGGAGCCGAACAGACCGGGGATGAAGTGGGAGCAGTCCTTTTCCAGTACCTCGCAGTCTGCCATGATGGTGCTGGTCAGGTCGGCAAGGTCTCGCTTGCCGAAAAAGGACAGAGGCAGCTTCCGCAGCCGCTCCGCAAGGGTCAGGCGGCGGGTGCCGCTCTCTTTATAGGTGGTAAAATAGGTGCCGTTGTATTGGAACCATGTGGTCAGTAAAATCAATGCAAGGCAGGCAACGCATCCCAGCAGATAAAAGGTACTTTTCTCGCTCGTAGAGCCTGCCAGCAGGTCTTTTACCAGAAGATACAACAGCCCGGTGGGCAGCATGAACGCCATGTTCTGGAACGCACACGCCAAAACGCCCTTTACAAGCCCCTTTGCGCCCTCCGGGGAGCTGGCCGTGGCGTGTTGAATTTTTTCAATCATCTCTTACCCCTCCTTTGCGACCTTCCACTGCACCGAGGCCTGATAATCCTGCCACATCCGGGCAAACAAGCCGTTCTGTGCGCACAGCTCATCCTTTGTACCGGATTCTGCAATTTGCCCATCCTGCACCACATAGATGCAGTCGGCGTTGGCTACGGTGGACAGGCGGTGTGCAATCATCAGCACCGTTTTGCCCTTGGCAAGCTGGGCAAAGGCCGCCTGTACTTTAGCTTCATTGTCCGGGTCGGCAAAAGCGGTGGCCTCGTCCAAAATCAGGACGGGCGCATTTTTCAGCATGGCGCGTGCAATGGCAATGCGCTGCTGCTCGCCGCCGGACAGATACACACCCTTGGTGCCGATGACCGTATGGATGCCCGCCGGGAACTTCTCCACGATATCCATGCACTGTGCAGCTTTCAGTGCTGCCAGCACCTCGGCTTCGGTGGCCTGCGGCCTACCCAGACGGACGTTGTCCAGAATGCTGCCCTTGAGCAGGCGGCTGTTCTGGAACACAAAGGAAATGGTGTCCAACAGTTCTTCCTTGGGGATATCCCGCACATCCGCTCCGCCCACCCGGACGCTGCCACTCTGCACATCAAAGAACCGGCAGACAAGGTTTGCCAGCGTAGATTTGCCGCCGCCGGAGGGGCCTACAAAAGCCACAGTCTGTCCCGGCCGGATGTCCATGGAAACGCCCCTGATAACATCCGTCTTGCCGTCATAGCTGAAATGCACATCCCGCAGCGTCACGGAGCCGTCCTGCGGGTGCTGGGGCTTGCTGCTCACCGGCACAGGCGCTGCATCCAGCACGGAATCGATCCGCTGCAGGGCATCGGCCACCACCATCTTGTTTTCGCTCATGTACATAATCTTCGTCAGCGTCAGGGAGATCACCGGCGTGATGATGATATAGAACAGCAGGTTCAGCAGAAATTCCGGTGTCACGCCGTGTGTCGTGAACAGCAGTCCGCCCGCAATCAGAAAGGCGAACACGCCGTTGACGGCGGCGGTGTAGAACATCATGGGCAGGCGCAGGTCTTTGGTGTAGGAGATGACCCACTTTTCGTACTCATCAATGGTGGCCTTGAACTTTTTGAAGGAAAACACACTCTGCCCGAAGGTCTTGACCACCGGAATGCCCCGGACGTATTCCACTGCCTCATTGGACATGGCCTCCAAGGCGTTTCCGTACTGCCGCATTTTTTCAGCCATCCGCTTGCCGGTCATGGTCGCCATGATGAGGAAAGCCAGCACCACCGGCGCAAGGCTCAGCAGACCCAACCGCCAGTCGAACGCCAGCAGCAAAACCAGCAGCCCCACCGGGGTGGCGATGGCGTTGTACTGGTCGGGCAGCTGGTGGGCCAGATAGGTCTCGGCAGCTCCGGTGCTCTCATGGATGATCTTACGCAGCTTGCCGCTGCCAAAGGTCTCGGCAAAGCCCAGCGGCAGCACCGCCAAATGCTCCGACACCGCCAGCCGCAGATTGGTCGCCACCCGGAACGCCGACAGATGGGAGCACATCAGTGCCGCAATGTAAATGAGGTAAGCCAGCACCGCAAACAGCACTGCCATCCAGCCGTAATGGGGGATGTTCACCGCCTGCGCATAGTCCGGCGCGGCGTTCAACACATCCCGCAGGATCTTCCAGATGTACACAAAGGGCACCAGTGCCACCAGTGCGCTGACCGCAGACAACACCCATGAAGCGTAGGTGAAATATCGGTAGTTTCCGGCGTAGCCCATCAGCCGGGAAAGATCAGACTGTTTTTTCAATTAAATCACATCCTTACCGTAATGCTGCTATGCGCACCCGTTTGGTATGACCGGGTGCGCATGTGCTTTATTCTGCCTCAGACAAATTTTCCGTAGCAAAAAGCTCAATGACATTTTCCATGGTTGCCTGATCGTAATCCTCCGCAATCGCGGCGGCATTCCAATAGGCATAATTGCCCTCGAACCAGCTTTGAAGATCATTCAGATCCTCTGCATAGCGGAACTCCAGATGATAGGTGGTCTCCATGGTGTCAGGTGAAAACGCAAAATAGGTAAACTCGCCGGAATTTTCATCCTCGCTCTGATAGAAGATGAAGCCGTTTTCGTTTTTCTCATCCAGCAGCTTATAGGTGTGGGAGAAAACCTCCTGTCCCTGCGCGTCCAGGCCGGTGATCGTGTGACCGTCCATCACGAACTTGTCGATGCCGCCAAGAAAATAGCAGTTGAACGCCATGCTGTCCGGATCTGCCTCGTATTTTTCCGCAGCTTCCGGACCGTAAGGCTCCGCCATGCACATCCCCAGCAGCAGATCCGTGGTGGCCTCCGCGTTCTCCGCGCCTACCAGCGGCGCGGTGGCATCGATCCAGATATTCCGATACTCGGACTTTGACAGCTCCGGAAACAGCTCCACATAAGTGCCGCCGATGCCGGTCAGATAATCGTCGGTCGTCGTGCTCTGGTCAGCCACCGGCGGCGTCTGTTCATCTGTTTTCGTCTGGCCGCAGCCGGCAGCCGACAGCAGGCAGATCACGCAAAGCACAAAAGCAGCAAATTTCTTTTTCATACAGTACCTCCTGAAACTTCTTGGTTAGTGTCCTCTAACCACCGCGTATTCTAACATGATTCGCGTTTTCAAACTACTCCGTTTTGGTTTCTATGCTCCGTTTTACTGCATTCGTTTTATCAGCGCGATAGCGGGACGGTGTCTTCCCGTACCGCTTTTTAAAGCTCTCCGAAAATTTGCTGGCGTTGTCATATCCTGCGTGCTGGGCGATCTCTGTAATAGGCTTCCTGCTGCGAACCAGCTCCACCGCTGCTTGCTCCAGATGATATTCTTTGATATAGCGGTAAACTGGCACACCATAGACCTGCTTAAACAGCTTTTGCAGGTGGGACACCGACATCTCATGCTCCGCTGCCACTTGGGCAAGAGACACATATCCCTCCCGGTTCGTCAGCAGATGATCCCGGAGATGGTGTGCCAGTGCCGTCTGCTCGGCAGAGCAATACGGATCCGCAGCACGTTCCTGCGGAATGCGGCCCAGCAGCAGCATCAGCTCCAGAACCTTCAACTGCAAAAAGCCGCGCTCTGCGTAGGAGGCGCTTTCATAAAGCTCACGGAATACATGCTCGCAGCGCGGACCGGCGGGGCCGACCATATACCACTTGCTGCCCAGAAGATTCTGCTTGAGCGCGGTAAAGTCTATGGGAAATGCCGGAGCATTCAGACGTATCCAGTGTCCTGCGGCTGCGGGGTCGATTTCGAGACAAAGGCCCTCGTAATAGCCAAGCGGAAAGTGTGACTCCGACTTTGTCCCGTGCAGCCCATCGTAGCAGCTGATCGCCATGTCTCCCGGTTTCAGCAGAACATGACTGCGCATGGAAAAGCTGGTTTCGAAGCGTCCGTTGATGCAGAAGTTGACTTCCAGCACGCCGACCTGTGTGCGGATCTCCGTATACGATCCCATTTCCAGCTGCATCAGCATCACGCTCACGCCGTCAAAGATCCGAAAACAGTGAATTTCTCCGTTTCCGTCGGCGTTTTCAAAGCCGCCTGTCTGACCGATCGGGCAGGAACCGATATTGGTTTCGTCATGGTAAGTAATGTGAACGATGGTCAACACCGCCTTTCTCCAATGGAATGCCATGCGCCTGTGCCGATGCCGGCGTTTACTCCGTGCTCGTCCATGTGTGGATGGCTGCGCTCACGCGGCGGTCAATATCCTGGCGTGTCTGTCTGCACGCTTCCGGAAACTGCTTTGCTGCCTGAAATGCCAGACGGACGAAGAGACCTGCTCCCACAGGCAGCATGATCTTCAGCATTCCCTCCGGGAAAACAAAGTGGGTACCGTGGGCATAAACCGCCGTCTCAACCTCGCATTCATGGGGCTTTTCCTCAAGGCGCTTTTCCATGCGGTGGATGTATCTGGCGGCATCCCACAGCACGTCGTCCTCCGCTCCGATGAGCAGCAGCTTGTCATGGATGTTCTCGACGGGAATATACTCCTCCGGCTCGATCGGGTGCGCCGCCTCGGAATCGTCAAACAGCTTGCGGGAGTTTACCATATCGCCGGTGCGTTTGCTCTCGGCGGCGATACAGTGCCAATAGTCCGGGTGCTGATAGCAAAACGGCATATAGGGCAGCGGTTTGCCTGCGTAGGAAAACAGCGATTCGCCCTCGACCGGCCACTCCTTGCAGCCGTCCTTTTTGCCCTGCATGAACCCCTGCCACACAAAGTCGCTGGGTGTCATTGCAA
>OHNJ01000349.1_pt1 | contig 12252 bp, 14 predicted proteins | sample 1569611 | NCBI WGS metagenome assembly OHNJ01 (sample SAMEA3879607, study PRJEB24766) | human gut metagenome | biome: human-associated habitat; feature: feces | place: USA | collected 1985/1987
GCAATCCTGCGGCCTAATAAAACGCTTTTAAGCGTTTTATTAAAAACTCGTATAATAAACCCAAAAGGAGGAATTCTATGTTGGATACGCTGCTTACTTCCCTGTCCGGAAGCCTGTTTTTCAAAAAGCTCATGGGCACGGTGCTGATTCTTGTAATCGGGGTGCTGGTCATTCGGGTTATCATGCGTCTCATTACCGCGGCTCTGGAAAAATCCCACCTGGAAAAGGCGGCCCACAGTCTGATTCTCTCTCTGGCGAGAGCCGCCATGTATGTCCTGCTGTTCCTCATTGCCGCATCCCAGATGGGCATCGATGTGTCCAGCATTGTGGCGCTGGCCAGCGTCCTGACCTTGGCGCTTTCGCTGGCACTTCAGAACATGGTGTCCAACCTCATCGGCGGCTTTGTGATTCTGTACACCCACCCCTTCCACAGCGGCGACTATGTGGAAATCGCCGGTCAGGGAGGCACGGTAAAGGAAATCAGCATGACTTACACCGTGCTGGCAACGCCGGACAACCGGATTATTTCCATTCCCAACAGCGCGGTAGCCGCCGCCCAGGTCGTGAACTATTCCAGCGCGGACAGCCGCCGGGTGGAGCTGACGGTGACGGCTTCCTACGACGCGCCCACCCAGAAGGTGCTGGACGCTCTGGTGCTGGCGGGCACCGTGGACAACGCCCTGCTGAATCCGGCGCCTTCCGCGGTGATCGTCAGCTATGACGACAGTGCCATCCGCTACAGCCTGCGGATCTGGGTGAAGCCCGAGGACTACTGGGACGTGTATTTCCAGGTGAATCAGCGGATCAAGGATGTCTTCGACCAGCAGGGCATTGAGATGACTTATCCCCACCTGAACGTGCATCTTGATAAATGAAAAATGCGGGCGGCCAGAGTGGCCGTCCGCCGCAGCGCGTCAAAAAAGTCCGAAAGATACGGTGTCATTCCGAACCAGTGGTGCTCCGCGCAGCGAATTAAAATAGTGATGATTGCCAGTGGCAATCATACCGTAATATATCGCAGACTGGTGTGGGAATCCCCCGGTTGAACGTAAAAGCTACTGGTTTAGGATTGAAAATATTTGAATATCAGGGGGATTGCCACGCCAGTGTGAGCACTGGCTCGCAATGACATGGTTCTTTGACAATCTTGCGGGCGGCCAATGACCGCCCGCTATTTTTGTTACAGTACTGCAAGCACCGCCAAGATCGCAATGCCCGGCAGACCCAGCACACCGGACACCAGCACGGTGACGGCGTTGATGGGGAAGAAAATCCCCGTAAAGCCAGAGACACTGTTCAGAAGCCACAGGCACACAAAGCCGCAGGCGCAGTGAATGGCGATTTTGAAGCCCAGCTTCAGGGGCATCAGCAGCAGCCGGATGAGCACAATGGCTAAAACGGCGGGAATCAGCAATGTGACAAATGTTTCCATGGGAACCTCCGTATGAATGTGGGCTTTTTGCAAATACTAGCTCCGGACAGCAAGAAACAGAAATTTTGTGACGACGGAATCTCTGCTACATTGTCTGTCAAGTGTGTCGCCGACAAGCGCAGCGGTGTGACGCGAGAAAGGGAAGACAGGGAACGGTCTTCCCGGTACATTATGGCGGAAATTTCCTCTTATTAAACGGAAAAGCTCAGGGCTTCCGCTGCTTGCAGGCGTAGAGATAGGCGTTCTGGTAGTCCTTCAGCTCCCGGTAGCAAAGCTCCAGCCGGGGGATAACCTGCTCCGGGTAGGTTCCCTCGGCCGATTTCAGCCAGGAAACCGCATCGGCGTATTCCCCAAGAGCCATGCAGGCCTTCCCCCGAAGAAGCAGCCATCGGGGTGTGGTCTGAATCTCGGCGGCATCCAGCAGCCGGGCGGCTCGGCGGGGATTGTCGCCGGTAAGCGCCGCCTCAGCCCGAAGCATCAGCTCCTCGTCCAGGCTGGGCAGCTGAGCCGCGGCCTTTGACCGGCCGGGCACCCGGCTCAGCAGCAGAAGCCGCCGCCGCTCCAGCGCCTGAGCGCAGTAGCAGCCTGGGATTTCCAGACTTTCCAGCAGGCTTCCGGCGTAGGAGGTTTTGCCCTGCTCCAGAGCCTGCTCCGCCTGCCCCAGCCGGGAGAGCACCCATAGGAGCGCCTTTTCCCGGTCATACACCGGGTCGGGGGAGCGGTAGCTCTCCAGTGCAAGGACGGCCTGCGTATATTTTCCCTTGTCATAGAGCCACCGGGCGGATTCCATGACCGCCCCGTTGGGAGAAAGCACCGCCGTTTCCTCCAGGAAGTAGCTCATGGGCTTTCCCAGCCGTGCGGCCAGGTATTGCAGGGTTTTCATGGAGGGCTTGGCGGCTCCGTTTTCAATCCGGGAGAGCATATTACGGGTGATTTCGTCGCCGCACAGTGCCCGCTGGCTCAGATTTGCTTCCAAACGCGCCTGACGCAATCGCTGTCCCAAGTCCATGTGCTCGCCCCCTCGACGTAACTGTAAATTACCTCCCAGTATACCACGGCTGTCTGTAATTTTCCACCGTTACAAAAAATTTATTTGCTATTTCCGGCGGTTTGGTTTATAACTATATGATAGCGATGCAAGAAACGAGAGGAATTTGAGAATTTTATGGATATTTACAATCCTTCCGAAGTAAAAAAGACGGCAGTCCGCCGTCTGCGGGATGTCCAGCAGGGGAAAAAGGTGGCGGCGGTGTACGCCGGCCTGACCCTGGGACTGTCTGCCCTGGTGGTGCTCCTGACCCTGGTGCTGGAACTGCTCATCGACCAGTCCGGCGGCCTGGGGGGCATGGGGCGCAGAACCGTGCTGATTTCCCTGCAAAATATTCTGCCGGTGATTGCGATTCCGGTGAGCCTGTGCCTGGAACTGGGCTATCAGGCGGCAATGCTTCGGGCGGCTCGAGGCCAGTATGTCTCACCTCAGACTCTCCGGCTGGGCTTTGACCGGTTCTGGGTGCTGCTGCGGTGCGTCCTGCTGGAGTCGGCAATACTCTTCGGCGCCTGCCTGGGAGCCATTTACCTGGGAAGCCTGATTTTTATGATGTCCCCCTTCTCCGACCGGGCAATGGCACTGCTTCAGCCTGTGCTGGACAGCGCCACGGTGCTGAATCCCCAGATGGTGCTGGACAGCGGAGTTTACGGCCAGCTGATGGGCGCCATGGCACCGGCCTTCGTGCTGTGCCTGATTCTGGCGGCGGTGCTGGCGGTGCCTCTGGCCTTCCGGTATCGGATGGCTCAGTACGTCATCATCGACAAGCCGGGAATCCCGGCTATGATGGCTCTGCGGCTAAGCCGGTATATGATGAAGGGCAACACCGGCAAGCTCCTGAAGCTGGATATCAGCCTTTGGTGGTACTACGGCGCAAGCCTGCTTGCCAGAGTGCTCTGCTATGGGGATATCCTGCTGGCGATGCTGGGGGTACGCCTTCCCTGGAGCGACACGGTGAGCTACTATGGCTTCTTCGCGGCGTATCTGGCGGTGCAGTTTGCCATTTACTATTTCCTGCGCAACCGGGTGGAGACGGCCTACGCCATTGCCTATGATTCCATCCGGCCCAAGGAGGCGCAGACCGGCGGCGCGGTGCTGGGGAGCATTTTCCAGCAATAAAGTCTGGCGTTATCGGAGCAGAACCGAAAATCGCGTGTCATTGCGAGGAGGGCGAATGAGGTCGTTCTTGTTATTTCCCAGAACCAACGGCGAGGCGTAAAGGCTCCCCTTGCTGATCAAGGGGAGCTGCCCCAGTGCGCACACTGGGGCTGAGGGGATCAGAACTTCCACATTTCCGAGCACTTACAATGAATGTAGCTTTACAATCCCTCAGTCTCGCGCTTGCGTGAGATGCGCGAGACAGCTCCCTTTACACAAGGGAGCCGGGGTGCTCCCGCACCAGTACGTCTTTCGACTATGTACAAAACGGAGTGGCCTTATCTGGCTCTTCGCAATGACATGGTATATTGGAACCTCCTTAACATAGAAACACGCGGTGCAAGGCTTGCCTTGCACCGCGTGTTTTTATTCTTTTCCGTCTTTCAGCAGGTCTGCCAGGGTGATGCCCTCGAAGAAATCGTTGATCATCCGATCCAGCCGATCCCACATGGGTTTGGCCTCGCAGCACTGCTTGCGGGAGCAGGCGGCAGCGCCCTGACTGGTGCAGGACACGGCGGCAAGCCCCCCTTCCGTGAGCTTGAGGATGCTGCCGACGGTGTATTCTTCCGGCTTCCGGTTCAGGCGGTAGCCGCCGCCTTTGCCGTGAACCGCATCCACAAATCCTGCCTTGGAAAGCGTGGCCATGATGGATTCCAGATATTTCTGGGAAATCTCCTCGGCTTCGGCAATCTCCTTCAGAGGAATGTATTCCTCCCCGCCCCGCTGGGCAAAATGTACCATCACTCGCAGGGCATAGCGACCCTTGGTGGATACGATCATAGGCCTTTACTCGCCGTGAACCTGGGCATGGAGCTGCTCATGATCCATTTCCTCGTACTTCTTGTGGTCGTAGGGAATGTGATTCTTGTCGAAGTAGTCGGTGAGCGCCTTCTTGATGGCCTCCTCCGCCAGCACGGAGCAGTGCATCTTGTGGGCGGGCAGACCGTCCAGAGCCTCGGCCACGGCCTTGTTGGTCAGTTCCAGAGCCTCGTGAATGGACTTGCCCTTGATCATCTCGGTAGCCATGGAGGAGGAGGCGATGGCGGAGCCGCAGCCGAAGGTCTCGAACTTCACGTCTTTGATGATGTCGTTTTCAATTTTTAGATAGATCTTCATGATATCGCCGCACTTGGCGTTGCCCACTTCGCCTACGCCGTCGGCGTTTTCAATGGTGCCCACGTTTCTGGGGTGCATGAAGTGATCCATTACCTTTTCACTGTACAGTGCCATAGTTTGTTATCTCCTGTTCTTATCAGAAATTGTGTTAAAGAATATACTGCCGTTTGCCTTCCTGCAAATCACGCCACACGGGGCTCATGTTCCGCAGGTACTGGACAACCTCGGGAACCACCTTCAGAATGTGGTCGACTTCCTCGTCGGTGTTGTACTCGCACAGAGAAAGCCGCAAAGAGCCGTGAGCCACGTCGTGCACCCGGCCGATGGCCAGCAGCACATGGCTGGGATCCAGGGAGCCGGAGGTGCAGGCGGAGCCGGAGGAGGCGCAGACGCCATGAGCGTCCAGCAGCAGCAGAAGGCTCTCACCCTCAATGCCCTCGAAGCAGAAGCTCACGTTGCCGGGAAGCCGGTTCACCAGATCGCCGTTGACGGCACTGTGGGGAATCTTGCTCAGACCCTCGATGAGCCGGTCACGCATGGCGGCCACTCTGGGCATATTTTCATCGATGTGCTCGCAGGAATACTTCATGGCAGCCGCCATGCCGCAGATGCCGGGCAGATTCTCGGTGCCGGCCCGCTTGCCCCGCTCCTGAGCGCCGCCTTCGATGATGTTCACCAGGGGGAAGCCCTTGCGGACGTACAGAGCACCCACGCCCTTGGGGCCGTGGAACTTGTGGCCGGACAGGCTCAGCATGTCGATGTTTTCTTCCTTCACATTGATGTGCACATGGCCTACGGCCTGGACGGCATCGGTGTGGAAGGGAACACCGGCCTCCTTGCAGATGGCGCCGATTTCCGCAATGGGCAGAATGGAGCCGATCTCGTTGTTGGCGTACATGGTGGTGACGAGACAGGTGTCCGGACGGATGGCGTCCTTCACCTGCTGGGCATGGACGGTGTGGCCCTCATGAACGTCCAGATAGGTGACTTCGAAGCCTTCCTTTTCCAGCTTGGCCAGGGTGTGGAGCACCGCGTGGTGCTCAAAGGCGGTGGTGATGATGTGCTTCTTGCCCTTCTTGGCGCCGAACCGGGCGGCGGAAATGATGGCCTGGTTATCGGCCTCGCTGCCGCCGGAGGTGAAGATGATCTCCCGGGGCTCACAGCCCAGGCACTGGGCCACGGTGGCACGGGCGGCGTCCAAAGCCTCCTTGGCCTCCTGTCCCAGGGTGTGCAGGGAAGAGGGGTTGCCGTAAACCTTGGTCAGGTAGGGCATCATCGCGTCAATGGCAATCTGGCTGGGGGCGGTGGTTGCCGCATTATCCGCGTAAACTCGCATATTTGATTCCTCCAATGGTATTTACCTAGTAATTCTCTAGGTAATATAGCACGACCTACCTACATTGTCAATAGGTAAATAAGAAGCAGCAGGACGATTGCATGAATGAATGTTTCGTGAATATTCGTAGGGGGCGATGCCCACATCGCCCCGGGAGTCCCCGTAATTGCGCATTCTTATTTCTTTGAAATCGTCCCACCTACCGGTTTCGGGCCGATGTAGGCATCGGCGCCTACGCTCTTTTTCGATTCTATTCATGCAATTCACAAATTGGATTTTTTCGGAAAAGGGGGAAAGCCATCCCTGATTTTTCGACTTTTTCAGCGGTTACATTCCGTCTGCCGGGTCATATTAAGAGGGCACAGAAAAAAGGAGGCGGAATTATGAAGCGTGTTTGGAACGGGGCGATCCTCTGCCTGGGACTATTGCTGCTTCCGATTCGGGCGGCAGCGGCAGAACTGATTCCGGTGGGCCAGGTGATCGGCCTGCAATTATATAATGATCGGGTGACTGTGGCGGCCTACGACGATATTCTGGGCGGAACTGCCCGAAGGGCAGGCCTGAAAATCGGCGACCAGATTCTGGAAATCGACGGAAAAACCGTGACCTGCGCCGAAGACGTGCGGGGGGCGCTGCAAAGCAGCACCGGCCAGGTGTGCCTGACGGTTCGCCGGGCGGGAAAGGAGCGGCAGCTCCGGTTTTCCCCGGCGAGCACCGAGGACGGGCCGAAAATGGGCGTGTTTCTCCGGCAGGGAATCGCGGGCATCGGCACGGTGACCTTCTATGATCCGGCAAACGGCACCTTCGGGGCTTTGGGGCACGGAGTCTGCGACAATGGCGGCCTTCTGAAAATGACCCGGGGCAATGCCTTTGAGGCGGCGGTGGCGGAGGTCAAGCGGGGAAAGGCCGGAGACCCGGGTCAGCTCCGGGGGGCGGCGGATTCGCCCATTCCCTTTGCCCCGCTGCTGAAAAATACCCCTCAGGGCGTGTTCGGCGTCAGCCCTCGCCGCTGGCAGGGTCAGACGGTTCCTACGGCAGATTACGAAAGCATTCACACGGGCCCGGCTTCCATCCGGGCACAGATCGGAACCGGCCAGCCTCGGGAGTATTCTGTGGAAATTTTGAAAATCTATCCCGAAACCAGGGCAGATCACCGGAATTTCCTCCTTCGGGTCACGGATTCTGACCTGCTCAAAGCCACCGGCGGCATTGTCCAGGGCATGTCCGGCAGCCCCATTTTGCAGGACGGGAAGCTCATCGGCGCGGTGACCCATGTGCTGGTGAATGACCCTGCCACGGGCTACGGCATTTTTATCGACAATATGCTGGAAGCGGCAGGGTAAGCGAAAGGCCCGGAAAATCCGGGCCTTTGCAAGATTCAACCGCGTTCAAACCCCAGGAACCGGGTGCCCTGGAAGGAGAGATTTCCCCTGTCGCCCTCGACCAGCAGTCCATATTCGCGGCCTGGCAGCGAAAGCTCCATCCGGTCGCCGCTTTCCACCTGAAAGGTGGCGTAATAAGCCGTGGAAGTGTGGCGCTGGGTCATATCGGTTCCCGAATGGTGATGGGTCACATTGACACGCTTGGCAACCACCGTGGCCGGGATGGTCAGTCTGGGAGACTGGTTATTCTTGTGCCATTGGCTCAGATTGCGGATAATCGTGACGATGATAACGACTGCCACAAGCACAAACAGAATGGTAAATAAAATCTGAAACAAGTCAAAGCCAAGTCCGAAGCCTATCATACCTATCATATGCGTCCCTCCGTTTTCCGTTGTTTTCACGCTTATAATACCATAGTCGGCAGAAGCGGTCAAATTAAGATTTTCCGAAGCGGTATCCCTTTTTCAATGCTGACTTCATCCCGCCGAATAAGTATCATAAGCGCTATGTCCAGAACTGGTTTCTGGTGCTGTACCAGATCAAGGACGATACCGTTTACATTGATTGGATTGTGGATTGCCGACAGGACTATCCGTGGCTGCTGAAATAAAATGACCCCGGGACGGTAAAATTTCCGTCCCGGGGTATTTACGCTGTTATCAAACCTTTTCCTTCTCAAAATACTCCTTCAGAAGCTTCAGCACCGTGGGAGCCAGCAGGAACACGGCTACCAGGTTGGGCACGATCATAAAGCCGTTGAAGGTGTCGGACACGTCCCACACAAGCCCCAGATTCACCGTTGCGCCCACGATGGAAATCAGGGCGTAGGCGATGTTGAAGGGCAGAATGATCTTGCTTCCGAAGAGAAATTCGGCGCACCGGGCGCCGTAGAGCCCCCAGCCGATGATGGTGGAGAAGGCGAAGCAGCACATGGCGATGGCGGTGAAAATGGACACCCAGCCGCCGTAGACGGCCACAAAGCCGGAGATGGTCAGCTCCGCGCCGGCGGCCTGGCCGTAGGGCACGGCAACACCGCTGAGCAGAATGACGAGGGCGGTCATGGTGCAGATGACGATGGTGTCCATGAACACCTCGAAGATGCCGAACATGCCCTGCTTCACGGGCTTGCGGGTGTCGGCGCAGGCGTGGGCGATGGAGCCGGTGCCAAGACCTGCCTCATTGGAGAAAATGCCCCGGGAAACGCCCTTCTTCATGCTCAGAAAGAAGCTGCCCACAATGCCGCCGGTGACGGCGGAGGGCTGGAAAGCACCTTCGAAAATGGCGGCGAAGACCGCGGGAACGGCCTGGATTCGGGCAACGATGATGCCAAGCGCCAGAACGACGTACAGCAGAGCCATCAGGGGCACCAGCTTCTCGCTGACCTGGCCGATGCGCTTGATGCCGCCGATGAGAATCAGGCCTACCACCAGGCAGATGACGATGCCGATGATGAGACTACAGGTGGGAACCTGGGCGGAGGAGAGCAGGCTGAAGTTCAGTAAAGCCGCATTGATGGCGGCGGTGATGGTGTTGACCTGGGTGGCGTTGCCGGTTCCAAAGACGGCGCACACGCCGAACAGGGCGTAGGCGTAGGCAAGAATCATCCACTTTTTGCCCAGGCCGTTTTTAATGTAGTACATGGGGCCGCCTACCAGCTCACCCCGCTGGTTCCGCTCCCGGTAGAAAACGGCCAGGGTCACCTCGAAGAACTTGGTGCACATACCCAGCAGGGCGGAGACCCACATCCAGAACACGGCGCCGGGGCCGCCGATGGCAATGGCGCCGGCTACGCCCGCAATGTTGCCCGTGCCCACGGTGGCGGCAAGGGCGGTGCACACCGCCTGGAAGGGGGTGATGGCGCCGTCGCTGGCCTCTTTCTTCTTGAACATCCGGCCGATGGTGCAGCGCAGGGCATAGGGGAACTTGCGGATCTGCAAAAAGCCCGTGCGGAAGCTCAGGTACAGTCCCACGCCGAGGATGCACACCATGGCGGGAACGCCCCAGATAAAGCTGTTGAGAATGCCGTTGAGTTTGATAAGCAATTCCATAATTTCTCCTTCTTCTCTATGGATACACCGGGCGCGGACGGGGGAATTGCCATGCCGTGAAAGACTTCTTGCAAGAATGGGGCAGCTGCACGCCTTTTTCCCCCGGACAGCCCGGAAAAACGAAATACCCGTTTACTATACATGAAGGAAGGACAAATGTCAATTGCACAGAGGATTTTTTCTTGCGCCCAGGGGACGGGTATGGTAAGATGAAGGGGAAGAAACGCCCCCTGCCTGGGCGGAAACAGAAAGGTCGCGTGCCAAATGGAAGAGAACAAAGAAACGTTGGAGCTTTTGCGGAAAATCGAGAAATCGGGTCGGATAGAAACCTACTCCGGTTACGTTCGCACCGGGCTGATGCTCATCTGCACGGTGTGCATTCTGGTGCTGACGGTGCAGGTGCTGAAGCTCATGCCTCAGGTCAACGAGATTCTGGGTCAGGCGGAGCAGGCCATGAGCCAGATTCAGACGGTGCTGGGGAATCTGAAATCCACCTCCGATCAGCTGGCGCAGGTTGACCTTGCGGGAATGGTGAACAATGTGGACAGCCTGGTAGTCACCGGCCAGCAGAGCCTGGAGGAATCCATGGGCAAGCTGAACGCCGTGGATTTTGACGCCCTGAACCAGGCCATCAAGGATTTGGCGGCGGTGATTGAGCCCCTGGCCAAAATGACCCGAATTCTCCGCTAAGCCGGTCGGAAGGGACGATGAAAACAGTCTGTCCACGGGCAGGCGGTGAGAAAGTGCGTTCTTGCGCCCTTGGGAATTGCTTGCTATTATGGCGCATGTGTGAGGTATGGAATACCAGCGGCGCAAATCGGAATGGATGACGGAGAAAATCGTATGAAGTATTTGTATCTGCATGGGTTAGGACAAAAACCAAACAGTTGGGATAGAACAATAAAAGAAACGAAAGTATCGGACAGCAGTATCAGCCTGAGCTTTGCGGAGATGCTAAAAGGGAAAAAAGCTACATACAGGGAGCTGTACGCTGCATTCTCGGAAGAGTGTGACAAAGAGGCGGAAGAAATCGTCTTGTGCGGACTCTCGCTGGGGGCTGTTTTGGCACTTCATTACGCGATAGACCATCCGGATAAAGTAAAGGCACTCGTGTTAATTGCGGCACAATATAAAATGCCTAAAAAAATATTGAAATTTCAGAATATGCTGTTTCGCCTTATGCCAAATTCAATGTTCAAGCAAATGGGCTTCCCAAAAGCGGATGTTATCAGCTTGTGCGGCACAATGGCTGAATTGAATTTCGGAGATTCTCTACACAATGTGTCTTGTCCGGTATTGATTGTTTGCGGCGAAAAGGACAATGCGAACAAAAAGGCCTCAAAAGAGCTTGACCGTTATTTGAGTAAATCCTCCTTCTGTGAACTAAAAGCAGGCCATGAAGTAAACATAGAATCTCCGGAGGAATTGGCCATAGTGTTGCAGAGATTTTATGACAATATCGAATAAATTCCGGTTTGTCGGCCTGCGCTCTATTTGCCTGTAAAAAACGCCGGTGCGAAGCAGCCGCTTCGCACCGGCGTTGTTTTACAAATCCAGCTTCAGATCGTTTTCTCCGATCCAGCCTTTCTTCCGCAGAACCTCGCAGAAGAACCAGCTGAGCACCGCAGGCAGGACGAAGCAGATGAGAACCAGCCCGACCCAGTCCATGGGGGTGATGGCGGCCTTGGCTCCGCTGGCAACGTCACTGAGCCAGCCGGTGTACACGCCGATCTGCCCCACAAAGCCGCAGGTGCCCATGCCGGAGGACACGGCGGCACCGTTCATCTCCAGCTTGAACAGGCAGGTAGCCAGAGGGCCGGTGATGGCGGAGGCCAGCGTGGGGGGAATCCAGATCTTGGGGTTTTTCACGATGTTGGGCATCTGGAGCATACTGGTGCCCACGCCCTGGGCAACCAACCCGCCCCAGCGGTTTTCCCGGAAGCTCATAACGGCGAAGCCCACCATCTGGGCGCAGCAGCCGGCCACCGCCGCACCGCCGGCCAGACCCGTCAGGCTCAGAGCCGCGCAGATGGCGGCGGAGGAAATGGGCAGGGTGAGGGCAACGCCGATGACCACGCTGACCAAGATGCCCATGAAGAAGGGCTGAAGCACCGTGGCCCAGCGGACGAAGGTGCCCACGGAAGCGGCCGCCGCGCCGATGGGAGCGGCCACCAGGTCGGCTACCAGAATGCCAACGATGACGGTGACGATGGGGGTGACCAGAATGTCAATCTTGGTCTCCTTGGACACCAGCTTGCCGCACTCCGCGGCCACGATGGCTACGAAATACACGGACAGAGGGCCGCCGGCACCGCCCATGGCGTTGGCGGCAAAGCCCACGGGAATCAGGGAGAACAGCACCAGAGACGGGCAGTGCAGGGCGAAGCCGATGGCCACCGCGATGCCCGGGCCCACCATGGCAGAGCACAGGCCGCCGATGGTGTAGCTGACGGCACCTTCCCCCTTGCCGACGGAGACGATGGCGTCTTGCAGGAAGGCAATGCCGAATTGGGTGCCGATGGTATTGAGGATCGTGCCTACCAGCAGCGTGCAGAACAGACCCTGCGCCATGGCGCCCAGAGCGTCAATGCCGTAACGCTGGAGGGTGAAGATCACATCCTTGCGCTGACAGAATTTTTTCCATTTTTCCATAGAGTTAACTTCCTTTTCTACAATAATGATACTGAACTCCAATTAAAATCTTAAAAAAAGATTTTAATTGCCTGAAGGGC
>OHNJ01000352.1_pt1 | contig 12108 bp, 9 predicted proteins | sample 1569611 | NCBI WGS metagenome assembly OHNJ01 (sample SAMEA3879607, study PRJEB24766) | human gut metagenome | biome: human-associated habitat; feature: feces | place: USA | collected 1985/1987
CGCTAACCCCGAAAAAGCGTGCAGTGTTACCAAAAAACTTTACACGATTTTGGCAAAACCGCTTTGTGCGAATGTGCTATAATATGTACAATAAATACATAACCTGTAAGGCACCAAAAGCGCCGCACAGGCAAAGGAGGAAAAACGCTATGAAAAAATCCGCACAGACCGTCATTCGGGAAGGCGCCTGCTATACTATCGCTGCCGCCAATGGCCGCGTGCTGGAAGTTGCCGATTTCAACACCGAGAACGGCGCATCCATCCGCCTGTGGAGCTATGAGGGTCAGCCCTGGCAGCAATGGATTTTTGAGGAAGCCGCCGAAGGCCAGTACCGCATCAAAAACCGCTTTACCGGCAAGGTGATGGACCTGGCCATGAGTGGTGTTGTGAACGGAACCTGGGTGCACCAGTGGGAGAAAACCACCGGCAAGGGCCAGCGGTGGGAGATTGTTCCCGCCGATGGCGGCAAGGCCAAGATCCGCAATGTGCTGGCTGATAAGGTCATTGACCTGGTAGGCATGCGGGTCGATAACGGTACCCAGGCCCAGATCTGGCAGGATGTGTTTGGCGAAAACCAGCTGTGGAGCATCCAGCCCGTGCCGGATAAGCTGCTGCAAAAGGATATGCCAAAGCCGGAACCCAAGAAAACGGCCCCCAAGTCCACCCGCACCCAGACCGGCACCGGCCGCGCCAAAAAGACCGGCGGCAAAGGCGGACGCCGCGCAGCCAAGTAAAGCAGAGAAAACCGAATAAATAAAATTGAAACAGCCCGCTCATCCGGCAACAAACGGATGGACGGGCTGTTGCGGTTACATTTTGAAAGCCAAACTTTACTGGCGGATCATGCGGTAGCCAACGCCGATGTGAGTCTGGATATAGCGGGGGTGGCTGGGGTCTTCCTCAATTTTTTTGCGCAGCGTTGCCATAAATACGCGCAGGGACGGCGTATCCGATGCGGCCGGGCTGCCCCAGACTTCGTTCAGCAGATAGTTGTGGGTCAGCACTTTGCCGGTGTTCTTGGCCAGCACGCAGATCAGCTTGTACTCAATGGGGGTCAGGTGAATCTCCGTTCCGCCGCGGTACACACAGCCTGCGGCATAGTCAATGCGCAGTTCTCCGTTCTCGTATATGCTGGCCTGGTCACCTGCGCGGGAAGTATCATACCGCACACGGCGCAGCGCCACGCGCAGCCGGGCCAAAAGCTCCTCTACGCTGAACGGCTTGGTCAGGTAATCATCTGCACCGGCATCCAGGGCGGATACTTTGTCGGTATCATCACTGCGGGCCGAAACCACCAGAATGGGCACGTTGCTCCACCCGCGAATCTTGCGGATCACATCAATACCGTCCATATCCGGCAGGCCAAGGTCCAGCAAAATTACATCCGGCCGTGCCGAAGCAGCTTCCAACAGGGCACCGGCTCCGTTCTGTACACGGTGGTACTGATAATTACGGGTTTCCAGTGTGGTGGAGATCAGCCGTGCAACAGCCGGGTCATCCTCCACCACAAGGATCAGCGGTTTATTCATACAGGGTCACCTCAGTTCGCGGGAGTGTAAAACGGAAGCAGGCACCGTGCGGTGCAGCGTTCTGTACATCGATCACACCGCCATGGGCGGCAACAATGGAACGGCACAAGGCCAGCCCAAGACCCAGCCCGCGGCGGCCATCGCTGCGGGTTTTGCCAAGGGTATAAAACATATCAAACAGCTTGTCCCGGCTTTCTTCCGGGATGCCGGGGCCGTCATCCGTTACGCAGATGCGGACAAATTTACCCTCCGGCGCGGCGAAAAGCTCGATGCGGGAATGTTCGGGGGTATATTTGATGGCGTTGTTGATGAGGTTCACCAGCACCTGCTCGATCAGCTGGGCATCCATATCGGCCATCAGCAGGTCATCCGCCACGTTGGTCACAATGGTGTGACGGGCGGCGTCATGGTCTAAATGAGCCAGTACATCGTCAAAAATGTCTTGAATCAGTTCCGGCTGAATGCGCAGGCTTACCTGGCCGTTCTCCATCCGGGTGATGGAAAGCAGATTTTCCACCAGATGGTTCAGCCAGTTGGCGTCCTCATAAATTGCGGCAGAAAGCTCCCGGCGCTTTTCCTCGGTCAGCAGGGGATTTTTCTCGGTCAAAATCAGCGCGTTGCCGGAAATGCTTGTCAGCGGGGTGCGCAGGTCATGGCTGATGCTGCGCAGCAGGTTGGCGCGCAGCTGTTCCTGGCGGGCGGCTTCCTCAATTTCGCGCCGGGAGCGGTTGGAGGTTTCTTTTTCCAGCGCCAGGGAACACACATCCAGGATGGATAATGCCAGATTGTGTTCATAGGTGCTGAACTCATGCAGCGCCGGGCAACTGCGGTAATCCGTCTGGCCGGGAGGGGGCAGAATCAGGGTTCCCGGTGCAATGTGCTCCGGTGCGGGGGCAAAGCAGACCGGGCGCTCCAACAGCTTGCCCAGCTGGGTGGCCGTTATCCGCAGAATGGTGTCAGGGTCCTCGGCCCCCAACAGGCTGCGGCTGGCTTCCAGCAGCACCTGCGAAGCATAGGCTTTGCGCTCGCTTTGGGCGGCCTGTACCTTGATACGCCCCGTCAGCGAGGAGCAGAGCAGCGAAACGCAGAGCATGACCACTGCCGTTACCATGTCGTCTGACCGGATGCGGAACTGCATAAAGGGGTCAATGAACATATAGTTGACCAGCATCACCGAGAACAGCGAAGCCACAACGCCGTACACCAACCCCGATGTAAAGACGTTGATATACATGACGCCCAGGATATAGGTCAGGATATAGTTGGAAGAAACAAAATCCAGCCGGAAAAATACCCAGCTTGTCAGCGTACACAGCGCAAGGACCAATGCGGTCAGGGCGCAGTCCCGCAGCCAACGCAGGGCAGGTTCGCGTTGCGGCATGGGTGCAGGCTCCTTTCCACTACAGGGCAGGGAATGCGGCAAGGCGGCCCAGCACTGTATTTATCCTATGGCAACACCGCACAATTCCCGCCTTGCGGCTTAAGCACCGCTCCGGCAGCTGCGGCACGGCATCTGCCGCACCTCGCTCGCCGTATCGGCACTTAGAATTATGCGGTATTGCCCTATTATAACATATTGCCGAACTCTTTGATACAAACGAAATAATCTTTATATAAATTTAATGTAGGCCTACCCTATCCGCGGCAGCCCCGGCACTTTTTTGCACGCTGGGCGGGGCATTGGTTGAAATCAGGCCGCAAATCGGTTATACTATTTTGTAATAATTGGATTGTTCTGCCCTGCGGGCGATATTGCCATATAAAAAGGAGTGTTTTTACAATGTCCCATACCGTTATGGTGACCGGTGCCGATGGCTTTATCGGCAGCCATCTGGCCGAAGAGCTGGTAAAAAGCGGCGAGAAAGTGCGTGCTTTCTGCCTGTATAACTCGTTTGGTTCCCTGGGCTGGATCGATACCCTGCCCCCGGAGATCCGCAATGAAATGGATATCTTTATGGGCGATGTGCGTGACCCCAACGGCGTGCGTACTGCCATGCGCGGGCAGGAGCGCGTGTTCCATCTGGCTGCCCTGATTGCCATTCCGTTCAGCTACCACAGCCCGGACAGCTATGTGGATACCAACATCAAGGGCACCCTGAACGTGCTGAACGCCGCCCGCGAGCTGGGCACCCAGCGCGTGATGGTTACTTCCACCAGCGAAGTATACGGCACCGCCCAGTATGTGCCCATTGACGAGCACCACCCGTTCCAGGGCCAGAGCCCCTACTCTGCCACCAAGATCGGCGCGGACCGCCTGGCCGAAAGCTTTTACCGCAGCTTTGACCTGCCGGTTTCCATTGTGCGCCCCTTCAACACCTATGGCCCGCGCCAGAGCGGCCGCGCCATCATCCCCACCATCATCACCCAGCTGCTGGCCGGCCAGCAGGAAATCAAGCTGGGCAGCCTGACCCCCACCCGCGACTTTAACTATGTCAAGGATACCGCCCACGGCTTTATGGCCATTGCGGACTGCGATGCCGCCATTGGCCAGGAGATCAACATTGCCACCGGCGTGGAACATTCCATCGGCGATTTGGCCAATGAGCTGATTGCCCAGATCAATCCCAGCGCCAGGATCGTCTGTGAAGCCGAGCGCCTGCGCCCCGAAAAGAGCGAGGTCAACCGCCTGCTGGGCGATGCCACCAAGCTGCGCACCCTGACCGATTGGAAACCGCAGTACACCTTTGAACAGGGCCTTGCCGAAACCATTGAGTTCCTGCGCGGCAACCTGGACCAGTACAAGGTCGGCCAGTACATTCTGTAAGGGCGGTTGTAAGAAAGTTTTATGCCAATAAAATTACAAAAGCTGCCCGCCGCTGTGCGGTGGGGGCTGGCTGTGCTGTGCGCCGCCGTGTGCGGCGTGCTGTGGGCCTATTACTGGCGGGTGTTCTTTGGGCTGGATAACCGTGTGTCCCCCCTGGTGGTTACACTGGGGTGTGCGGCCTTTCTGGAAGTATGTCTGCTGGCCGGGTATTGTGTGCGGCGGTTTGCAAAAGGATTTGCGGCAAAAGGGGCCGTGTGCATCTTTTTGTGCGGGCTGCTGTTTGCATTTGCCAACCCGCCGCTGCAAACGCCGGACGAAGCCGACCATTACCTGCGCACCTATGCCATCTCCACCGGGCACTTTGATTTTGATGCTTCCCGCACCTACCCGGACGATGTGGCCTACCTGCTGGAAGCGTTCCCCGGTGCATGGGTGAATGCGCATACCTCTGCCGGTGTGGGCACTGACCCCGATACCGGGGCGGAAAAAGCCTATAACACCGCGGGCTATGCCCTGAAGCAATACGGCAAGGACGGCGCAGTGCAGAGCATGGCGGACAGCTTTGCCCTGTACCTGGCGCACGATGTGCGGGATTCTGTGCCGGACCCGGTCAGCGAGCCGGTCAGCTTTCTGGTCATTCCATTCCTGCCGGGCGCGGTTGGTATGGCGCTGGCACGCCTGCTGGGCTTTGGCGCGCTGGGCTGCCTGTATGGCGGGCGCATCGTCAACCTGCTGGCCTACACGCTGTTGTGCGCGTTGGCGCTGGCCAAAGCGGAGCGTTACCGCCCGGCCTTTGCGGCCATTATGCTGCTGCCGATGTCGCTTTTTATGGGGGCATCACTGAGCTATGATGCAACCCTGCTGGGCTGCTATTACCTGATGCTTGCCCTGCTGACCCGCAGGGAGTGGAACACCCAAACGGCGGGCATTTACACCGCCGCCTGCATCTTTGTCAATATCGCTAAACCGTACCTGAACCTTTTGTGGGTGTTGCCTATCTTTTTGGTGGCAAAGCGGGAATGGCACGCCAAGGAACGCCGCCCGCTGTGGGCGCTGGGTGGCTTTGGCGGTGCTATGGCCGTTACCCTGCTGACGGAATGGTACGGAACGGCGTTCCGCTATAACTATCCCATCATTGAGCGCCAGGGCGGCAGCACGGTAAACGGCGGTGAACAGCTGGCCTTTGTGCTGCGCAACCCTCTGCGGACCATTGCTGCGTTCTGGGGGACCCTGGGAGAGAATGATTTCTTTATTGGGCAGCTCGGCCTGTTCGGCTGGAAGGACCTGCCCATCAGCTTTTTGAACCTGACCGGCCCGCTGGTGCTGCTGTTGGCCGCCCTGCTGGCTGCTGCGCAGCCAAAACGCGCCGATGCGTTCCCCACCCGCCGCCGCGTGGGCGGGGCGGCGCTGCTGGCGCTGGTGTACGCCGCCGGTGCCATGGCAGCCATGTATATCACCTATACCCCGGTGGGCATGGTGCGCATTGTGGGGCTGCAGGCGCGGTATTTCCTCTGCGTCTGGCTGGCATTGCTGCCCGCCCTGGCCGTACTGCTGCGCAAAACCATCCGCCCCGCCATCACGGAAGAAAAGGCCGAAGCGGCCATCACCCCGCTGTGCGCCTGCTATGCCGTTTTAGGCGCTGTGCTGCTCTTCCAGCACTACTTTGTGGGGCCGGTGTACGTCGTATACGCGTGAGCTGGCTTACGCGTATATGAGAGAATAGTTAAAAAGAATAATGGCAGTGTGCCCGTGGTACGACCAAATCTGCGGTTTTTCGCGGCTTTTGCGTGATAGTCTGCGAATATAGAATCAGCCTTTATATGTTATCTTGCCCCAAATTTCTGAGCCGCCCACCGGGCGGCGGTCCACCGCTAATGATTCATTGCTAATTGCTAATTACTAATTTAATTCTGATTCCGGGAGGTGCTGTACCGTGCAGATTGTATTCGGCCTGCTGTTTTTGCTGTTCTTCTCCGCATGCTGTCTGTGCGTGGCGGCATGTACCCGGTTCGATGCCGCCCTGCTGCCGCTGCCCGCTTTGTGCGGGTCGGCCGTGGTGCTGTATCTGCTTTCCCTGCTGGGGCTTTTGCAGTTCGGCCATTTTATCATCATGGCGGTCTGGCTGGCCGGCGGGGTCTACTTTGGGGTGCGTGCCGGGTGGCGGGCTATCCGGCGGGCGCTGTTCAGCCCCGGCTTTTTGCTGTTTGTGGGCGGCAGCTGTTTTTTGTGGGTGCTGTTTGCTTTGCAGCAGCCCATGTTTACCCAGTGGGATGAATTTACCGCCTGGGGCCTGGCCCCCAAGATGGTGGCGGAGCGTGCTGCGCTGTATGTGGCGGATCCCATCAACCTGACGGCGAGCTTTACCTACCCGGCAACCAGCCTGGTTTCCTATCTCTTCCAGCGCGTACCGGGCCGGTTTTATGAATGGCAGTGCCTGGCCGGGCTGGATATTTTGTTCCTGGCCTGCATTGCCCCGGCGGCAGCCATGCCGCGCAAAAACTGGGCGGGTGCTGTGTTGGTGTTTGCTGCGGGCTTTCTTCTGCCGTTCTTTTTCAGCGTGGTTCCGGCGGGCACCCCATCCACCATTTACGCAAACGCCATGGCGGATACCCCCCTGGCGCTGCTGTTTGGCGGAACCCTGTGCCTGTATGCCGCGGCGGGCGGGCGCAAAACCGGCTTTTTTGCCTGTGCCATGCCACTTGCCGTGCTGACCATGACCAAAGATATCGGTTTTGCCTATGCCTTGATCGTTACGTTCCTGATCGGGCTGGATCAGCTGTTCGGTACGCCGCACCCGAATACAAAGCCTGCCCGCATTTTCGGCGTATCGCTGGCAAAATGCAGTATTCTGGCGGCGGTGGTGCTGGCGGTGTTTATCAGCTGGAACCGCTATACCGCCACCGTGACCCCAACCGAAACCACTGGGGCCAGCGTGGGCAGCGCGGGCCTGAGCTATGGTGCTGTGCTGACCGGCGGCATCAAGCAGCTGCTGGGCATTGGGCGCGAAGAACGCTTTGCCCAGATCATGCAGAGCATGGGCCAGGCATTTTTGTACCGCCGCGTCTGTTTGGTGGGCGCGCCCATCATGGCCGTCAGCTGCATTCTGCTGCTGTTCACGGCGGCCTTTGTGGCAGCGCCTGCCGGTGCCGCACGCCGCCGCACCGTGGTTGGCTTTGTGGGCGGGGCGTTCTGCTTTGCCGCGCTGTATCTCTTCCACCTGATTTTGTACTTCTACAATTTCTCCGAGGCCGAAGGCTCCGCCTTGAAGGACTATGAGCGTTATATCGCGCCCTACCTGCAGGGGTGGATGCTGTACGGCTTCTGTGTGCTGGGCTTTGCGGTGGGGCAGGGCAGCGGCGCGGCGCAGCGGCTGGGCCGTGCGGCGCTGGGGCTGGCCGCTGCGGCAGTGCTGGGTATTTTTGCCTGGCGCGGTGTGCCCGCAGCCGGGTTCTGGACCAATGCCGACAGTCTGTACACCCTGCGCCGCGATGTAAAGAACCGCGCTGAAGCAATGAACACCGTGCTGGACTGGCCGGACCGCGTGCTGGTCATCAGTCAGGGCGATGATGCCACCCGCTGGTACTACTACAAGTATGAGCTGACCGCCAAGGTGGTCAACGGCTATGGCGGTACCTGGTGGGGCAACGATGATTATTCCAGCCGGTGGGACTCCGACTTTATGAACCTGGTGGAAAGCCTGAACTGGACCTTGTATGACTTTGAGGCGGTCTGCACCGCAGACTCTCTGACCGCCTATATGGAAGAAAAGCAGATCGACTACCTGCTGATCGACCGCGCGGACGACTATCTGGAGCGGGAGTTCAGCAGCCGGTTCGAAGGCGGGCTGAAAGCGAATATGCCCGCAACCCTCTACCGGTTTGAAGGCCGCAGCAAGCCTATCGCCTTTACCCCGGTGGCTGTGGCAGAAAGCGGGGTGGTACAATGAAAGATAAACGCCCAACCAAGCGTTTTGCCGCCCCCGCCCGTGCGGGCCGCCCGCTGCGCCCCCAGCAGCTGCTGATATTGGCATATGCCGCCGCTGTTATTGTGTGGCTGGTGTACGTGCTGGTGGGCAGCGCTGTGATGCTGAACCATAAAGCAGACGGCACTATGGTGACCCGCACCCTGACGGCGGATGACCTGGAATTTGAAAGCTTTGTCAATTATGATGACGATGAATGGCATACCGCACCGGTGGATGAACCCGGCTGGTATCTTTCCACCGACAACGACCCGCACATCATCTGGCGGGGCGAAGCCTGGCTGGAAACGGCGGAGCTGGACGCCGTGCACTACCTGCCGTCCGGCAGCGTAGCATTGTATTACCTGCGCCCCGGCCAGACCGAGTACAGCGAGACCCAGAAAGTTTTTGCCCGCGTGAGCGGCGAAAACCAGTATACCTTTGACCTGGGCGGCCTTACCGTGACCGGGCTGCGCATTGACCCAGACAGTGTGGGCGGCGTGCCTACCCGGCTGGACGGCGTGGTGCTCAACCCGGTGCAGCCGTGGTACCTGCGCTTTGTGCCAAACGGCGGCCAATGGCTGCTGCTGTTGTTTGCCCCGGCTGTGGGGGCTGCGTTTGCCTGCCTTGCCGTTGATGTTTTCCGCAAAAAGTAAAAAAGAGCCCTGTGGGGCGGTGCGCCCATGGCTTGGGGGCACACCCGCAGGGCTTTTATGTTGTATAAAATGGTGATTCTATGGAGCTGCTTTGCATCTTTGCCGCGCTGGCGGTGCTGTTTTTGTTCTGCGCGTTCCTAACGCTCAAATGTAACCTGCATGCTGCGCTGGCCCCGCTGAGCGCGCTGGGCATTGCCGTTGCCTGGCTGACGGCTGCGGGCATGGCAAACCTGCTGCTGCCCGGCACTGTGCTGCTGTGGGCGGTGTTTGCGGGCAGCGGCGTGTGGGCGCTGGTGCCCCACAAAGACCAGCGCCCGGCCTACCGCCGCCTGGTTACACCGGGGGCGGTGCTGTTCTGGGGCATGGCGCTGGCATTTGCGGTGTACTTTTTCATCCGCCAGCCGCTGGCAACCAAGTATGATGAACTCAGCCTGTGGGCTACCGCCGTAAAGGTGACCAAGGCGGATAACCGCCTGTATGCCCTGGCTACCCTTGGAACCCCCTGGCCCCAGACCCAGAACCCCGGCCTGCCGCTGCTCTCCTACTTCTTCCAGTTTTTGGGCCATTATGCAGACTGGAAGATCTATGTGGCGTATGATGTGCTGGCCGCCGCCGTGTTTGCCGCAGTGCTGGGCGGGCTGAACTTCCGCCAGTACCGCATTGCGGTGCCGCTGGCAGCAATCTGCTGGTTTGCCCCCTGGTTTTTGACGGTGTATAACCATACGATCTATCTGGATACCACTTATATGACCGCCTATGGCGATGTGCCCGCGGGCCTTGCACTGGGCGGCGCTGTGGCGCTGTGGCTGGCGCTGCGCAAAACCGGCGGCCCCAAGTGGGCCGTACTGCCGGTACTGGCGCTGGCGGCCAACATCAAGGCCAACACCTTTGTGCTGTCCCTGGTGGCGGCGGGGCTGATGGCTGTGGATGCCTGGCTGTTTGCGGAGCACCCCTTCAAAAAGGGCCTTGCCCGCCGCACCGGCTTTGCCATTGCCTGCTTTGCCGCGCCCATGCTGATCTATTATTTCTGGAACATCCGCTATGTGGGCATTCTGGTTGCCAAAAGTGCCAGCGAGGGCGGCACCGGCGAAACCAGCGCCCCCTTGTCCGCTGTGGTCATCAACGGCATCAAGATTTTGCTGGGCCAGCCGGTGGAGGGCTTTTACGCCGAGCGCCAGAGCCAGTTCACCCAAGCCATGGCCGATATGGGCCACCAGTTCTGGACTTCGGATGGTCGGCTGAGCATGATCGGCCAGGGCCGCAATGTTGTGGTGCTGATTCTGCTGGTGTTCTTGGTGGCGGCCATCTGCGCCAGAGGCCGCCAGCTCAAGCTGCGCATTGGCTGCATCGGGGTGCTGTCCCTTGCGTGCTTTGTGGGGTATAACCTCATGCTGGCGCTCAGCTATGGCTTTATTTTCAAGCCGGATCAGGCCGTGGGGCTGGTGGATTATAACCGCTATATCTATACCTACTATATCGGCTGGTTCTTTATGGCGCTGGCCTGCTGGAGCACCGCCCTGCAAACCGCGGATGGCGAACAGAAAGCCCCGGCCCGCCGCTGGATTGCCCTGGCGGGCCAGGCCGGTGTTCTGCTGATGGCCGCCGCCATGCTGGTGCGGGTGAACGGCATGATCCTGCCGCAGCTTTCGGTGCTGGGCTTCTCGGACGGCGAATTCGCCGACCGCAAGACCGCCCGCGCCGAAGCTGACTGGCTGTGCAGCGATTACCTGAACGAAAACGACCGCGTGTTTTTTGTCAGCCAGGGGGATAACGGCGAACACTGGTTCTCTGCCGTGTTTGATTTTTACCCCATCCTGGTGGATTACTCCGGCGTGGGGGCCACGCAGGAGGGCGGCGGCGGAACCTTCGGCCTGCCGGAGCTGGAACCGCAGGAGGAGGGCGTGAAGCAGCGCTACTACCACCCCTACACCGCTGAACGCCTGGATGAAACCGTGCGTGCCAACGGCTGTACGGTGCTTTACCTGCAAAAGATCGACGATATCTTTGTGCAGAGCTATCAGAACCTGTTTACCGACCACCTGGCCGCTGCGCAGGCGGGGCAGACCCTGCTCTACCGCGTAACGGATGCCGGGTATGAGCCGGTCACAATGCAGATGAGCAAGGAGGCGGCCCAATGAAAGAGATGACATGGAAAAGCCGCCTGAACCGACTGTTTGCCCATCGCTTTGCCTTGCCGGTGTTGTGCTGGTGCGCGGCGCTGGTGTTCTGGCTGGTGCAGGGTGCGGTGGCCTTTACGGGGGACAGCTCCGCCAAGGCAAAAGGCACCCTGACTGAAACCTCGATCCCCATTGAAAGCTGGCAGCTGGCCGAGCTGACCTGGGGGGAGCCGGGGGAGAACAGCGCACCCCAGGGCCAGCTGATTACCACAGGCGGCGACCCGCAGATGATTTTGGAGGATGTATCCGGCCGCGTGGTGCGTACCGTGAGCTACAACGTGGAGTTTGACGGCGATTCCCGCGAAATGTGCCTGTATTACACCACAAAAACGGGGGAGCCCTACAGCCAGGACCGCCGCGTCTTCCCCAAAGTGCTGGCAGACGGCACCTATGTGTACACCCTGCCGCGCACCCAGATCGTGGCACTGCGGCTGGATCCCTGCAGCCCCGATGAAAACAAGACCGTGGGCCTGACCTTTACTCCGCAAAGCATTACCCTGAACGCCGCCAGCACCCTGCCCGGCGGGGCAGATTACTTTATCCCCACCTGGTACCAGCTGTTCGGCCTGATCGTGTACCCCGCCCTTGCCGCCGCCGCATTGGATTGGCTGTGGGCCGTGGGCAGACAGCTTGCCAAAAAGAAACAATAACCCGACAATAGCCTGATACAACAAAGCACCGTGCCGCAAACAGGAGAACCCCCTGCATGGCGGCACGGTGTTTGTTGTTGGTATGGGTGAAATCAGCAAAAGGCATCCCCCAGCCGAGAGCGAATGTATTCCAGGAACGCGGCAGATGCTGGGGCATATTGCCATCGGGTGGTGCTGTCCTGGGCATTGTTCCCGGCCATGGTGGCCACCGGCACCGACAGGATTTTCGCCAACCTGTTCTGGATGGGGGTGATGATCTGGAGGAAATGAAAAGCGGGCTAAGCAGCCAAAAAGGAATCACAATGTTGAGGCAACGCCGCACAATTCCCGCCTTGCGGCTTAAGCACCGCTCCGGCGGCTGCGGCACGGCA
>OHNJ01000368.1_pt1 | contig 11814 bp, 5 predicted proteins | sample 1569611 | NCBI WGS metagenome assembly OHNJ01 (sample SAMEA3879607, study PRJEB24766) | human gut metagenome | biome: human-associated habitat; feature: feces | place: USA | collected 1985/1987
TGGCTCGCAATGACTTTGTTCTATTTGGGCACTTTGCTATTTTGAGACAGCTCCTGGGGGCAAAAGATCCGCTGTCCAGCCGCCGACGATTTATTCAGAGTTTCCCTAATGAACGAAAAACGCCTTCCCCTGTGAATCAGGGGAAGGCTGGAAAGCGACCTCATCCGACCCTTCGGGCCACCTTCCCCTCTCAGGGGAAGGCTTTGCGTGGTGCCATGCAATCAGGCCCGTCGGGCCAACGTGGCCCCTCCGCTCCCTTCCGGGGGCACTTCTCCCATAGGGAGCGGCAAGGCCCTCATGGGTATCTTCCTTTCTGTGTCTGTTTTGGGGTCAGTACACTCCATTTCCCGAGAAATGTCCAGTGCCTACCTCAGGAAGAAGTCCGGCCCTCTGTCCCGGAACAGCAGCGCCGACACCCCCAGCAGCAGCTCGGCGTGGCAGGCCGGGTCGTCCAGGGGCAGACCGAAGTCCCCCTGCATCCGGCGAATCCGGTAGAGCACCGTGTTCCGGTGGGTAAAAAGCATTTCGCAGGTCTTTTTCAGGGAGCGGCCGCAGGCCAGGTACCAGTACAGGGTCTCGCAGTAGCCCGTGCCCTTTTCCCGGTCGTGGTCGGCCAGTGCCTCCAGTGGCCGGGAAATCAGATCCTCCCTGCCTTCCAGATTTTTCAGAAGCAGCGGCACCCGGAGCCTGTCCACGGTGCACACGCTTTCGCCGTGATACCGCTCATCCCCCATCAGCGCCAAAGCCTCCCGGGCAGTGCGGTAGTGGGCGGGCAGGTCGTAAAGGTCGCTCAGTCCCTCAGATACCGCAATTTTCAGCCGGAATTCCTGAGCCAGCGCCGAAAAGTCCTCTTTTCCGGCAAGAAACAGAAACACATCCCCCCGATAAAGGAAGGGGTGAGACTGAGGAAATTGGGAGAGCACCGCTTCCTTCAGCTGCTCCCGGCCGGGGTGCTGGCTGGGATAGCCGGTCAGATCGAGGAGGGCGAAGCCCGCCGGGTGGAAATCGGCAAGGTAGGTTCCGGCGGTCTGGAGCCGGAAATAGGCGGCGTTGGGGAAGCCCCCGTCCAGCAGGTGCATCAGAATGTCCTCGGCGGTTTCGAAGGGCTTGTCCTGGCGGCTGGTCTCGATGAACAGCTGCTTGGCTAAGATCCGCTCTACCGCCTGCCAGGTTTCCTCCGGGAGTCTGGCAAGGTGTCCGTCGATGTCCGGGCAGACCAGGTAGCCCAGCCGAACGCCGGTGCTGACCAAAGGCGCAATCCGCCGCCGGAAGGGGCTGCCCTCCGGCTTGACAAAATCCGCCGTTCCCCCAGCCAAGGTCTGGCTCTGGCTGATGGCGGCGCTGACCTCAAAGGTCAGTTCCCCACGCAGAAGGGTCTTGCGAAAAAGGGCATCCGTAAAGTCCAGAGGGCAGTAGCTGGAAAAAACATGAAAGGTATCATCCAGAATGAGAATCGGGCAGCCCAGCATGGCCCCGGCCTGGGCGGTCAGGGCATCCAGGTCGTCCCGGGCAAAAAAGGACGTCAGCAGGGCATCCACAGTTTCCATGGCACATTCTCCTTTTTCTTGTGCTGCGCGCACAAGGTCTTTTTGTTTTATTATACTCCCAGTCCCTTTCCGAATCAAGAAAAAACTGGTATAGTGCCAATCAGAAAAAGGAAAGGAGCATGAGAAACAACCAGTATAGTGAGTAAAACAGATTGAAAACAAAATGGAATGGATCTCAAGCAAATGGAGGAATGACTTATGCTGCCTGCAATTTATGGTGAAAACATGTTGGATGATTTCTTTGGTACCGGTTTTGGCACTGATTTCTTTGGTGGACGGAACCCCCTGTTCGGTAAGAACGCCCGGAACCTGATGAAGACGGATATCCGGGAGACGGACGACGCCAAGGCTTATCGCCTGGCCGTGGATCTGCCCGGCTTCCAGAAGGACGAAATTCAGCTGGACGTTCAGGACGGCTACCTGACCATCCAGGCCGAGAAGGGCCTGGACAAGGACGAAGAGGACAAGAAGGGCCGGGTTCTGCGCCAGGAGCGCTATGCCGGCAGTTGCTCTCGGAGCTTCTACGTCGGCGACGTGCGGCCTGAGGATATCAAGGCCAAATACGAGTCCGGTGTGCTGACCATTCTGGTGCCCAAGGAGGACGCCAAGAAGCTGCCCGCCAATACCACGATTACCATCGAGTGATCTGCCATAATCCAATTAGGAACTCCTGAATAGAAAGTCACCGGGGGTCGGCGAAATGCCGATTCCCGGTGACTTTTTTGTTTTCTGATAAAAAGAGGCCAGTCCCAGGCTTTGCCCGATTGGGAAAAGCTTGCGGACAGGAAAAATCCCTGGCCCTGCCGGCCGGCAACGGTTTGCGGCGTTTCCCTCCGCTCATACTGAACTCCAATTAGGGTCTATCTGAAAACCGGAAATATGAGAGGCGGCGAGGGATTTTCCGCCTGATGAAGCCATTTTTTTGCAGGAATACTCTGGGTATTGCAAGAAAAAATGGTGCCCAGCAGGTGGAAAAGACCCGCTGTTTGGGCGTGTTGACGGTTTTCAGATAGACCCTAGTTTTGTGCGATATATATAGAACTTACGCACTTTGTCAGGATTCGTTCTTTTCCTTGCAAATCCCGGCGTTCCAGTGTATACTCACAGTGAAATACTGCATTGGGAGGAATCCGCAATGAATCTGACCACCATTTCCAACGACCGTCTCACCGTCATTCTGGATGGCTGCGGCGCGGTGCTGCACAGCATCCGCAAGAACGGTGCCGAGTACCTCTGGCAGGGAGATCCCAAATACTGGGCCCGCCGGGATGCCAACCTGTTTCCCTATGTGGGGCGGCTCACAGACGGACAGTACCGGCTGGAGGGCAAGACCTATTCCATGCCCATCCACGGTTTCTGCATCGGCAGAGATTTTGCCGTCACGGAGCAGTCCCCTGACGCCGTCCGCTTCACCCTGACGGACAGTGCGGAAACCTATGCCATGTATCCCTACCGGTTTGCCTTCCATGTGCGCTACCGCCTGGACGGCAACCGGATTGTCAAAACCTGTCAGGTGGAAAACCGGGACCGTCGGCAGATGTACTTCGGCTTTGGCGGCCATCCGGGCTTCAACGTGCCCCTGAATGGGGAAGGCAGCTTTGACGACTGGGAACTGACCTTCGGGGAACCCTGTCAGCCGGTGCGCATTGACCTGGATCCTGCCAACTACCGGCTGGCGGGCACAGAGTCTCCCTTCCCCCTGGTGGATGGGAAAACCATCCCCCTGAACCACAGCCTGTTCGACCTGGATGCCATTGTCCTAGGGAATGTCAGCCGGAGTCTGACTCTGCACAGCCGGAAATCCAGCCGCTCCGTCACCGTGGATTTCCCGGGCATGGGCTTTCTGGGACTGTGGCACGCCCCCAAAACCGACGCCCCCTATGTGTGCGTCGAGCCCTGGGTCAGCCTGCCCTCCCACAGCGCCTATGTGGAGGATTTCGCCAAGCAGGAGCACCTGATTTCTCTGAACGCCGGGGAAACCTACCGGAACGAGATGATCATCACCCTGGAATAATCACGGACGCAAACGCAAAAGCACCCCCGTTCCGGGCTATCCGGAACGGGGGTGCTCATTCTGTTTTTACCGGGTGCGCTTCTTCTTGGTGACGACAGCCGCCCCCAGGACGGTGGTCATAGCCAGAACACCCACGGCCAGACCGATGGTATCGCCGGTCTTGGGGTTGGTGGTGTCCTCCTTCTTCCACTTGGCGTAGACGGTCTTGTTGGCATCCATCTTGATGCTCTCCAGCTTCCGACCGGTCAGCTTGCTGTCCTTGAACCAGCCGCAGAACCAATAGCCGCTGCGGGTGGGGGTATAGTCCTTCAGATTGACGACCTCGCCGTCGGCGAAATTCTTGCTGCTGGGGCTCATCTTGCCGGACTTCGCGTCAAATTTCAGAGTGCGAGCCACAGACCACTTGGCGTACAGGGTCATATTGGACGCAACGGGGACACTGGCCTTGAAAGCCTTGGTGCATCCCTCATCCATGTACCAGCCGCCGAAAACCCAGCCCTTCTCGCTGAGGGTCTCAGGCTTGACTGTGCCGGGGTAGGTTACCTTCTCGGAGGTCTTCTTCGGCTTGCCGTGGCCCATATTGTTGTAGGTCACCGTGAACTCAGTGCCAAACTTAGGCAGATTAGCCACAGCGGCGTTATGGGAATCGGTGAGGGTCGCGGCGGAGCCGCCGATGGTGGCGTAAGTCACCTCGTAGCCCGGATCGGTCGTAAATTCAACCGTCACAGAATAGACCTGGTTTGCGTCGAATTTCCCGGAATCAGGGGATACGGTCTTATTCTTGACCTTGACATGGGCACTGCTGGTGCTCACCTTCAGGCCGCTGACAGGTTTGCCCAGCTTGTAGTTGCTTACCGTGAAATCGGCACGGATCTTCTCCTTTTCCACGTCGGTATGGCACTTGTCGCAATATACCGTGGACTGAGAGGCGTTTGTCGTATTCCACAGCTTCCGGTGGCTTGCCTTGGTGCAGGAGCACCGACCCTCAGGGAACCGGGTGCAGCCGCCGCCGCTGCCGAAATCGTGGGGCAGCTTATCGCCGAAGTCCTGATAGCAGTACTGGCAGTAGGCCTTCTGACCGCAGCGGTCGGTGCTGGGGTCGGAGGTGCAGGGCACATTCTCCTCCAGGGTCGCGCCGCATTCGGTGCACAGCACCTTATGGGTACCGTTCTTCGTGGGCTTGTACTCCTTGGTGCAGTCCTCCGCACTGCCCATGGAGGCTCCGCAGTCCTTACAGTAATCCTCATGGGTCTCGGTGCCCTTGATATGCCGAGGCTTGCTGGCCTTGGTGCAGGGCTTTGCCACATTATCTTTCTGCTCATCGCAATACTTGCAAAACTGGGTATGGGTGCCATCGCCATTGGACTTCCAGACGTACTCGTGCTTAGTGGCAACATCGCCGTAGCTCTGTCCGCACTTGGTGCAGGTTTCCGGGGCAATGCAGGTAGCCGGGGTCTTGGAGCATTTTTCCTTCTTCAGAGAGGCGTTACAAAGCTCGCAGTAATACTCGTGCTCCTTGTTGTCCGCATCGCCCACATGCCGGGGCGCAGCCGCCTCCTTGTGATTATAGGGATTGACATCGCCATAGCTTTCGCCGCACTTTTCACACTTGGCAGGCTCCTTACAGGTAGCCGTGCCGCCGGAGCAGGCCTCGTTCTCGATCTGTACCTGGTTGCAAACTTCGCACACTATATTGTGGGTGCCATTGCTGTTGGACTTATAGACGAGCTTATGCTCCGTAGAGAGTTTGCCGTAGCTTCCGCCGCACTTGGCGCACTTAGCCTTTTCCTTGCAGGTAGCCGTGCCGCCGGAGCAGGCCTCCGGCTCCAGGGTCTTGCCGCAGGTCTTGCACTTGCCGGTGTGATTGCCGTTGCCATCGGAGGTGTACACATAGTCGTGAGCCGCGCTCTCCGTGGCGTTGCAGGCGGTATCGGTGCATTTGCGGGTATGGGTGTCACCGGTATCCGTCCAGGCACCCCAGGTGTGGGTATGGGTGCTGCCACTGCTGCCGTTTTCGCCGGTGCTGCCGCCGGTGCCGCCGCTGCCGCCTTCGCCGCCCTCATTCTGAGGCGGGGCAGGCTCCACTACGGGAGTCGGTGCCTGGTCTCCTTCATCCTCATCCGCCAGAGCGCCCACTGGCAGCAGCGTCAGGAGCATACAAACCAGCAGGAACAGTGCCGTAATTCGTTTTTTCATTCTAAAAACCTCACTTTCCGATTTGCCGTTTTTGCCGCCAGCCCATCCGGACGGCGGCTCTCTCTGAGTCCGGGACAAATTGTCCCCTTTTTTTGTTTCATTGTAGCACAAGATTGTTGGAATTTCAATCCTCTTTTGGAAATCTTAAGAAGTATTTCGAATGAAATTAGGGGGCCAATCCCGGGAAAACACACACCCCCTCCGGTCACAATCCGTTCCTCTTGGCTCCCACTTTGGGGGAGCTGTCACGAAGTGACTGAGAGGGTAGTCACAAGCCCTCTCCGCCTCCGGCACCTCTCCCAGAGGGAGAGGCAAGTGGCCCTCATCCGTCTCGTGCTTGCGGGGGACGCACGAGCCACCTTCCCCGGAGGGGAAGGCATGGGGAAACGGATTGCCACGCCAGTGTGAGCACTGGCTCGCAATGACATTGTTCTATTTAGGCACTTTGCTATTTTGAGGCAGCTCCCTCTGGCAATCCCGGGAAAACACGCACCCCCTCCGGGGGGAGCCGGAGGGGGTGCGCTTGGGGAGACCAACCCATAGGGTTGGGAGAAGAAGGCATCGGAAAAAACGTCCGGGAAATACGCTTACTTGAAGTTCACCTTCACGTTCACGGTGTACGTCTGATCGGCTCTGCCGTAGGGCACATAGAAGGTGATGGGGATGGTCACGGACTTACCCACGCCCGACATGGCAAGCGCGTCCTGGAAGGCCAGCGTCAGATTGCCCTTTTCGTCCAGGTTCGTGACCTGAACCAGGCTGCTCCAAAGTGTGAGTTCATCTGCGTAAGCATCCTTGGCGACCTTCGCAGCCAGGGTGGAATTCTTCTCACTGAACTTCATCTGGGTGGTGAAGGGCTTGGTCAGGTCTCTGCGATCCACGGTGGGCACCTTGGATTGGGTAACCTTCAAAGTCGGATCCTTCACGTCCACCTTGATGAACTGCTCAAAGGCTACCCCGCCATTTCCGTCCTCGACCACCAGATGGAGCCGGTGATAACGATAGAGATTATAGGTGTCATTGGCGTACTGGACACCGGGGAATCTGGGGTTAAAGATGGCGGTTCCGCTGAAACAGACGCAGTCCTCCTTCAGGGTGCCCAATCCCCCATACTTACCTGCTGGGAGGAATTCCATATTGTAGGAGATTCCAAGGGGATAGTAAGGCTGATCCTGCCCGGAAACGCCCACCGTAGGAATACTCACGAAATTCCGATTATCATCGGAACCCTGGAGGGTCACGGTGAAATCGCGTCCCGGGTTGCGCTTCATTCGAGTGAAGACCTGTTCCGACATCGGCAGGAAGAATCCCTGACCCTGGTAGCTGTTCCAATCAAGCAGACTGACATTCTTGCCAAACTTGTCGGTCTTGACGGATTTCAGCGCCTTGCGCTGAACGGTGACGGGAATGATATTGATCTTCGCGTCGGGATCCAGATAATTGGGCGTCACGCACAGATAGTAAACGCCATCCTCAATCTTGACGGGATCTCCGGTAATGGGATCATAGGTATCGATGGTAATGGTATTCTCATCGACCCAGAAAGCCAGAGGCGCATCCACGCCGTTGGCCAGATCCCCTCCGTTCACATCCAGCCAGGCCAGGCCTCTGTCATCCGTGTACTGATCCTTGGGGAAGGTCACCCGGATTTCGGTGCCCTTGCCGTCGTAGGGGTTCAGCGTCACCTTGGTCTTGGAAAGCTTCATGGAGGCGGTGGTGTTCTTCACCTTCAGCTTGGCGGAGGCCGTCAGGGTGATGGGGTTCTTCTCGTCAAAGCCGTACACCTTCCGGGTGACCTGGATGGTGTAGGTGCCGTCCTCCAGCTGGCCGGACATCTCCGGGCGGCGGTAGAGCAGGAGGGTATCGGGGCTGTCGGAGCTGGGCACATCCACGACGTACTCACCGGGATCCACCACGTTCCCCTTGGAATCCAGCAGCGTGATCTCCGTTCCCTCCCCGAAGACCATGTTCGCGCTCATGTTCTTGACGGTGGTGGTCAGGGTGACCTTATTGGTCTTGCTGCCATCGATGGTGCCGTTGACCTTCAGGCTCATGGTGGGGGTATTCTTGGTGAACTTCACCGTGACGGTGACGGGCTTCACGCCGGGAATCTGGTCGAAGGTCAGCTTGAACGAGCCCACATAGCCATTGCTGCAGCCCATCACGCCGAGGGCATCAATGCCTGGGCCTATCAGGTCTTTCGCTTCGCTGTCAGTGCCGGGGACGAGCATGGCCTGGGCAATTGCCAGTGCCTTCTCAGGATTATTGGGCTCTTCGGGGTCAGGGACGTAAGCTGAGGCTATGAGGGGGCAGTGCTCTATATCATTCAAATTAAAGACCGACAGGTCATAGTCCGCGGGAGATACGGTAAAGGCCGCGGCCTGAGCATCCATCACGCCATTGAGGAAGGAGAAGCTGGTTTTCTTCGGCTTGATGGTGGGATCCTTGGTGGTGACGGTCAAAGGCAGAGTATCCATTACTCCGTTGGAATAGGCAACCAGAATATTCAGCTTGCCGGGAACGGGGTTGGCGTAGTTCTCGCCCTCCTGGGTGATGGGGGTCAGGTGGAAGCTGCCGGTGGCAAGGTTCCAGTCCTCCAGCGTGTAGTTCCCGCTGTCCACAGCAACCCCTCGGATGCCCAGATCCTGAATGCTGTAACCCTTCGGCGGCACCAGCTGCATATCCGTGCCCTTGGAGTTGACGGAGCTGAGGGTGATCTTGCCGGTGGACAGCTTGGCGGTGACAGGCTTGTTGATAATGTTGACGGTCACCGGCTCGCCCCAGCCAATGATCCAGCCCTCCAGGACAACGGAGGGGTAGATTTTCAGGGTCTGCTTGGGGGTATCCGGAGACAGCCTGTCGGTGTGCAGCACCAGGTTGTAATCATTCTCCTCGCCGTAGCTGGCGGTAATGCCCAGCTTCTCCAGCTGCTGCTTGGATTCCGACCAGAGATCCCACACATCGGCATCCTGGTTGAACAGCACCGGCACATCTACTCCGGGGTTCCAGGCGTTGATGGTCACGGCCTTGGCGGAAACCTTGGGCATGGTCTTCTTGACGGTGAGCTTCAGAGTCTCCGGGGTGGTCAGGTATTCCGTATTCTCCCCGGCCAGCACCTCGATGGCGGAAACGTAGGAGGTCTGCACCTTGGAAATATCCTCCGGCAGGTCGCTGACAATCTCCAAAGTCCGGTCGTCTACAGGCCGCAGGTCGAAGTAGTTGTTCAGTTCCTCGTTTGCGAACCGGGCGCTCTTGATGATGGTGGTCTCATTGGCCTGAACATCCCCGTCGTCCTCCGAGGAAATGACAGGCTGATTTTCCTTGGTCAGGGAAATGTAAATCCGGGGGTTATCCGTGGCGGAGAACAGCTCCTTGGTGGCCTTGGTGTCCATCAGGTGGACATCCAGGACGGCGGGCTTGTTCACCACCTCCACGGTGCAGGTCAGTCTCTTCTGAACGCCCGTATTCCAGTCGGCAACCAAGCACAGCACCTGGGTAACGCCCACGTTCCGGGCTGTAATCTCCACGGTAGTTGACCGACCAGGAATTTCCCCAACGGAAACAATGTCCTGATTCTCACTCCCAAGGCCGAACGACGCCCTGCAATTCTCGGCATTCAGCACCTCCAGCGTGAAGCTCTGACCCAGCTCCAGGGTGACATAATCCTGGTTCAAGGCAGGCTGCGTCTCGGTTCCCTGGGGGCCGTAAAGCTGAACGGTATAGTTGCCGGAGACCTTCGGGATGTAGGTCATGGTCAGCTGACCCTTGGCGTCGGCGTAGCCGTAGTCGATGTACTGCAGGTTCGCCAGATCGCCGGGGGCGGCGCTGACGATCAGCACATAAGGCTCTTGATAAGGCCCTTCATAAGACTCTCCGTATCCCGGTGCCAGACCGGTGAACTTCACGGTGTGCTTTTCGCCGCTGACGGTGTCCATGCCGGAGAAGACGGCCACATCGTCGGCGGTATAAACTTCCTCCATGGACGCGCCCTCAGGGGCAACGTACACGGTGTCAAAATTCTCGGGATCGATGGGAGCCTCGGTTTCGGGAGCCTCGGTCTCCACAACGGGAGCTTCCGTGGTTTCGGGAGCCTCCGTGACAGGGGTCGTCTCCGGAACGGTGGTCGCCGGGGTAGTCTCCGGGGTGGTTTCCGGGATGGTAGTCTCGGTGGTCTCCTCGGACATCGTGATATCGCCGCCGTCGCCATCCTCGCCACCCTGGAGGATGTTGCCCTCGCTGTCCACGATGGTCTCAGCGTCCAGGAAATCCTGCCAGCCGAGCTGCACTCCCGCCTTGGCCACCAGGGTATTCAGGCCCCAGCCCTCTGGCAGGTGGAGAACGCGAATCTCGGTATTGCCGAAGGCATCATCGGCCAGGGTCTCCAGGGTAGCCGGCAGATACAGATCGCCGATGGCGCGCCGCCAGAAGGCCTTCTCGCCGACGGACACGGTGCCAATCAGCTCCACATAGGCCATTTCCACAAATTCATCGGTACTGCCAGCCAGGGTAAAGGCTCCTTCGGGAATCTCGGCAGCGTTCAGGGTCAGGCTTGCGATATTGGCCTGTTCAAAGGCACTCGTACCCAGGGTAGCAGGCTTAGGAATGTTCACCGTGCGCAGATTGGGGCACAGTGCGAAAGCCATCGTCTTGATCTGAACGCCGGACACATTGGACTGATAGGTGCTGATGCCCGATTCTTTGAAGGCATTCTCACCGATGACGGTTGCGTTTTCCAGACCGGCCACAACCTGCAGGGATTCCCGCCCCTCCATAAGCCAATCCGGAATCTCCGTCATACCGGCGGGAAGGGATACATAAACCAGGTTGTTCATCCCATTGAAGGCCCCGCCATGCAGCGCCACACCAGGGTACTGAAGAACGATCTGCCGGATGGCGGTTCCGGACAGGGCGTACTGTCCAATGCTATGGGCATAGCGCAGATCCAGCTCCTTCAGAGACTCGCACTCCATAAAGGCAGAGGGGCCGAGGTCACCGATCTGGGCGTTTACGGTTTTCAGATTGGGACACTTGGAGAAGCCCTCGATCTCCACACTCAGGGCGGCAGTGGAATTCAGCGTCTCCAGCGCGGGATACCCGCTGAAGACATGGGCGCCCACGCCGCTGATATTCACCAGGTTCAGGGCAGTTACCCGATCCTTGTATTTTTCCCAGGGGTAGGAATTCCCATTGGTCAATTCGCCTCTGCCGGGGATAATGCCCGGGTAATCCTTGCGCTGGTTGGTGATGGTCAGAGTACCGTTGTCATACTGCCAGTCCAGATACTCTGCCCGTCTGTACTCCCAGGAGCCGCCGTCCCGGGTGGGATTCGCGGAATAGGCCTGGGTCTCATAGGGCATACCCAGCAGCCGGTTGTCCGGCCCCAGGGCGAAGACCTTCACCGTGGCCAGGCTGCCCACGTCGGACAGTCCCGCGCAGGGGAGATCGAAGATCTGCCCCTGCACACGGGAAGCCGGAATCTCGTAAGCCGCGCTGACCAGGAGCTTTCCGCTCTCGCTGTAGCCGGCGAATACCAGGCTGCTTTCCACTGTGGTATCCATGTCCATTGTGACGGTGATCTGATCCCCGTTCACATCCACCTTCGTGACGCGCACAGAGCCAGAGTTGCCGTCGTCCCAGGCAAAGGCCGTGGTGGGAATCAGGGACCCCAGCATGACCAGCGCCAGGAATAGGGATAGCAATCGTTTTTTCATAAGATCGTCCTCCTTCATTTGCCTGTTTTACCTTCCTGGGTATCATTTTAGCAGGCTCACGCACCAAAAGCAACTTCTTTTTGGCGTGTATGCCTCGATTTTACGGCTTCGACGCAAAAAACGTCATTTCCCATAGAATTGGGCGGATGAATTTGGTTGTTTCGCCCCGGGCAGGATATTTCAGCGCACGATAAGACGCTTTTTCCAGGGGATGTCGGATAACATATGGCATTGCGGAGGCGGGCGCACCGGAATAGAAAGTGTCATTGCGAACCAGTCCGCTTAAGTGGTGTGGCAATCCCCCCGATTTTCAAACATCTACGTTAGGAAATCTTGGATTTTACGC
>OHNJ01000369.1_pt1 | contig 11808 bp, 3 predicted proteins | sample 1569611 | NCBI WGS metagenome assembly OHNJ01 (sample SAMEA3879607, study PRJEB24766) | human gut metagenome | biome: human-associated habitat; feature: feces | place: USA | collected 1985/1987
CATCCTGGCGATAGTGTATTTCATCACCATCATCAGCTGCATAGTAGTGGTGCTGAGCGAAAACCGCAATCCCATAAAATCGCTTGCCTGGGTCACCGTGCTCTTCTTTCTGCCCGTTGCCGGATTGGTGTTCTACCTCTTTTTCGGCCGCAACCCCAAAAGCAGGCACCGTCTCAGCCGGCACAACAAACGCAAACTCCTGCACAGGGTGGCCATGCGTACTTTGCCGGCGGCACAGCTCAACATCGACGACGTCAACCGCCAGATTGTGATATTGTCTGAGACAATGTCCGACACCCCGGTTACCGTGGGCAACGATATACAGGTATTCACCGAGGGAAAGGATAAATTTGAATCTCTGAAACGCGATTTGCGCGAGGCAAAGTGGTTCATCCTACTGCAATATTACATCTTCACCGACGATAAGATAGGCCACGAAATCGCCGACATACTGATTGAGAAAGCCAAAGCCGGAGTGGTGGTGAAGGTCATCTACGACCATGTGGGCAGTTTCTCCGTGTCGGGCAAGTTCTTCAAACGCATGCGCGAGGCAGGCATTGATGCGCAGCCTTTTCTGCGCGTTACCTTCCCGCAGCTGGCCAACCGCATCAACTGGCGCAATCACCGCAAGATAGTGGTCATCGACGGCGTCACCGGCTACATCGGCGGCATGAACATAGCCGACCGATACGTGGAGCCGCAAGGCAACAAACCACCCTGGCGCGACACCCATTTCCGCATCCGGGGAGCCGCCGTCTCCACACTGCTCTATTCCTTTACTTCCGACTGGAGCTATATGGGCCGGCCGCTGCCCAGGCAGGAGATAAACTTCACGCCCGAAAACATCGACAACGACACCGCCGTACAGCTGCTCACCTCCGGACCCGACAGCAAATGGCCTGCCATAGCGCTTACCTATCAGAAAGCCATTTCATCGGCACGCAAGCGCCTGTATATACAGACGCCATATTTCCTGCCCACCGATGCCTTGCTCAAAGAGTTGCAGAGCGCAGCCCTGGCAAAAGTCGACGTACGCATCATGATGCCGCGCTTCAGCGATTCGCGCCTCCTTAACCTGGCTTCCTACAGCTATATAACCGAGTGCTTGCGTTCCGGCATAAAAGTATATTTCTACGAAACGGGCATGATTCACTCAAAAGTGATGATTGTGGACGACGAACTCACCGTTGGCGGCTCGGCAAACTTCGATTTCCGCAGCTTTGAGCACAACTTCGAGTCGACATTGCTGATTTTTGACCGCACCCTCAACCAGCACATGCGCGACATCTTCTTCAGCGACCTTCAGCACTGCACCAAACTCACCTACAAGACCTGGCGCAGCCGCCCCTTACCCCAGCGTGCCTTAGAGTCCATCCTCCGCCTCTTCTCTCCCATCCTCTAACCCCCCTCCTCCCTCTTTCCTTTTCAGCAGGCCTATCCGCCTTTTCTATCCGCCACTTTCTTTAATTTTGGTGCAGGCGAACGCTTTAGCGTCGAATAAATGCGTCGCATAAGGGGCTTCGAGAAAGGGGCGCCGGTAAGGGGCAACCGCAAAAAGAGTGTGCCATAAAGGCAGCCTCGGCTCCTTTATGGCACACTTTCTGTGGTTATAAATAGCTATTATCTGTTGGTGATACGGCGCGTGGTCTGCGTGCCGTCGTCATAGATAGTAACCTTGATGTAAATCTTGCCGTCGGCGCTCTTCGGAGCCGGAACCTGCAAGCCGTCGGGGGTAAACCAAAGCTCGGTGCGGATATCCTGCACAGTTTCGTCGAGGTAGCCGATGCCTGTGGCCTGCTTAGCCTCCAGCTTCCAGCTGCGTGTGAAATCGCCGCAGCGAGCCGTGAGAGTAACGGCGCCCGAGTAATTTTCGGTGGTCCATTTCATCAAATCGCCCTGTTGCTCCAGCGGAGCCGTAGCCGGGTCAATGGTCCAGGTTACACCCTCAGGAATGCCCACATTGAAGTTGCGGCGAACATTGTCGAACGAATTGTCAGAGCGCAGAATTACCGCTGCCGCATTACACTTCCAGCCGTTGTCCTGGCGCATGGCTGCCGGCACAGGCATAATATTCTTGCCGAGGAGCGTCCAGCCTTCGCTGATATTGGTGTTGCAGAGCTGAGCCAAAGTAACGCCCGTGGTGCCCGGTGATACTTCGCCCTTATTGCCCCAGTCGGTAGCATAATAGCAGTTCGACAGTGCGTTGAGATCGTTCCAGAAAGCCGGTTGGCTGGTGATGGTGATACCTGCCATAACACCGCCCTCCATACATTCCACAGGAGCCGCATTGTAGCAGTCTTTCACCTGCGACCTCTGCGACGACTTGTTCATAACCGGTTCGCCGAGGATACCTGCCACCATGGTCGGACCGGATACGGCGCCGAAGTTAGCGCAGTTCTCAATCAGACCGGGGAACTGACCGGCGATGCCGCCTATGGCATGGCCATCGGTAGCTGCCGACGTTGTCGCCACACCTATTGTGGTGCTGAGGCTCTTTACGGTGCCTGAGTTCCAGCAGCCGCTGATGACGGCCGACGCAGTCTTTGCATTCACAACACCCTGTGTGCCCACAATGCCGCCCGCCATGCGGCGGTCAACGGTGATGTCGCCCGTATTGCGGCTGTCATCGATGCGGGCGTTCTTGCCCCACAAAGCACCGGCGGTGCCGCCTGCGCCATACTGGGCGCTCACAGGAGCCGTGTTGGTACAGTTGTTTATCAACACAAAGTCATTGGCATGCCCTATGATGCCGCCGGCCCAGTAACAGCTTGAACCGAGACCCTTTATCTCGCCCGTGTTGAGGCAGTTCTCCACCGTTATGGTGTAGTCTTGCGTGGCGACGCCAGAAGTGGTACCTAAGATGCCGCCAGCTCCATAAGCCTTGTCGGTTACCGAAATAGTGCCCGAGTTGCTGCAGTTGAGATAATAGCTGCCCGGTTTATACTGAGCGGCTATGCCGGCTGCTGCCGGTGAGGAGCTGGAAGAAGTGTTGCTCACGGCCTCCAGATTGCCCGTGTTGACGCAATTCGTGTACTGCCCCATGGCGGCGCCTACCGTCGACGAGGCATACGTGCTGATGCCGCCAATCTGTGCTTTGCCACGGATATTGCCGCTGTTGCTGCACTTGATGAAGTTGTAAATCTGGGTGGCATTCTTGGAGCCTGACATTCGGCCTACGATGCCACCCAAGTAAAGCACCTTCTCCAGATTGATGTCGGCCTTGTTGTAACATTCCTCGAAACGCGATTCCGACGATTCGGCACATATACCGGCTATATAGCCCGTGGTGCCGGTGGTGGTCAGCGTTCCTTCATTGCCGCATTTGATGTACGATACGCCTTCCTGACCGAATGCCACTATGCCGGCAATGTAACCGGCCGAGGCTGTCGTTTCCAGTTTGCCACGGTTCACACATTCGGTGAATACGGAGCCTGTGTAAGCATAGCCTGCTATGCCGCCGACGTATCCGCGTTTCGACGTAATCGTCGACTTGTTGACGCAGTTGGTGATTTTGCCGTAGCATTTTGCCACTATGCCCCCCGTGTAGGCATTTCCCGAAGTCATCGTTACCGTCTGAGTGCCGTTGACGGTGAGGTTGCGTATCTCGCCGCTTGCTGCCAGCACACCTATCGGCGCACGGTAAGTGGATGTGATGTCAAGCACATAGTTGTTGAGCGAATGGCCGTTGCCGTCAATGATGCCGTTGAAAGAGGCCGGATCGGCGGCGATGATGTTTATGGGCTGCTGACCGAAGTCAAGGTCGGCGGTGAGTCTGAACACCTTGCCCTCATAGTTGGTGCCTGTCTGTTCCTGACGGGTGCCTATGGCATTCCACAGCTCCGGTGTAGGTATCAGATACGGGTCGGCAGCCGTGCCCGAACCGCTCCACGGAGCCTTGGGTACGAACTGTACCGGGATGAGGCGCTTGTAGCCGTTCAGAGAAGCCTGAACGGTGTCGAGAGCCGTTGCCTTGTCGTTGGCCGGTATCTGCAGGGTATTGCCTGAAATGGTGAAGCCGTTCGACGAGAGAACGCTCCAGCTCAGACCCTGTGCCGCTGACAGCGTGGCAGGTCCCGTTACAGCCGAGCGGTTCTCGTTCTCTCCGAACAGAATGTACTGATGGCGCGCTGCCGCCACCGAAGGCTCTGCTGCGTAGGCTGTGGGAGCAGGGTAGCTGTCGGCTGCCATATTCCACAGGCTTGCCTCCAGACCGCTGAGCGGTGTGCCTGCGGTAAACTGTTGTGTAGTGAGGCCTGTCATGCCCGTCATAGGAGCGCTTTCTATGGCTCCCGAAGGAGCCAGCATGCCATCGTAGTAGTTGTTTTCCACGGTACCTTCGGTACCTGTTCCGCCCGAGATGCCGCCCACATATTTCTGAACGCCGCAATCAACAACACCGGTGTTGACATTGCCAATGATGTCGTTGGGATAATTGGCCGAAGTAGACGTTTTGGGCGAAGTGCCCGTGATGCCGCCGGCGTAGCCCTCAAGAGCGTACACCGAGCCGGAGTTGTAGCAGTTCACCACGCGGGCGCCGTTCATGCCGCCCGCAATGCCGCCGGCATAGCGAATCTGGTCTTTGCCTGCAGCCTGATAACGGCTGAGGGCATAGACGGAGCCTGTGTTGGCGCAATTCTCCAGGATGCCCTGCGTCTGACCCGTGATGCCGCCTACATTGCGGTAACCCGTCGACACTTCGCCGGCATTGAAGCAGTTGCGGATAACGCCGCCCTTGGCCGACTGGCCCGTGATGCCGCCTATCCATGAGCTGAAGCCGAAGACGTCGGCATAGTTGCGGCAATTTTCTATCAAACCGTAGTTGTAGCCTACTATAGAGCCTACAGAGGCAAAAGCCTCATATTTGCAGTCAGCGGCTATGTTTACGTTCTTCACAACACCATCCTTGGCCAGGTCGCCAATCAGACCTATGTAAGTGGCCCTTGAGAGAGTGGTGTTGACCGTGCCGATGCCTTTGGGGTCATCTTCCGGTTTTACAGTCCATACCAGGCGTCCAATCTTGAGCTTGCTGATGGTGTGTCCGTCGCCGTCGAAAGTGCCGTGGAACTGAGTGCGGCCGGTGGTATTGGTCGAGCTGATGCCGTTGAAGGTTTCGTCATACTCCATGTTGATGTCGGCCGTCATCTTGTAATACGTGCCGGGGAAGGAGACACGGCTCTCGCTGGTCATCTTGCCAAGCGCCAGCATATCGGCCTTGTTGGTGATGAGCCATGGTGAGGCAGCCGTGCCGTCGCCCTGCCAGGGTATGGGAGCCATAAGCGCCACATACTGCTGCATCAGAGCGCCGTTGCGTACTGCCAAAGTGTCGTTGCCGAATTGAAGGTCGCTGTTGAGCTTCAGCGTGCCGCCCTCAATGGAGGCATAATGACCCTTGGTGGTGAATTTGCCGTTGACAAGGAAGCCGAACTCAGTGTCGTCGATGGCATTGAGCTGCAGATTGCGCTGCAGAACCGTGCGTGTGGCCGGCGATACATAAAGCACTGCCGAACCGCTGATGTCGCTAACCGGCAGATTAATCATGGCCTTCAGGCGAGGATAAGTGTTGGCCTGCATTGTCCATGCGTCGCTTGTGCTGAAGCCCGCGGGACCCGAAGCGGCAGTAAGCTGAGCTGTGGTCATGCGGTGCTCGGTGCTGCCTAAGTCGGTGATGTCGCTGTTGAAGTACGAATGGAATATCGTGGGAGGATTAGCTGCGTCGCTCGAACCGAACAGCTCCATGCAAGAGGAAGGCTGAGGGTTGTAGTTTACAGTGCCGCAATCGAGCCATGCCGATGAATAGACACGGTTGAACACCGGCTGCACGGTGCCGTTGTCGTTTGAAAGATATTGCACAAGACCCGTTATGGTGCCTGACGTAAGAGAATTGCGGGCACGCACCCAGCCTGATGAATAGGAGTCGGTGATGTTGGCCGCGCAGATACCTGCCAGACCGCCAACGCGGTTGTAGCTGGAGTAGTTGCCCGGAGTGGCCAGGAAATTGCCCGAAGCCACTGAACGCGTTATGCCTGTGCCGTTGCTGAGTCCCTGGATGATACCTACCAGACCGCCCATACAAACCGGATAATACTCGTTAGGTATGGTTATTGTGCCGGCAAACGAGCAATCGGTGATGGCGTTGGTGGAAGTGGCTGTAATGCCGCCGAAGGGCGGAATGGTGTTGGCGTTGTACATGACGCCTGCCACGGTGGTGTTGGTAACGTGGCAATTCACTATCGGACCGAAGGCCTGAGCTGTGAGACCGCCGCCATAACCGTCGGCTGCCTGCACTGTGGTGTTCGTCACCGTGGAATTGCTTATGCCGTAAGAGGTGCCCGTCATGCCGCCGGCGCCCTGTGTGCCATTGGCAAGGAGAATGGTACTGTTCTTAACGTGGCAGTTTGTTACCGGGCCTTCGCAGCGCGATGCCAGAGCGGCCGCATATACATATTTCGACTGCACATAGATGTCGTCGAGCGTGAGATTGCTCAGACTACCCTCCTTGTCGACCACGCCGAACATGGCCGCATAGCCTTCGCCTGCATAGACATCGAGACCCTTGACGGTGTGTCCGTTGCCGTCGAAGACGCCGTTGAAGGCCGCCTTCTTGCTGCCTATGGGCAAGAAAGTGCCGACGCTGCTCATGTCCAGGTCGTTCATGAGCTTGAAATAGCGGTTGGGGAAAGAGTTCTTCTGCGAGGCTTCCGAGAGAGCCACCAGGTCAGCCGTGGTCTTAATCAGATACGGCGAAGCCTGAGTGCCGTTACCCTCAAGGTTGAAGGGATTGGCGGCAGGCAGCTGCAGTGCTATCGAGGCTTTGAACTTGGAGGCCGGCAGATAGAGCGCTACCAACCCGTACTGCATTATGGAGCCGGCAACCCATGGCGAGAAGGTCATTGTGGAATCGGCCTTGGAGATGGTGGCCATCACCGGCTCATCCTTCGTTATCACGCCCGTGGCCGGGTCGATGGGGAAGGTGTGGAAATCGCCGTAGAGGCCCATGTTGGCTATGTACTGCTCTGATACGGATGCAGTGCCGTCGGCCGAGATACGCGCGGTTACCGGAACGCTTGTGGTGCCGAAGTTGTAAATCTTCATCTCGGCGGCCTGCGGCTGTTCAATAAGCAGCGGATAGGATATTTCCGAATCCTGGCCGTTTGCGCGTTTGGTGGCCGTCATGGTGGCGTTCGAGGGGTGATATTCGCTGCTGTCTATGGCAGCCAACAACAGACCCTTGTTGTCGCCGTCGCCCACTATGGCGCCCCATTGCGGCAGGCGGATGACACCCTTGCTGTCGATGGTGCCGCGCACCGGGCTGGAGGGGAAGTACTGTATTCCGGCATCGGAAATGGTGATGGGGAACATGTATACATCGCCGTATTGGGTGCTTTGCCAGATGCGCTGCGGCAGAATGCTCACAGTGCCGGTATTGACGTCGATTACGGCATCCACTGTTTCTTCGAGACCGTAGAAATTGTGGATGTGAATCATCGTGGGGTCGGTGGCGTCGGCCACATACTGCATTATGCAGTTGCTTTCGCTGCCGTTATGCACAAAGTCCTTGCCTATCACATAACCCGTTATAATCTTGGCCGGCGTGGCCATGCGCTGTGTGCGGATAACGGGAGCCTGCGATGTGGCGGCGGATGCATTGCCCACAGGACGCAGAGTCCTCTTGTCGGGCTTTACATAGGTAAGAGTGGCCGGAGCGTTTGCGGCCAAAGACACATTTGCCTGTGCCAAATTGCCCGATTCGGCTGCTGCAATGTCGGCAGCAAGCGCAATCCGGGGCCGGAAGGATTGTTGCAGCGCAGCGGCCTGAGGCAGAGCCGGTGGTCGTTGACCCTTAACCGTGGTGTCGGCGTTGAGCCGCGCCACGGTCGGCGTCGTAGCCGACAGCGTTGCAGGAAGTGCTATGGCGAGTGCCGGTAGCAGCTTCTGCAGAAGTTTTTTGTGTTTCATTTAGCTGTTTGTTGGTTAGAGTTGTATTGAGGTATTCTGTTTGTTCGGTTATCAGCGGCTGAGGGTGCCGTCGGTGGCTATCTTTAGCGGCGAGGCGGGGAAATCGGTGGCCGACAGGCGTTTGATTTGGCGGGCTGCCTCGTTGGTGGCGTCGAGCCGGGGCCCTTTCCCTTTCTGCTGCCTGAAGCTGTGAATTTTCCCTTTTATGAAACGGCCGTCGGCATCTATCTCCACTACTGCCACCGGGGCGAGGCCGCTCACTCCGCCAAGGCTTACGCGATATGGCGTACAGAAGTTGCCGAGGCTGTAGAAGATTATGTGGTCGTTATAAAGCTCGGCGGCACGCGGCACGTGCGGTCCGTGGCCATACACCACATCGGCACCGGCGTCTACAGCTGCATGGGCAAACTTCACCACATTCCCTCGGTTTTCTCCAAAAGCCGTTTCCGTGGCATTGGCAACGTGGCTGTATTTGGGACCTTCGCCGCCGCCGTGGAAACTGACTATGACAATGTCAGAGTTCTTCTTGAGGTCTGATATAGTCTGTTTCACGGAGGCCAAATTATTTATCGACATGGTTCCTCGGCTGTGGCCGAAGGCGGCATATCCTATTTTATAGCCGTTCTTCTCTATGATGGCTGTGCGTGCGCCTTCAGCCCTTCCTGCGTAGGCTATGCCGGCCTCTTTAAGGGTCTTCTGCGTTGAAGCCACCCCCTGACTGCCGAAATCGTTGGCGTGATTGTTGGCAATGCTCAGCAGGTCGAAGCCGGCATTGACAAGGTTGCCGACGTAGCGCGTGGGAGTGCGGAAAATATAACAGAGCTTCGGGTTGGAGCAGCGTTTGGGCGTGCCTCCGCTGTCGAGCAAAGTGCCTTCAAGATTCCCGGCTGTTATGTCGGCAGCGCGCAACAGTGAGTCGCAGTCGGCGAAGAGGTTAGCCCCGTCGTTGGCCGGGAGATAGGCGCTTCCGGCATCCTCAGGAAAGGTCGTACCCATCATTATGTCGCCCACAAAAGCCAGCGTGAGGGGCTTTTTGAGCTGCGTGGATGGTTTTTTGACAGCAACGCTGTCGGCCTCGACAGAGGCGTTTGGCAGCGGTTTGTCGGCAACGTCCTTGCCCGAACAGCGGGCGAAAATAATTATTGCGGCTAAGCAAAGCAAAAGGCGGTTGACATTCATCAGTAATTCAGAGTTAGAGAGGCTTTATAGTCGTTGCGGTCTTTCTCAATCATGGCTTCCAGCTCCACCACAGCCTGCGGCGCAGTGCTTAGATGGTCGTGCCAGACGCCTTCGGCAAGCTGTTTCACCCAACTTAGCTCCAACCGATGATAATCTTTGAAAGCCTCGTCGATAAGCTCCTGAGGCAGCGTATCGTTGGCAGGGTCGAGAACAGCCGTCAGGGTGTCGGCCGGAATAATCTGCCCGGCCAAATCGAGCCATTCTTCCGGCGCCTCCTCCGGGTTGGCACCGTCATAACCCTCCTCGTGCATCTTGCCGTAGACGTAGGCTGTAATGGCCAGCGAGTAGAGACGGTGTGCCCGCAAGGCGGCTGTGGGCTTGAGCGCCACGGCGCCGTGATGCACATAGCCCTGGGCGTCGGGCTGTTCATGAGCCAGTTGCTGCAGCAGCGGGAGCGCCCGCAGCATTGTCTGCACCGTGTTGGGGTTCAGCACCTCATACACAATATTGTCGAACAGCGGCATGCGCCGGTTCAGACGCCTGTCGCGCACCGGCCATTTCTTTTCATCGCGTGCCAGGCCACAGCTGCGCAGCATCAGTCCGGGCGAGGCTGTGGTGTGGCCGTGGCTGTCGCCGAAGAGATAGGAGAAGGGGAACATCGACGTGTCGGGATGCTCTTTGTGGCCGCCCATCACCAAAGAGAAAGCACCTATCTTGCCACCCCACATCACATAAGCGCCGCTGGCCGTCTTGACGCCGCGTTGCAGCGTGCCCCAGTGCACCGGTCCGAGCTTGTACATGTGGTTGGAGAAATTGGTGGCTGAACCGGCATTCATGAAGGCTGTGCGCATGCCGATGAGCAGCGTGCTTTTGTGCATGCTCACCGTGTACGGACCGGCCAAAACGGCACAAGCCTCGCCATTCTCCATGGCGCAGTTGGCAAAGAAGAGTGAGTCGTGAGCCGTGAAGCCCTTGTCGAGCGATGCGCCCTGACCTACATACACGTTGCGCAGCAGAGTGCCTCCTCCGGCAAAACCGTCTTCAATGATGAAGTTCTCGGCATCCACATCGTTGCCCACCGCAGCCAGGTCTTTGCCGGCAGCCGCGTTGTTGATAATGGCGCCGTTGACGAGCCTTGCGGCACCCTCAACACGCACGCGGCGGTCGACGTAGACATTGCGCATCAGCCGGCACCCCGTTACGGAGCATCCGTCGGCCAGGTCGGCGCTGAACGGCTTGTCGCCGAATTTCTCCTGCAGCAGAGGCAGCAGCGTCTGTCGCGACCAGTGCGGGCGCATGGTCATGAGGGTGGCCACCTGCGCCGACAGTCCGGGATAGAGGAATGCCGGGCGGCCTCCCGTTTCGTCGAGTACGGCAACTTCGCTCCCTAACCCGTAGGTCGTCTCCGGCTCCGATTCAATTATGCCGCAGTCGGCAATAGTCACTCCGCGACCTATCTTAAGGCCGCGCAGACCGCCGCCGATGTTGCGGATGCTGCTGTCGGCGCCTATGCGGCAGTCGGTGATGGCGGCATTGCGCAGTTCGCGTATGGCGCCTATCTCCACGCGTCCCGAAAAGCTGACATTGCTGATGCGGCTAAGGTCACATTCCGGCTCTATGTAAACGCGGCTCCAGTCTGACGCGCTGCATCCGCGCCGCTCAAGCTCATATATCTCTATTATTCCTGCCGCTCTCATCTCGGTTGTTTTGTTTTTTTGGGGGTCTTACTCCGGCTCCTCTTCGGTGGATTCGTATTTCTCGTAGAGGAAATCGTTATAGGGGAAACGCTCGGCATGCACTTTGCGCGCCTTGTCGTAAATCAGTTTCTTGAGTTCGTCAATGTTCTCGCGCTCCTTGGCTGAAATGAACACGCAGTCGGGCGCCATTTTTGCCATCCAGGTCTGCTTCAGGTCCTCCAGCGAACGGTTGGCCGCTGTGGCTTCCGTGAGGTCGTCGGCATCCTTGGGAGTATAGGTGAAGGCATCAACCTTGTTGAACACCAGGATTACAGGCTTGGGGTTATCGCCGCAAATCTCCGAAAGGGTCTTGTTCACCACCTCAATCTGTTCTTCAAACCCGGGATGCGATATGTCTACCACATGGAGCAGAATGTCGGAATCGCGCACCTCATCGAGCGTCGACTTGAAGCTCTTTACCAGATGCGTGGGTAGCTTGCGGATGAAGCCCACGGTGTCTGACAGCAGGAAGGGCAGATTCTCTATCACCACCTTGCGCACTGTGGTGTCGAGGGTGGCGAAGAGCTTGTTCTCGGCAAAGACATTGCTTTTGCTGAGCAGATTCATGAGCGTAGACTTGCCGGCGTTGGTGTAACCCACCAAAGCCACTCGGGTGAGCTTGCCACGGTTTTTGCGCTGCACTTCCTTCTGCTTGGCAATATCGGCCAACTGAGCCTTCAGACGGCTGATGCGGTCGAGGATGATACGGCGGTCGGTTTCTATCTGCGTTTCACCGGGGCCGCGCATGCCAATGCCGCCGCGCTGGCGCTCCAGATGAGTCCACATACGCGTAAGCCGCGGCAGCAGATACTGATATTGCGCCAGTTCCACTTGCGTGCGTGCCGTGGCCGTCTGAGCCCGTTTGGCAAAAATGTCGAGAATAAGGCTGGTGCGGTCAAGCACCTTTACCTGCAGTTCCTTTTCAATATTCGCCACC
>OHNJ01000370.1_pt1 | contig 11795 bp, 9 predicted proteins | sample 1569611 | NCBI WGS metagenome assembly OHNJ01 (sample SAMEA3879607, study PRJEB24766) | human gut metagenome | biome: human-associated habitat; feature: feces | place: USA | collected 1985/1987
ACCCGCGACGGCGCGGAGATGGGCCGTGCTCAGGTGGTGCAGGCGCAGGCTGCGGGCACAGAACCGGATGTGCGGATGAACCCCATCCTGCTCAAGCCCAGCAGCGATGTGGGCAGTCAGGTCATTGTGAATGGCAGAGCCCGGGGACAGATGTCCGCCGCCGATTATTTCAGGATGAAGCGCAGCCTTATCCCGGACATTCTGGAAGCCTACAACAGCCTTGCCGCCGAGAACGACATTATCGTCATCGAAGGCGCGGGCAGCCCCGCCGAGATCAACCTGAAGGCGGATGATATCGTTAACATGGGCCTTGCAAAGCTGGTGGATGCACCGGTGCTGCTGGCGGGCGATATCGACCGGGGCGGCGTGTTCGCGCAGCTGTACGGCACCGTAGAGCTGCTGGAAGCCGACGAGCGGGCCCGCATCAGAGGACTCATCATCAACAAGTTCCGGGGCGATGTGGAGATCCTGCGGCCCGGCCTTGCCATGCTGGAAGAAAAAACGCACCTGCCCGTAGTGGGCGTGGTGCCGTATCTGCGGGTGGAGATCGAGGACGAGGATTCTCTCTCGGACCGTCTGGAAGCAAAAAGCGCCGTCAAGCCGCTGGATATCGCCATCCTGCGCCTGCCGCATGTGTCCAACTTCACCGACTTTATCCCACTGGAACAGCACCCGCTGCTGGGCGTGCGGTATGTGCAGCGCACCCGCCAGCTGGGCGCGCCGGATCTCGTCATCCTGCCCGGCACCAAGAACACCATGGATGACCTGCGCTGGCTGCGGGAAAGCGGGCTGGAAGCGGCGGTGCTCAGGCTTTCGGCAGCTGGTACGCCGGTGCTGGGCGTGTGCGGCGGCTATCAGATGCTGGGCGAACAGCTCTGCGACCCGGCAGGGGAGGAGAGCGGCACTCCCTGTACCCTGCGGGGCCTTGGCCTGCTGCCCACCACGACAGTGTTCGGCACCGAAAAGCACCTGACCCAGACCGCAGCCCGCGCTGCCGCTGCCCCCTTTGCCGGGGCAGCGCTCACGGGCTACGAGATCCACGCAGGCCGCACCGAGGTGCGGGGCAGTGCGTTCTGCACCCTTGCAGACGGCACGCCGGAGGGCTGTGTGCAGGGCGATGTGTTCGGCACCTACCTGCACGGACTGTTCGACACCGGCGAACTGACCGAAAAATTGACCGCTTTTTTGTGCAGAAAGAAGGGGATCGACCCGGCCGGGGCCGACCTCATCCCCATGGAACAATACCGTCAGCAGCAGTTTGACCTGCTGGCAGACGGCGTGCGTGGATATGCCCGCCATCTATGCCGCCATGGGAATGCAAAAAGGAGACAACACATGACACCGCAGCATCATCTGCCCGCCGACATTGAACGGACGAGCATCTCCATTATCACAAGGGAACTGGACGAACTGGGCCTGACCCCGCCGCCGGAGACGGCTGCGGTGGTCAAACGGGTCATCCATACCACTGCCGATTTCGACTACGCAAAAAATCTGCGCTTTACTCCCGGCGCGGTGCAGGCCGCTGTCAGGGCCCTGCAGAGGGGTGCGGTGATCGTCACCGACACCAATATGGCGCTGGCGGGCATTTCCAGACCGGGCCTTGCAAAGCTGGGCTGTGAAGCCGTCTGCTACATGGCCGACCCCGCTGTGGCCGAAGCGGCAAAGCAGGCGGGCACCACCCGCGCCGTGGCCGCCATGCACAAGGCTGCGGCCGAATACCCCGGCGCCGTGCTGGCCGTGGGCAACGCCCCCACCGCCCTGCTGACGATTGCCGAGAAAATTGAAAACGGCCTGCGCCCGGCGCTGGTTATCGGTGTGCCGGTGGGCTTTGTGAACGTGGTGGAAAGCAAGGAGCGCCTGTTTGCCGTGTGCGAAAGCCACGGCGTGCCCGCCATTGTTGCCATGGGCCGCAAGGGCGGCAGCAACGTGGCGGCGGCCATCTGCAACGCGCTGATCTATTCCGCCGCCGAAATGCTGGATCCCACCGCCCGCGGATGGAAATAAGCAGGAGAATATCGCCACAGCCCGGTACCACACTTTTTGGAGCAAAGCGGATACCGGGCTATTGTTATCTCACGGCGGCATTATAATGGCAGTATCAACGATACAATCAAAATAAATGGGAACGCTCTTCTTACCGCGTGAAAAAGGGCACCAAAAGCAACAGCCACAGCGGGCTTGCCCGTTGTGGCTGTTGTATTGCTTCTGCGTTTTGATTATGATAGGGAAAAAATGAAGCAAACCGTATGCTTATAAAGCGAACGCCATTGCATCTCCTGGCGCAAGCCCCCCGTCACTCACTTTTCCACCGCCATTGCGATCTGCTCGCGGGTGATGGGCAGCTCATAAAAGCGTTTGTGGGTGGCGTGGTAGATGGCATCGGCCACGGCGGGCAGCGGGGTGTTGATGACGACCTCACCGATGGACTTTGCGCCAAACGGGCCGGTGCCCTCGTAGCTGCTCTCAAAACTTACGTCAATATGTCCAATATCAGTGCGGCAGGGGATCTTGTACTGCATCAGGGAGCTTTCGCGCGGCATGCCGCGGTCATTGTAGGTCACATTCTCGGTCAGTGCCATGCCGATGCCCTGCAAAATGCCGCCCTCGGCCTGCACGCGGGCCAGGTTCGGGTTTACAGGGGTACCGCAGTCGACCGCGGCCACATAGTCCACCACCTGGGCTTCGCCGGTTTCCAGGTCAACTTCCACTTCGGCGGCGCCAACCATAAACGGCGGGGGCGAAATCTCCGAGCTGTGGGTCACGGTGGCTTCCAGCGCCACCGTGTTGCCGCATTGGGATGCCGCTGCAATGCTGGCCAGCGGCACGCGCTGGGTGCCATCCTCGCTTGTCACGGCATCGCCGGTAAACAGCACGGCGGCTTTGTCCAACCCAAGCAGCTGTGCCCCCAGGGTGCAGATCTTATCTTTCAGTTCCAGCGCACACTTTTCCACGGCCTTGCCGGTCACATAGGTTGTGCTGGACGCATAGGAACCGGAATCATAGGGGGAAGAATCGGTATCTGCGCCCAAAACCGCAATGTTTTCCAGCGGGCATTCCAGCACTTCGGCAGCAATCTGCGCCAGGATCGTATCGCAGCCTGTGCCCATATCCGCTGCGCCGATGGAGAGGGTATAGAACCCGTCATCGTTAATTTTCAGCGTGGCACTGCCCACGTCCACATGGTCGATGCCGGAGCCCTGCATGGCCATGCCCATGCCAACAGCACGCACCTTGCCGTTGCCGATCTCGCGCACGGGGTACTTATGGTCCCAATCCATCCTGTCATGCACGGTTTTCAGGCAGCGGTCCAGCGCACAGCTGGTGTTGACCTGGCCATAGTAGGCGGGCATAACATCACCCTCATGGACAATGTTGCGCTGCCGGAGCTCGAACGGGTCCATCCCCAATTTGTCGGCTAGCTCATTCACAGCGGATTCCACCGCAAACAGACCCTGGGTTGCGCCGTACCCGCGGTACGCACCCGATGACATGTGGTTGGTGTAAACAACATCGCTGACAAAGCGGAACGCTTCGGCCTTGCCGTACAGCGGGATGGACTTGTGGCCCGAAAGCCCCACCGTTGTGGGGCCGTGCTCACCGTAAGCGCCGGTGTTGGAAAGGGTGTGCAGGTCAATGCCCTTGATGATGCCGTCCTTTGTTGCGCCCAGCCGCACGTGCATCTCCATCTCATGGCGCGGGGTTGAAGCCGTCTGGCTTTCAAAGCGGGTATAGATGATCTTGCTGGGCTTCTTCGTTTTCCAGGTAACAAAGGCAGGGTAAACCTCGCACACTGACGTCTGTTTTGCGCCGAACCCGCCGCCGATGCGCGGCTTGGCAACGCGGATCATGGATTTGGGGATGTGCAGGGCGTTTGCCAAAATGCGGCGGCAATGGAACACGATCTGCGTTGAGCTGAGCACATTCAGCCGCCCGTAAGCATCAATGCTGCAATACGTGCGGAAGGTTTCCATCATGGCCTGCTGGCAGGCGCGGGTGTGGTAGGTGTGGTCAATGACCACATCGCACCCAGCCAACACCGCCTCAATATCACCCTCGCCGGATTCATCGTGGGCGCAGAGGTTGCGGTTCTTGTCAGCTCCGATGCCGGGAACAAGGGCTTCCCAGTTATCCTCCGGGTGCACAAGAATAGGGTTATCGAGCGCTGTGTGGAAATCCAGCACCGCGGGCAGAACTTCATATTCCACCTGAATCAGCTTCATCGCCTTATCGACGCATGTTTCGTCTTTGCCCGCAAGGATCGCAACAACATCCCCGGCAAAGCGGACATGGCGGTCGATCACAAGGCGGTCGTAAGGGCTCATTTCGGGGTAGGTCTGGCCCGCCTGGGTGTAGCGGCGGGCGTTCTGGTCCACATCTTTCCAGGTGTAAATCACCTCCATGCCGGGCACAAGCATGGCGCGGGAGGTATCAATATTTTTGACGATCGCATTGGCGTGGGGGGAGCGCAGCAGCTTGACGATGAGACAGTCCTGTGGGATAACATCATCCATGTACACAGGCTGGCCGGTTACAAGCTGCATGGCGTCCTTCTTGCGCACAGGCTGGTTCACAGTTTTCATTGGGCAGCCTCCTTTGATTTTTTCCACGCCAAAAAGTTCTGGATCCCGCGCAGCTGGCCTTCGTACCCGGAGCAGCGGCAAAGGTTGCCCGCAAGGTATTCCTTGATCTCCTCCTCATTGGGGTCGGGTTTTTCGCGGAAAAGGGCCAGCGCATTCATGATAAAGCCGGGGTTGCAGAAGCCGCACTGCTCGGCCCCCTGGTCAGCGATGAACGCGCCGAACTCAGCGGCTTCCTCCTGCAGGCCCTCCAGCGTGGTAACGCTGCGGCCATCCACCCGCGCCGCCAGTACAGAGCAGGAAAGCACCGGCTTTTCGTCCAAAAACACGGTGCACAGCCCGCAGTTGGCGGTTTCGCACCCGCGCTTGACGCTTTTGCAGCCTAAAGAGCGCACCAGATCAATCAGTAGGGTATCGGGGGCGATCTCAGCAGCTGTTTTTTTATGGTTCAACGTAAAATGAATTTGCATCAGAGCACCTCCAGGTTCCCCAGTGCCTGTACGGCACGCTTGACAAGCACCCCCACCAGATGGGTGCGGTAGGCGGCACTGCCGCGCAGGTTGCTGCCGGTGGGCACCGCAGCCTGTACGGCGGCGGGCAGCTCATCCGGGGCGGCCGTGGGGCAGACAAGCATGGCTTTCATGGGGCGTGCACCGATGGCAAAGCGGTAGGCTCCATCCGCCGTGCGTGCAGCAGCGCAGGTCAAAATCGGGAAGTCCGTCTGGGTGGCCCGCACAGACTGGTAATGCACTGCAAGCCCCGGCGTCTTTTTTATGTAAACATGGGTCAAAATATCACGGTCATAGGGCAGGGCGGCAAACTGTGCAATGGGCATCCGGCCTGCTTTGTACAGCTCCACATCGCAGTCCAGCGCCAGCAGCAGCGTTAATACGTCTGAAAAGCCAAACCGCCCGTACACGCTGCCGCCCACGGTGGCGCAGTTGCGGAACTGCACCCCCACAATATGGCGCACGGCCTCCCGCATGGCGCCGTTGGTGGCCGCGTTCAGCGCGGCGTGGGTTTCCAGGCTGCGCAGCGTTGCCATGGCGCCAATGGCAAATTCGGTATCGGTTTCTTCAATGGTATCCAACCCCAGCGCAGATAGGTCAATGGCTGTGCCAACGCTGATTTTTTCCATTTTCAGCCACAGCATCCCTCCCAGCACCCGGTTCGGGCGCTTCTGGTTCAGCTGCCATGCTTCTTCCAGTGTGGCGGGGCGGGCATATTCTCGAATCGTTATCATAGAATGCTCTCCGTTTTTGGGTAAAATCATACTTTTGTGCAGTACTACTTTTATTTTACCACAAATTCTGTTATAATTCCGTTGTTGTTTGAAAAACACAACGGAATATTGGTTTTAGAAGGAAGTAAGAAACATGAAAATGACCAAAATGACCGCCCTGCTGCTGGCCGCCGCTATGGCACTGACAGCCTGCGGCAGCACCGCTGCTGCCAGCAGTACCGCAGCCAGCGAGGCTGCTTCCGCAGAGGCTGCCGCAGCCCCGGAAGCCACTGCTGCACCGGAAGAACCTGCCGCCGAAACGGCGGTTACCTACCCGCTGACCGTTACCGACCAGCTGGGCCGCGAAGTTACCATTGAGGAAGAACCCAAAACCCTTGCCAGCGGCTACTACATTTCCACCAGCCTGCTGATTGCGCTGGGCGTGCAGAACGAGCTGGTTGGCGTGGAAGCCAAAGCCGACAAACGCAACATCTACAGCCTGTCCGCCCCGGAGATCCAGTCCCTGCCCAGCATTGGCACCGCCAAAGAGTTTGACCTGGAAGGCTGCGCTGCGCTGGCCCCGGATCTTGTCATCGTGCCCGCCAAGCTCAAGGATTCCATCCCCCAGATGGAGGAAATGGGCCTGACCGTGCTGGCTGTTAAGCCGGAAAACCAGGCCGGCCTGTTCGGCGCGATCGAGCTGCTGGCACAGGCAACCAACACCACCGCCCGCGGCGAGGAGCTGGAAATGGCCATTGACAGCAACCTGGCCGCCCTGGCCGAAGCCGTTGCCGGCACCGATGCCCCCAGCGTTTACCTGGCAGGCAACAGCTCCGTGTTGGAAACCGCAGGCCCCGCCATGTATCAGAACACGATGATCGAAAACGCCAACGGCACAAACGCCGCCGCCAGCGTGGAAGATACCTACTGGGCCGAAGTTTCCTATGAGCAGATCCTGGATTGGAACCCCGATTACATCATTCTGGCATCCGATGCTGAATATGACGTTGATTCTGTTCTGAACGATGCCGCCCTGGCGGACTGCACCGCCGTCAAGGAGAACCATGTTTACCAGCTGCCCCACGCTGTTGAGGCTGTGGATTCCCCCGTGCCGGCCAGCTTCCTTGGCAGTGTTTATCTTGCCAGCGTGCTGCACCCGGAGCAGGTGACCGAGGAGTATTACCACGCCGCTGCCGATGAATTCTATGGTAGCTTCTATGGCTTTACCCCCGAATCTTATGAATAATAACCGCAAACGCACGGCTCTGTGCCTTCTGGGCGCAACGCTCTGCGTTTTTATGGCCTTTGGTGCGGCACTTTATTTCGGCCGTTATCCCATAACCCTGCAGGCACTGCTGGCGGGGGACACTATGGCAGTGCGCATCTTTACGGTACTGCGCCTGCCCCGTGCCGTGATGGCGCTGGCGGGCGGGTTCGGTCTTGGCGTGGCGGGCTTTGTGTACCAGACTGTTTTCCGCAATCCACTGGCAAGCCCGGATATCATTGGGGTATCGTCGGGGGCCAGCGTTGGCGCGGCATTTGCCATCTTGTTTGTCTCTTCGGGCACGCTGGGCACTACGGTATGCGCCTTTGCGGGCGGGCTGGCAGCGGTGTTTCTCTCGCTTGGCTTGGCGGCCGCCGCGCCGGGGCGCAGCAAGATGAACCTGGTGCTGGCGGGCATTGCCGTACATGCGCTGGCGCAAACTCTTTTGATGCTGCTAAAGCTGACCGCTGACCCGGAAAAAGAGCTGGCTAGCATTGAATATTGGATCATGGGCAGCCTGGCGGGGGTAACGCAAAGCCGGGTGTGGTTCCCCGTTCCAATGGTTATTTCCTGCTGCGCCGTAATTTTTGCTTTGCACCGTCAGGCGATGCTTTTATCCGTGGAAGAGGATGAAGCGCGGCTGCTGGGGGTTCCGGTGGGGCGGATGCGTTTTCTGCTGCTGACATTGGCAACGCTGGTGGTGGCCGCAGTTGTCAGCGTGACTGGGCTGATCAGCTTTGTCGGGCTGCTGGCCCCCCACTGTGCGCGGCTGCTGGCGGGGCACAACCGCCGCTCCACCAGCCTGCTCAGCGGGCTGGTGGGCAGCACGCTGCTGCTGGCGGCGGATACCATTGCCAAAACGGTGGCGGCAACCGAACTGCCGGTCAGTATCTTCACCTCGCTGCTGGGTGTTCCGTTTTTGCTCTACCTTATTATAAAGCCGGGGAGGGAGACGCGGTAATGTTCACTGTGGAGAATCTGGCCGTCCGTCTTGGCGATAAGAACATCCTGCAAAATGTTCATTTTACGATAGATACCCCCGGCCAGCTGGTGGGAATATTGGGGGCGAACGGCAGCGGAAAAACCACCCTGCTGCGCGCAGTGGCCGGGCTTTTGCCCCATACGGGGTGCTGCCTGATGGATGGTGTGCCGCTGGAAAGCCTTTCTACCAGGTGTCTGGCACAAACGGTCAGTTACATCCCGCAGCAAAGCGGAATTTCGGTGTCCATGTCTGCACGGGAAGTTGTGCTGATGGGCTGCAACCCCCGCCTTGGCGTGCTGCAAAGCCCCACCGCTGCCATGTGTGCGGCAGCGGAAGAAGCCCTGCGCACGGTAGGCCTGGCGGATAAAGCCGAGCAGGACTACCTGACGCTGAGCGGCGGCGAACGCCAGCTCTGTATTCTGGCACGTACCTTTGTGGAGGATGCGCCTTTGCTGCTACTGGATGAACCGGACAGCGCCCTGGACCTTGCCAACCGCAGCCATATGGCGGCGCTGCTGGCGGAATTTGTGCATGCAAGCGGCAAAACAGCGCTGATCTGCCTGCATGATCCCATGCTGATGCTGGACTGGTGCGATACGCTGATTGTGCTGCAAAACGGGCAGGTTGGAGCCATGCTGTACCCCAAAACCGACCCGGTTGAAGCGCTGCAATCCGCGCTGGCAGCAGTATACGGCCCGCTGGAACTGGTGCCCGTGACCGACCGCACGGGCCGGGTGCGGCTGGCGCTGCTGCCGTTGTGAGGAAAGAAAAATGAAACCGAAGATTCATGTGATGCTCTGCGATGATATCGGCGAGCGCTTTTTTGGCGAAGGCCCCTGCCGCCTGCTGCACCGGATTGAAGAGACCGGCTCACTGCGGGCGGCGGCACAGGCCATGGGGCTTTCTTACTCCAAAGCGCTGCGCATGGTCAAGCGGGCGGAAAAAGAATTGGGCTTTGCGCTGACCCGCAAAACCATTGGCGGGCGCGGCGGCGGGGGCAGCACCCTGACGGATGAAGCCCGCAATTTTATGGAAAGGTATGAGGCTTACCGTGATGCCTGTGTACAGACTGACCGCGAGCTCTATTATAAGTTCTTTCCGGGTGAGCGGTAAGCGCCACCTGCTGTTGACCGGAGGGCGCGGTACGGGAAAAACCACCCTGCTGCGTGCGCTGGTGCCATTGCTTTGCCCCGGGGCACAGGAAATTACCACAGCAGCGTACCCTGCGGACCGTGTGGAAATTCGAGAAAGTGTGGGCGGAAAAATAGCGGTGATCGGCCGCTTTGACCCGGCACTGCCCCCAGGCGAAAACCGGATGCGCCCCGTGGCGGACGGCTTTTTGCTGCTGGGAGTGCCCGCCCTGCACCGCATGGCGGCAGGGGAGAGCGAATGGGCGGTGCTGGATGAACTCGGTTACCTGGAAAATAGCTGCCCCGAATTCCGGCAGGCAGTGGAAGCGCTGCTGGATGCAAAGCGCGTTCTCGCTATTGTGCGTAAGCAGGATACCCCATTTTTAACCGCACTGTGCGCCCGGCAGGATGCCTTTGTGGTGGATTTGGACGATCCCGCGCCCGCTCTCGGCTGCGTGGTCATGGCGTCCGGGCTGGGGCGGCGGTTCGGCGGAAACAAGCTGATGGCGGATTTTTGCGGTGCGCCGCTGATCGCCAATGCGCTGGCTCTAGCCGCCCTGCCGCTGCTGGCCTGCCGCATTGTCGTGACCCGCTCGGAAGAGGTTGAGGCGCTCTGTAACGCGCAGGGCGTCCCCGTTCTGCGCCACGCGCAGCCCTACCGCAGCGATACGGTCCGGCTGGGGCTGGCGGCATTGCTGGGAAAAGAGCCCGCTTTGCGCGGCTGCCTGTTTCTGCCGGGGGACCAGCCGCTGCTCACGCAGCAAAGTGTGGAAGCACTGGCGCTGGCAGCGGCCCCCGATGCCATTGTGCGGCTGTGCGCCGCCGATGGCACCCCCGGCAGCCCAGTGCTGTTCGGCGCGGATTATTTTTCGGAGCTGTTTCACCTGCCGGATGGCCGCGGCGGCAATGCCGTTGCGCGGGCCCATCCCGGTTCCGTCTGCCTTGTGTCCGCCCGGAACGATGCCGAACTGAGGGATGTGGATACGCGGGAGGACCTGAACCAGCTGCGTCAGCTGACAAACAGATAAAAATACCGTGCAGTTCAAAAAAGCTGCACGGTATTTTTTATTTCATCACCTATTATATGATTGTAAACTGGCAGGCCCGCATGGCATCCAGCGCGGTCTGGTGGCTCTGGGGCGTTACCCCGGCGCAGCAGTCCGACAAAACTTCGATCTCTGTTTCCGGGAAAGCTGCACGCAGTACCATGGCGTTGCTAATCACGCAGATATCGGTGCAGTAGCCATAAATAACAATTTTTTCAATATCTTCAACAGCCTTGTTGTGTGCCATCAGTTCATCCAGAATCTCACTGGGCAGCATATAACTGCCGAACGTGGGTTTGTCCACAATGTGGCACACTTCCGGCTCGGTGTCCGCCATGACGTTTTCCAGTTCGGGCGCAAAATTCCAGCCATCCTCACCCTCAATGCAGTGCTCGATCGGCAGGCTGCGGCCCTCCCGCGTGGTCAGGTAGTTGTCCTGGTGGGTATCACGGGTAAAGAACATCCAGTGCCCGGCCTGCGCGTGTGCCCGCGCGGTCTCTGCCAGGTGCGCCACATTGGCCTGCGCCTGTGTGTTGGCCAGTGCCCCGGTAATAAAATCTTTCTGCACATCAATCACAAGATCAAGGGTGATTTTTTCGTCATTCATAGCATTTTCTCCCTGTCCACAGTATTTTCTCCAAGGTGTCTTTACACCTTAGTATACAGCATTTCTTTGCCGCCGTAAAGATTTTCGTTCTTGTTAAAGCAGCAGAATGATACGGCAAAACGGGAACCGACAGGTGAGCGCTGCATGATCTCTGATACATCGTCCGCGTTGTCCAGCCGCCCACGGCATCCACTGCAGGGGCCATCAAAAGCATAATGCTGATGGTGACGAAGCCAGCGCAGCCTGTGCAGCGGCGCACGCCAGCTTTTCTGGCGGCATTCTGGCAGACGGCATTGACCTGCTCTCCTCTATATTTCGCTAAACCGTGCTTTAGCGAAATTACGTGTTTGGCTTAAACATTCTCCCCATCGCCCCATTCCTATCTCTAAATCTCCTTAAATCGCTTAAAAACCCTCCCTGCACCATGTGCGGCAATGCCTTCAGGCTGCTTATAACTTTATAACCGTTGCACTTCATGCCAGCGCTTTTGTGACGGGGTTCAACATTCTGCTGTGGACCGTGGGTTATGGCATGGTTTCCGGCAGCCATTCTTTCGCGGTGCTGCTCTTTGCTGCCACATTAGTTTAGACTAACTCAATGAAATCGTTCTATCGCACTATAAATGAATATGCCATCCATTCTGCACGGGGGGAACGGTAATTTTTTCTGCAATATGCAGCCCCCCTGCGGGATAGGGAAAGCAGAACGCCCCGCAAATCTGTACTGCCGCAGCACAGGCCTGCTGTTTTCTATCTGATACGGAAATACCAAAACGCCCCCCGAATAGGTGCGGGAATCGGGGATGCAGAACAAAAATGTTTTTGCATAGAGGACATATCGGGAAAGATTCTGCACCTTTTGACTTTGCAGCGCCTGCCGCCATCCTGGCTTCCTGTGCCATGGATAGCCGATTTTTACGCTTTTATCATCGGAGGAGTCTTTCCCGTTAAACTGTATATATATT
>OHNJ01000376.1_pt1 | contig 11675 bp, 9 predicted proteins | sample 1569611 | NCBI WGS metagenome assembly OHNJ01 (sample SAMEA3879607, study PRJEB24766) | human gut metagenome | biome: human-associated habitat; feature: feces | place: USA | collected 1985/1987
AGGCAAGGGAATCTCGAGTCTCGTGAAGGGTCTTGAGGTTACCGGAAAAGAATTCGTTACGCCTAAGATAACAGAAAAATACCCCGACAACCGTGATGAGATGCACGTGGCCCAGCGTTTCCGCGCCACTCTGGAATTCATCTACGACGAGGAAGGGAATCATAAATGTATTGCATGCGGCACCTGCGAGCGCAACTGCCCCAACGGCACCATCACCGTGGAGACCAAGATGGTCGATACCTGGGATGGCAAAAAGAAGAAAAAGCTCGACCGGTATATCTACGACCTCGGCAGCTGCACATTCTGCCAGCTGTGCGTCACTACCTGCCCGACCAATGCAATCCGCTTCAGCAATGATTTCGAGCAGGCTGTATTTACCCGCGAAAAGCTTGTGAAGCAGCTTAACTATCTGCCCGAAAAGCCCGAGCCCAAGCCTACTCCCGAGCAGATTGCCAAGCTTGAGGCAGAAAAGAAAGCCAAGATAGAGGCTGCCAAGGCCGCTATGGCCGCCAAGAAGGCTGCCGAAGCCGCCGGCGCTGATAAAGCCGCCGCTCCTGCCGATAAAGCTGCTGCACCTGTCGCTGCCGCCCCGGCCAAACCTGCCGTTGACGACGAAAAGATAAAGAAGGCCCTCGCTGCCGCGGGCGGTGACCCCGAAAAGGAAGCCAAAATCCGTGCGGCTCTCGAAAAGGCTGCCCGTCTCAAGGCCGAGCGCGAAGCCGCAAAAGGCGCTTCCGACGCCCCCAAGGCTTAATCTTCGGGATTCTTTATTCAGATAATAATAAATCATAGTTATATAAGATGGAATCAGTAGGAAGTATCATCGTCTATACGATTATCGCTCTGGCGATTGTCGTCTTCTCGGTGCTTGCTGTTACGACACGCAAGATTCTGCGTGCTGCCACTTACTTGTTGTTCGCGCTTTTTGCGACGGCCGCCCTCTATTTCCAGCTCGACTACGAGTTTCTGGGCGCCGTGCAGATTGCCGTCTACGCCGGCGGTATAGTGGTGCTGTTTGTGTTCTCAATTTTGCTGACAAGCCACCCCGGCGACAACACTCCGGCTCTCGTGTCGCAGAAACGCGTCCTCGGGCTTATCGCGGCTGTGGCGATGTTCCTCGTCACGGGCTATTCGCTCATCAGCCGTTGCTCTTTCCTTTCGGCAACCGCCTCGGGCGATAACCCCCTTATGGAGGAAATCGGCACCGCGCTTATGGGTACCGGCCACGGCCAGTATCTCCTCCCCTTCGAGGCTATAAGCGTGCTGTTGCTTGCGTGCATTATCGGTGGCGTTGTAATCGCCCGTAAAAATTAACCGCTGTAGTTAAGGAATCATGGATCTGACAATTCTCTATTATCTTATTCCGAGCCTTTTCATGTTCTGCTGCGGTGTCTACGGCTTTATTACCCGTCGCAACATGATTGCCATGCTCGTGTCGCTTGAGCTGATGCTCAATTCGGTCGACATTAATTTTGTGGTGTTCAACCGCTTCCTGTTCCCCGGCGAAATGGAGGGAATGTTCTTCTCGCTCTTTGCCATCGGCCTCGCCGCCGCAGAGACCGCTCTCGCCATCGCCATTATTATCAACGTGTTCCGCGTGTCGAAGAATATCGATGTGCGCGACGTCAACAAAATGAAATTCTAAGGCGCCATGCAACCAGTAATTCCTATCATTATCCTCGCCTTGCCGCTTGCCATGTTCCTCTTCCTGGGACTCTGCGGCCATAAGATGAGCCACCGCCTTGCCGGTATCTTCGGCACCGCAGGTATGGGTGTCACCATGGTGCTTGCTTATATCACGGCATTCACCTATTTCTTCTCGGGAAGCCCCGAGTTTGTCGACGCCGAAAACCATGTGCGCCTGCAGGCTGTGATTTTCAATCAGGACTGGCTCTCGTTCACCGATAGCCTCGTAATTCGTCTCGGATTCCTCCTCGACCCGATTTCCGCTCTTCTCCTGGTGGTTATCACCACCATCTCTTTCATGGTCCATCTCTATAGCAACGGCTATATGCGCGACCATCATGGAGTGTGGGAGACCGGCTTCCAGCGTTTCTACGCTTTCCTGTCGCTTTTCAGCTTCTCGATGCTTGGCCTGGTAGTCGCAACCAACATTTTCCAGATGTATATTTTCTGGGAGCTTGTAGGTGCGTCGTCCTACCTCCTTATCGGCTTCTACTACACCAAGCCTTCGGCCGTCTCGGCTTCGAAGAAAGCGTTTATCGTAACGCGCTTCGCCGACCTCGGATTCCTGCTCGGCATCCTCGTGCTCAGCTTCTATACCGGTACGTTCAACTTCACCGACCTTACCTCTACGCCCGTAACCGACGGCGTCTATCAGATCAGTGAAGGCACCGCCGAAGGCATCCGCAACATCTTCGCCACTTCGGCCGCTCCCACCTTCATGGGTGCTTCGGTGCTCACATGGGCGCTCGTGCTCATCTTCATGGGTGGTATGGGTAAGTCGGCTATGATGCCGCTCCACATCTGGCTCCCCGACGCCATGGAGGGCCCGACTCCTGTTTCGGCCCTCATCCATGCCGCTACTATGGTTGTGGCCGGTGTCTATCTCGTTGCCCGTCTGTTCCCGCTCTACCTTATGGAGACGGCCGCCCTCGATATCATCGTGGTAGTCGGTGCTCTCACCTCCTTCTACGCAGCCATGGTGGCCTGCACGCAGGTCGACATCAAGCGCGTACTCGCCTTCTCCACCATATCGCAGATTGCATTCATGATGGTTTCGCTCGGCGTTGCCCGTCCGGAATTTCACCATGGCCTCGGCTACATGGCCGGAATGTTCCATCTGTTCACCCACGCAATGTTCAAGGCGCTCCTCTTCCTCTGCGCCGGCGCGCTGATTCATGCTATCGGTTCAAACAACTACACCGAGATGCACGGTCTCCGCAAATACATGCCTGTTACGCATATCACCTTCCTCATCGGCTGTCTGGCAATCGCGGGCATCATCCCCTTCGCCGGATTCTTCTCGAAGGATGAAATCCTGACTGCTACGATGGGCCACTCCACTTTCTGGTATCTCTGGATGTCGCTCGTGGCCGGTCTGACCGCCTTCTATATGTTCCGCCTCTACTACCTTATCTTCTGGTGGAAGGAACATAAAGTGCCCGAAGGTCATCACGCTCCCCACGACCAGCCTTGGACCATGACGCTCCCGCTCGTGATTCTCGCCGCCATCAGCTGCGTTGCCGGTTTCGTGCCCATGGGCAATCTCGTCACCTGGAACGGCCACGAGATGTTCGACCACGTCAACTTCTTCACCAACCTCGGTGCTCTCGATTGGAGCGTGGCCGGAATCAGCCTCGCAGTCGCCATCGTGGCAATCCTTATCGCCACGAAGATGTACAAGACCGAGAACGACCTCCCCGCTAAGATGAAGAGCGCACTTCCTCGCCTTTGGGACTGGTGCTACCACCGCTTCTACTGGGACGAGCTCTACATGTTCATCACCCATAAGATTATCTTCGGCTGCATCTCGAAGCCTATCGCCTGGTTCGACCGCCACATTGTCGACGGCACCATGGACGGTTTCGCCTACTGCACTCAGAAGGCATCCGAAGCAATCAAGGGCCTTCAGTCGGGCAATGTGCAGACATATGTCTGGTTCTACCTCGTCGGCGCCCTCCTTCTCGGCGCTGTCACAGCCATCTGCCTTATCTGACAATTAACCGATTCTGAACACAGTACAAATATCATAAAACAGACATGTTTTCGAATATTCTGATATATTTCGTGATAATCCCCCTGCTCATGCTGGGTGGGTTTGCCCTGTGCCGCAACGTGAAGCAGATTCGCGCCGTGGCAGTGGCCGGCTCGACTGTCCTGATCGGGCTGTCCGTATGGCTGTTATGCGATTATCTTGCCCAGCGCGCCGCTGGCGCCACCGCCGAGATGCTCTATACCGGCTCGTGGACCTGGTTCGCTCCGCTTAACATAAATCTTGCCGTGGGTGTCGATGGTGTCTCGATTGCGATGCTTATCCTTTCGTCGATTATCGTCTTCGCAGGCTCCTTCGCCTCCTGGGCTATCGACGACGCACGCCACTTCTTTATGTGGCTATTGCTGCTCTCCACCGGCGTATTCGGCTTCTTTATCTCGGTCGACCTCTTTACGATGTTCATGTTCTATGAGGTCGCTCTTATCCCGATGTACCTTCTCATCGGCGTGTGGGGCACAGGCCGTAAGGAGTACTCCGCAATGAAGCTTACCCTGATGCTTATGGGCGGCTCGGCCTTCCTGATGCTCAGCCTGATCGGCATCTACTACCACTCGGCTCCCGAGGGCGCTCCGCTCACCTGGAATATCCTTGAGATTTCGCACAACGGTGCAATCACCAAGGGGTGGCAGTATTTCCTCTTCCCGATGTGTTTCGTCGGCTTCGGCGTCCTCGGCGCCATGTTCCCCTTCCACACATGGAGCCCCGACGGCCATGCCTGCGCACCCACAGCGGTCTCGATGCTTCACGCCGGCGTACTGATGAAGCTCGGCGGATATGGCTGCTTCCGTGTTGCAATGTACCTGATGCCTCAGGCCGCCAACGACCTTGCCTGGATTTTCCTTATCCTCACCGGTATCTCGGTGGTCTACGGAGCCTTCTCGGCTTGCGTGCAGACCGATCTCAAATACATCAACGCCTACTCTTCGGTGTCCCACTGCGGCATGGTGCTCTTCGCTATCCTCATGATCAACACCACTGCAATGACCGGCGCCATCATGCAGATGCTTTCCCACGGCCTCATGACGGCTCTCTTCTTCGCCCTCATCGGTATGATTTACGGCCGTACACATACCCGCGACATCCGTCTGATGGGCGGCCTGATGAAGATAATGCCTTTCCTCGGCGTTGGCTACGTGATTGCCGGTATGGCTTCGCTCGGTCTGCCGGGTCTCAGCGGCTTTGTTGCTGAAATGACGATTTTCGTAGGTTCGTTCGAGCATGCCGACATGTTCCACCGCACCTTCACCATCATCGCCTGCTCGTCGATTGTTATCACCGCGGTCTACATCCTCCGCGTGGTCGGCAAACTGCTGTTCGGTCCGGTGCAGGATCCTCACCACCTCGAGCTCACCGACGCCACATGGTGGGAACGTCTTTCGACCATCACGCTCATCGTCAGCGTGGCTGCCATCGGCTGTTTCCCCAATTTCTTCGAATCGTTAATCAAATTCACCTTTAATCCTGAGATTTTCCATGCCATCGGCATGTAATCGGGTTGTGGTGCAATAATATAATCCTTACAACAACGCTTTACGATGGATTATTCACAGTTTCTTGCGATGCGACAGGAAATCGGCCTGCTGATTGTATTCCTGTTGGTATTCCTTTACGACACTTTCATGCCTAAGAAGGCGCTCAACGCCACAGCCGGCTTCTCTACCGTGCTCTTCCTGATTTTTACGGTCGCTTCGTTCATCTGGGGCAACTCCGGTCAGGTCGACGCCTTCGCCGGGATGTACGCCACGTCGCCCGTGTGCGCCATGATTAAGAACATCCTTAACGTCGGCGTGCTCATCGTGTTGATTCAGAGCTGCAAATGGGTCGACGGCGAACTGATCATTATGCGCCGCGGCGAGTTCTACGAGCTCCTGCTCGTCACGCTCTTAGGCATGTATCTCATGATTTCCGCCCGTCATTTCCTTCTGTTTGTTATCGGTCTGGAAAGTGCCTCGCTCCCGCTGGCTGCCATGGTAGCCTTCGACAAGAACCGCTATGAGAGCCATGAGGCCGCCATCAAATATATGCTCACCGCCGTATTCTCTTCGGCTGTGTTCATGATGGGTCTCTCGTTTGTCTACGGCCTGAGCGGCTCGCTCTACTTCGACCAGATTGCCCTCCAGATTGGCGGCGAGACCGGCACGCTCCTTATCGTTGCCCTCGCTTTCGTAATCTCCGGTATCGGCTTCAAGCTCTCGCTCGTTCCTTTCCATCTCTGGACAGCCGACGTATATCAGGGCGCCCCGACTCCCGTCACCGCCTATTTCTCGGTTATTTCCAAAGGTGCCGCAGCCTTTGCCTTCCTCGTGATTCTTGTGCAGGTATTCGGCCAGTTCTACTCAATGGTCTGGGAGTGGATGCTCTATGCACTGATTATCCTCACCATCACTGTCGGCAACCTCTTCGCCATCCGTCAGAAGAACATCAAGCGATTCCTTGCCTTCTCGTCGATTTCCCAGGCCGGCTACATCATGCTCGGCATCGTCGGCTGCAACGCCATGGGTCTCTCGGCCATGATGTACTACATCCTCGTCTACATCTTCTCCAACCTCGCCGCCTTCGGCGTAATCGGAGCGATTGAAAACAAAACCGGTATGGTACACATCTCCGACTACAACGGTCTTTCCAAGACCAACCCCTGGCTTGCTTGCTCAATGATGCTTGCAATGTTCTCGCTCGCAGGTATCCCCCCGTTTGCCGGATTCTTCAGTAAATTCTTCATCTTTACCTCGGCCATCAACCAGGGCTCGATAGCAATCTACATCCTCGTGCTTATCGCGTTGATCAACACAATCGTGTCGCTCTACTACTACCTCCTGGTGGTCAAGGCAATGTATATCTCTCCCGAAGAACCGCAGATCGCACCCTTCCGCAGCGCATGCAGCGAGCGCCTGGGTCTCTGGATTACCGTAGCCGGCATCATCGGACTCGGCATCGTAAGCTTCTTCTACGACACCATCCTCAACGTCGGCGAGGCCACCACACTCTTCACCTTCGTCGGCTGATCCATAGTCAGATATTCTTCTAAATTCCAGAATATAACTGAGATTTTCTCCCGTTCAGGATATTACATATAAAATCTTTTATTCCCAGGATTTTACAAAAAAAATCTTTTTTATTCCCAGGATATTACCCCATCAGAGCAGGGACGTGGCAGTTGTGCCGCGCCCCTGCTGCATTCTGATTTTGGATCGAGTCGGATTGCGACAGGGGCGTTGGGTTTACTCTGGCACTCTGGCAGCTGGCTCTGGCAGCTGACAGCTGCGGGGTTAAGGCTTTTTGGCTTTTGGGGTCGACTTATTTTTCTTAAATTTGCAACATCGCCGCAGGTGGTATTCACTTTGCGGTGTGAAGCCGTATAGCTCTCTCGTCCGGCCTGTTTGTATTTTAAGTGCCGTGAGGCGCAACCGATATTCGGATTTATTTGTTATTCGGATAAGAGAATGTTGAGCATCAGTAAACAGCAGTTATTGGAATTCCCGGAAGTGAAATTTCCCGGCAAAGTGATTCTGGTCGACAGCGCTGCCAAGAGCAAAAGTGCTCTGGCATACCTCAACCGCGTTGATCAGGTCGGATTCGACACCGAGACACGTCCGTCGTTCACCAAGTTTCAGCACTATAACGTCTCGCTTGCCCAGATTTCGTGTGGCGAAGAGTGTTTCCTCTTTCGTCTGAAGCAAATCGGAAGCCTGATTGGCCGGCATGGCCGCCAGAATAGAGTCGAGGTCAGGCACCTTGGCAGGCATGGCAACAGGCCGGTAAGGCATGGGCTTGTTGGTGCCGCGTTCTATATCTTTTGTCAACCCGCCGTAGCGCAGCATCTGCAGTTCCACGGCATAGACATCGCCCACGGAATCGACCTTGGCCGACACCGAGTCGATTGTCTGACGCAGTTCGCTGATGTTCTTGCCCACATATTGCTTGCGCATCTGGTCGTCGTCGAGGCGATTGAAATTCACGTCGAAGGGTATAAGCACCTGCTTATCAAGGAATTCCTCGCGGCGGAAGGGCACATTGCGGTCGCCGGGGAGCTGCTCGCGCAGGTTCTCAAACTGTTCGCCGTTGAAGAGATGCAGGAACATATAACGCCGGTCTTTTGTCAGCGAGAGATGAGCGCTGTCGGCCACAAGGATAGTGGCGTTTGCGCCGCCGCCGCTCACGCCATAAATCATCACGCCGCGCAGCATACCCGTGTTCTGGTCCTTGTCTTTTACGAAGACGTTGTAGTTGGGAATCTGCGAGTTGAAGACGCCGGGTATGATTTCCGTTTCGGGCGATTTCTGCTTTATGGAGAAGAGGAGCGTCCACATCTTCACCTGCGCGCGCGGCAGCACATCGTTCTGAAAGAAGAATGCCCCCACGCTGATGCTGCTTACCAAAATAATGAGGGGCATCATCACACGCAGCAGACTTATGCCCGAAGCCTTCATGGCCGTCAGCTCGAATTTCTCGCCGAAATTGCCGAACGTCATCAGCGACGCCAGCAGAATCGCCAACGGCAGCGACATGGGCACCATGCTCACGGCGGCATAGAAGAACAGCTCGGCAATGACCGAAATTTCAAGCCCTTTGCCCACCAATTCGTCTACATACTTCCACAGGAACTGCATGAGCACGATAAAAAGCACGATGAAGAACGTCATCGCGAACAGCGGCAGGAAACTTTTCAGCACCAGCCAGTGAAGTCTCTTTATCAGCCTCATTCCGACTGCAAAGGTAACAAAAAAAAGCGACCTGTGTAAATTCTTCACACAGTGCCGCCTTTTTGTTGCTTTTTCGCTGAAAAACCCGGTCGTTACCGGAACTTCAGGTATGGTCTTTTCAGAGGTTGAATCAGAGGTTGAAGTAATAAGTGCCTGTGCTCAGCACCACATAAAACTCGTAACTCTGCCCGTTAAGGGTATAAGAGGTGTTTATGGCCGGCACATCGAGGTTTGTGTTCCAGGAATCGGTCCACGGATCCCAGGCGGTCAGCACAGTAGCGCTGTAACGCGTGCCGTTGTAGTTATATTCCACAGACATGGGCACCGTGCGCCAAACGCCTTCGTCGTCATAGCCCACACCAACCACATTTACCTTGCCGTTATCCTGATATGTGGGCGACACATAAACCGTGGTGTAAGGGTTATAGCCGTAGTATCCGTTCCATCCGTAATCCCAGGGAGAGCCCCATGCAGGGGGTGGCGGAGGAGCCACTGGACCGGGGCCGTAACCGCCGCCGTAGCCTCCGGCGGGAGGTGTTATGGAACCCGAGCCGGGAGCAGGCAACGAGTTCTGAGCCGTTGCCGCGCCAATGCTCAGTGCAAGAATGCCTAAAAGCAATATTATGCGTTTCATAGTTTTAATCTTTTTTAAGAAACAACCGGCAACGCCCAAAAGTTTGCAGGCATTGCCGGATGTGATATGAGGTTTTGTGTTCAGGCTTTCACGCTGCCTTTTTCAAGCAGATACTGAGCTATCTGCACGGCATTGAGCGCGGCACCTTTCTTAATCTGGTCGGCCACCACCCAGAGTGTCAGTCCGCGGGGGTCGGTGAGGTCGCGACGCAGACGGCCCACATACACGGGGTCAAGGCCTGCGCTGTGCAGCGGCATCGGATAACGGCCCTGTGCCGGGTCGTCAACCACTACCAATCCGGGAGCCTTGGCCATGGCGTTGCGCACGTCTGCCACTTCCAGCGGCTCGGCAGTGCGCACCCAAACGGCTTCGCTGTGAGCCCGCATAACAGGGACACGCACACACATTGCCGACACTTTCAGCTCGGGGGCATGGAGAATCTTGCGGCTCTCGCGCTCCATCTTCATCTCCTCGTTGGTATAGTCGTTGTCGAGGAAGACATCCACCTGAGGGATGAGGTTGCCGAGCAGCTGAGCCTGGAATTTCTGCACTTTAATTTCGCGGCCGGCGGCATAATCGGTGATTTGCTGCTCCAGTTCGGCCATGCCTGTGGCACCGGCGCCCGAAGCTGCCTGATAGGTGGCCACATGAATTGCCTCTATGGGGCTGAGACGGTGTATGGGGGCCAAAGCCACCATCATCTGAATTGTGGTGCAGTTGGGGTTGCCGATGATGTTGCGCGGGCGGTCGAGGGCATCCTCGGCATTCACTTCCGGCACAACCAAAGGCACGTCGGCATCCATGCGGAAAGCCGATGAGTTGTCAATCATCACAGCGCCGCGGGCAGTGATGACAGATGCATATTTCTTCGACACAGAAGCGCCGGCGGAAGTGAAGGCAATGTCCACACCCTCAAAGAGTTCCGGATTGTCGGTGAGTTCCTCCACAACATATTCATTGCCTCGGAAGGCATACGAGCGGCCAGCGCTGCGCTTGGAGCCGAACAGACGCAGGCTGTCGACCGGGAAGTTCTGCTCATCGAGCACCCGCAGCAGCTCCTGACCTACGGCGCCGCTGGCTCCTACAATAGCTACGTTCATCTTACTGACGGCTTTCGGCCTCAACGTTGCGGTCAATTTTGCGAATCAGGCCCTGAAGCACCTTGCCGGGACCTAACTCCACAAACTCCGTGGCACCGTCGGCAATCATCTGCTTCACGCTCTGAGTCCAGCGCACCGGAGAGGTGAGCTGCTTGATGAGGTTTGCCTTGATTTCGGCTGGGTCGGTATGAGGCTTGGCATCCACGTTCTGGTAAATGGGACAGCGCGGCTGCATGAACTCGGTGTTCTCAATGGCTTCGGCCAGCTCAACGCGTGCCGGCTCCATGAGGGGGCTGTGGAAGGCACCGCCCACTTTGAGCTTCATGGCGCGCTTGGCACCGGCGGCGAGCATCTTCTCGCAGGCAGCGTCAATGGCGGCTACAGAACCGGAAATGACCACCTGGCCGGGACAGTTGTAGTTGGCGGCTGCCACGCAACCGGGCACCTCGCTGCATATCTCTTCCACCTTCTCGTCGGGCAGGGCAAGCACGGCAGCCATTGTCGACGGCTCCATCTCGCAGGCTTTCTGCATGGCCTGAGCGCGGGCGCTCACCAGCTTCAGAGCCGATTCAAAGCTCAAGGCTCCGGCGGCTACCATGGCCGAAAATTCACCGAGGCTGTGGCCCGCCGTCATGTCGGGGGCGAAATCCGGGTCGGTGAGAGCCAGAACAACGCTGTGGAGGAACACGGCAGGCTGCGTCACCTTGGTCTGCTTCAGGTCCTCTTCGCTACCCTCGAACATAATGTCTGTGATGCGGAAACCCAATACCTCGTTGGCTTTCTCCATCAGTTCTCTGGCCTGCGGATTATTCTCGTAGAGTTCTTTACCCATACCTGTAAACTGGGCACCCTGTCCGGGAAAAACGTATGCTTTCATAAGCTTAAAAATGTTTTCTCTGCGTCCGCGCTTCTATCATGTAAAACGCGCACATATTCTATCAGGCCGCAAAGTTACGAATTTTTCGCCGATTATTTGTCATTGCTGTAATTAATTAGTAACTTTGTCGTCATAAACATATAAAGCATTTCCGATAAAATGAAAAAATCGAGGATCATACATATATGTTTAGCAGTGGCGATAATGGCCGCTGTGCCCTACTTTGTCTTTGCCCGCAAAACAAGGAGCGTGACCCACCGGGGCAACACCACCGTGATTATTGAAAACGACTGTGTGGAGGAAGAGGAGACCGAAAAATCAGACGACCGCTCAACGCGCCGCACGGTAAAGAAGGTCGGTTCTTTTCACTCAGTTGTCTGCGAAGGTCCCATAGAGCTGATTTTCAAGCCCGGCAAAGCGGGCGACATAAAAATCACCGGTTCACAGAATGTGGTGAAGAACGTCAAGGTGATAAACCGCAACGGAGTGCTCACTCTGTCTTATTCGCGCAAAGACAGATATAGCCGGAGGAATATCAACCGCGACGACTGTGATGTAAAGATTTATTGCTCCACACCCGACCTTCAGGGGGTAACTCTGAAGATGAGCGCATCGTTCACCACCTCCA
>OHNJ01000378.1_pt1 | contig 11660 bp, 9 predicted proteins | sample 1569611 | NCBI WGS metagenome assembly OHNJ01 (sample SAMEA3879607, study PRJEB24766) | human gut metagenome | biome: human-associated habitat; feature: feces | place: USA | collected 1985/1987
AAAAGCGCGCCGGGGTTTCGCCGGCGCGCGGCCGTTCCGTTCTGCGCTAACGCTCAGCTCGGGTCGACCTCGATCTCGTTGTACCGCTTCAGCGTGCTGTAGAAATCGAGCGAGCGCGAGTAGCCGCTGGCCGACTTGGCTGCGATTGCGGAGACACGCAGGTTCTCGAGCGCTTCCTCGAGCTGCTCGGTCGGTTCGCTGAGATAGTTGCTCTCGCCCGCAAGATACGCCTCCGCCGCGCGCTCTGCGGAAGCCTTTAGGGACCGTACCTTGTCGTAGTCATGCAGGAAATCGTCATAGCCGCCAAGCTCCTTGACGTATTTTTTCAGCGGGTGCGTCGTTGAAATGTACCGCTCCGCCTGCAGATCGTTCCAGAAATAGTAGGCGTAGGCCATCTTGCAGTCGCGGTATTCCGGCACATCGACGCCGTAGACCTCCTTGATGATGGAAACGCGCTTTTCCTGATCGGTAAAGCAGAAATTCAGCTTTGCAGACTTCTTCGATGACCAGATACCGTCCATGGACCACATCCGAATATTATCGCTCGGCATGTCGTAGGCGTAGAGCGCCAGCGCCGCCGTTTGCTCGAACGAGCAGTTCGTAAAGAGCTGTCCGTCAAAGCTTTGGAGAATGTCCGGGATCTTCAGGAGCATCCCCTTGTCGCGCAGCTGGTTCAGGATCGCAACGAGCATGTCCTTCTGCCGGTTCACGCGCTTTCCGTCGCCCGTTTCATCCACGTCAAGACCGCTCGCGCCCTTGCGAACGCGCAGATAATCGAGCACGGCCTGCCCATCCATGTGCTGCTGCCCCGCTTCATAGGTTCTGCCCTGCATGGTGAAGGACACGTCGAGATTATAATCGACCCCGCCGATGGCGTTGACCAGTTCCTTGACCGCGGGCATGGTGACCGCATAGTAGTAATTGATCGGAATATCGCCGAGCATCCACGAGCAGGCCTCGCAAACCTTGTCAAAGCCGGCGCTGTTGACCTTATACTTGCCGTTCGCGTCCTTGATCCATTGTCCGTTTTCGTCTTTTTCAAACAGGCCGCCGCCGCAGTCGAGCGATGCGTTCAGCTTGTACAGACCCTGCACGCCGGGGATCTTTGCGTAGGTGTCGCGCGGCAGGGAGATCATATCCACGGTCTGCTTGTCAAAGTTGATCGCAAGCACGATCATCACGTCCGCATGCTCCGCTGTGGAGCCGCCGGATTCGAGCCATTCCTCCGTGAGCCGCTCCTCGGAGTAGTCCACGCCCACGAGCAGAACGTTCACGATGTTCTGCATCATGGATGTATCCGCCTGCTGCTTCAGCGCGTCATAATCGCCCGACGCGGGCGTCGCTGTGGCAGCGGCCTCCGCGGGCGCGCTGCTCTCGGGGGCGTCCTGCGCGGGCGTTTCGGCGGGCGCTTCGGTCGTCTTGGGCTGCGAGGTGAAATAGGACGCCGTGTTGTGCCTGAGATTTCTGTAATAGAAAAACCCGCCGAGACACAGCGCAACGAGAAGCGCGATCACGGATCCCCAGATGATCAGTTTTTTCCGGCGGGCTCTGCGGCGCTTTCTTCTCCGGCGCTCCGCCCGCTCTGCGTCCGTTCTGGGCCTGCGACTCTCTTCCATAAGCCGTTCCTTTCTGTATTTGACAAATTCTGTTTCATTATCGCGCGAAACTGTATCCGCGCCGTGTCTTTGCTGTAATCTCTTTGTGACAGTATACCACAAATCGTGCGAAGCTGCGAAGCGTTACCGGGCGCTCAGTGCATCGTCCGCCGGATATGCGGTGCAGAGCGCTGCGAGCGTTTCCGGGGGCAGCGTTTCCGCACGGACGGCGGGGTCGAGGCCGGCCTCTGCAAGCAGCGCGGACATGCGCCCGTCCCGCGGGAAGTTGTTCGCGAGCGTCTTTCTCCGCATGGAGAGCGCTGTACGGGAAAACCGCAGCATCGCGTTCGCCGCGGGGAGGGCTTTCAGCGCGTCGTCGTCCCTGCGCCGGAGCAGGATGACCGCCGACTCCACATCCGGCTGCGGGTAATAGCTGCCGGGCGGCACGGAAAACAGCCGTGCTGCTTCATAGTAGAGCGCGGACAGGATCGCGACCGGGCCGTAGACCCGATCGCCGGGTGCGGCAAAAAACCGCGCGGCCGCTTCCTGCTGCACCATGAGCAGCAGCACGCGCGGCAGCATGGGCAAAAACTGTTCCGCAATCGGCGTTGTGATGTAATAGGGCAGATTCCCGCAGAGCGCAAAGTCCTCGCCCTGCATGAGCGCGCCGACGTCCGTGCGCAGGATGTCGCCCGTTACGACCGTGAGGCGTTCGGAGGGCAGCAGAGAGGGCAGCAGAGCAGCGAGCGCCGCGTCCTTTTCCACGGCGACCACCCGGCTCGCCCGCTGCAGCAGCGGCGCCGTGAGCGCGCCGAGACCGGGGCCGATCTCCAGCACGGGGAGCCCGTCGAGCCCCGCCGCGTCCACGCAGGAAGCGAGCAGCGCGCCGTCCGTGCAAAAGTTCTGCCCGAGCGCGCGGTTGGCCTTTCGTCCCTCCGCCGCAAGGATCGTCCGGATCTGTTCCGGTGTGTGTGCCATGCCGCATCCTCCGTCCGTGCATCCGCAAACGCGGCGCCGTTATTTCGTTTTCGCAGGCTTGCCGCCCTTGACGATGGCGGCCTCCGCGATGTTCAGCGCGTGATCCGCGACGCGCTCCAGGTCGGTCAGGATCTCGATGTAGAGCATTCCGACGTCTGCCGTGCAGCGGCCCTCGTCGAGCCTTCGGATGTGGTTATTCTGGAGACGCTCGACCTCGTCGTCGATGTCCTGCTCCTCCCGCTCGATTCTCGCCATGCCGCCGAGCTGCGGGTCCTTCATGTAGGAATGCGCTTCATCGACGATCTTGTATACGCGGTCGGTCAGCGCGGAAAGCTCCTGCTGCGCGTGCTGCGAGAACTGGAGCCCGTTCTCCCGGCAGTGCGCGACATAGCCCGCGATGTTGTTCGAGTGATCGCCGATGCGCTCATAGTCGCGGATGACGTGGTGCATTCGGTCGATGATCGCAGCATCCTCGCCGGACAGCTCGACGCGGTTGATCTCGATGAGCGCCTCCGTGATGGCGCGGTTCAAAAAGTCGAGCGTTTCCTCGTTTTTCTCGATGGTCGTAAGGTCATCGCTGTTGCGCCGCCGGTCAAACATCGCAGCGCAGGCCATGTGCAGGTTCTTACAGGCAAGCTGGAACATACGCTCCACCTCCGCCTGCGCCTGCTCGACCGCAATGGAGGTCATGCCGAGATCCATTCTGCGGATATGCATGAGGCGCGGGCCCTCCGCGGGCTTGTCCTCCCTGCGGACGATTGCGCAGGCGAGCTTTTCCATGAGCGGCAGAAAGGGGAAGAACACGATGACGCCGCCCAGCATTTCGATCGTATTGAAATAGGCGATCTGCAGCACCACGTTGTCCGACAGCGATGCGATCCAAGTGGGCAGCGGAGAAAGACTCCAGAGCAGAAGAAAGAGAATGCAGGAGAACACGTTGAACAGCACATGGATGCAGGCCGTGCGCTTTGCGTCGCGCGTGCCGCCGATGGCTGCGGTGACGGCCGCGATGCAGCAGCCGATGTTCATGCCGAGGATGACGTATGCGACCTGGCCGAGACTTGTGACGGCGCCCGCCATGGCCATGGCCTGCAGAATACCGACGGAGGCGGAAACGCTCTGCACGATCGAGGTGAAGATCACACCCGTGAGAATTGCAAGAAAGGGCTTTTCCGAGAAGGAGAGCATGAGGCTCGTGAACCAGGCCTCCGTGGACAGCGGCGTCATGTTCTGTTTCATGAGCGTCATGCCGAGGAACAGAATGCCGAGGCCCGCGACGATCTGGCCGGCGCTGCGCACGCGGCGTTCCTTGAAGAACAGCATCGCGACCACGCCGAGGAAGGAGAGCAGCGGCGCAATGTCCGCAATGTTCAGCGCGATGAGAAGTCCCGTCGCAGTGGAACCGACGTTCGCACCGAAGATGATGCCCGAAGCGCGGGAGAACTCCATCAGCCCCGCGTTGACAAAGCCGACGGTCATGGCGGTGGTCGCGTTTGAGCTTTGGATGATCGCCGTGATCGAAACGCCGACCAGCAGCGCAAGGAAGCGGTTGCGCGTCAGCTTTTCGAGAATGGACTTGAGCCGCGCGCCCGCGATGAGCTCGATGCCGTCGCACATGAGCCGTATGCCGTACAGGAAGAGCGACAGGCCGCCCGCGATCCCAAGCCAGTTTGCGGAAGTCATTTTGAACAGCCACCTCCAACGTTTCCCACAGAATCCCCCATTTTCATCTAATTGTAACAAAACTTTAAGATTCTTTCAATGCCCCCGGCCGCTTCCGATTCTTTACGGTGCGGGGATTCTATGCTAAGATATTTGGGTAAGGAAGAAACAATGCCGTCCCGCGGGCGTTTGCCGGACCGGACGGCCGGGAGAACGATTGGAAACGAAGCAGAAGAAAAAGGGAACGCTCAAACGGATCCTCGTCGTGCTGCTCACCGTCGCGGTGCTCGTCGGCTTTGCGCTGCTCGATCCGGATGTTCAGAACATCGACGACGTGCTGCGGCAAATGTCGCCGCTCTGGCTGCTCGGCGCGCTTGCCGCTGTGCTCGTCTATTATCTCGGGGATACGGTCATGTATCTCATCGCCTGCCGCGACATGGGCGTGCCGCAGTCGTTGTTCGACGGCGTGATCACGACGATGATCGGATTCTTTTACAGCGCGCTGACCCCGCTCGCATCGGGCGGGCAGCCGTTTCAGATCATTCAGATGCGCAGCCGCGGCATCAATGTCGGCACGTCGACGAGCGTGCTCATGGTCAAGTTCATGGCCTGGCACATCGCGCTCACGGTCTTCGGCGCGCTCGGGTTTGTGCTTTGCAGCGGTCTGCTGCTATCGGAGAGCACGACGATCTTCATCATGTTCATTTTCGGATACCTGCTCCACGCCTTTTGCGCGTTTACGGGCATCCTGCTCATGATCCGGCCTGCGATCGTGCAGCGCGGCGGCAACGGGGTCATCGGCTTTCTCGGCCGGACGCTGCTGAAAAAGCGTCCGGAGCGCGCGGAGAAGATGCGCGCCGCATGGGACGGCTTTGTGTCCGATTATAAGCAGGCGGTCACGTTTGCCCTGCAGCACAGGCGCGACATGGTGTTTATCGTGTTTACCGCGCTCGTTGAGGTCGCGGCATACCTTTCCACGACGTATTTTGTGTATCGCGGTCTCGGTTTTTCCGAGGTGAACGTCTGCATCATGACGCTCATGCAGGCCGCTCTGTCCATCAGCGTGGCGTATATCCCGCTGCCCGGCGCATCCATTGCGACCGAGGGCGGGTTCTATGCGATCTTTTCGCGGTATTTCGGCGATTCCCGCCTTGTGGGAATGCTGATCTGGCGCGCGCTCACCTATTATCTTACGATCCTGCTCGGCCTTTTCGCCGTGCTGATCGACGGCTTCCGCGAGAGCAAGCGGAAAAAGCCCGACACGAACGAAAACGCCTAAAAGAGCGGAGGAAACGACCATGTATCTTGCGGACGGTTGGAAAGATTACGAGCTGCTCGACGCGGGCGGCGGCAACAAGATGGAACGCTGGGGCGACGTGACGCTGCTGCGGCCCGACCCGCAGGCGATCTGGCCCATGCGGGACGATCCGCCCTGCGACGCGGTCTACCATCGCAGCAGCACGGGCGGCGGCGCGTGGGAGTTTTTCCGGCAGCTTCCCGAAAGCTGGCGCATCCGCTATCGCGATCTGACGTTTGTGGTGCGGCCGACAGGCTTTAAGCACACGGGGCTGTTCCCGGAGCAGGCGGTGAACTGGGACTGGATGCGCAGCCGCATCGAGCCCGCCGTGCAGGCGGGACGCCGGCCGCGCGTGCTGAATCTGTTCGGCTATACGGGCGGCGCGACCTGTGCCTGCCTTCGTGCGGGGGCGGAGGTCGTGCATGTGGACGCGGCCAAGGGCATGATCGCCTGGGCAAAGGACAACGCAGCCGCCTGCGGGCTTTCGGACGCGCCGGTGCGCTACTATGTGGACGACTGCGTCAAGCTCGTCAAGCGCGAACAGCGCCGCGGCAATCGCTATGATGGTATCCTCATGGATCCGCCGAGCTACGGACGCGGCCCCGGCGGAGAAATGTGGAAGATCGAGGATCAGCTCTATGCGCTCGTGCAGGACGCGATGCGGCTGCTCTCGGACGAGCCGCTGTTCTTCCTCATCAATTCGTACACCACGGGGCTTGCCCCGCAGGTGCTGAAAAACGTGCTGGACGTTGCGCTTCCCGGCGGGAACGCCGCCTCCGGCGAGGTGGGGCTTCCCATCCGCCGCGACGGGCTCGTGCTTCCCTGCGGCGCAAGCGGACGCTGGACGCCGAAATCGCTCTAAAAGCCAAAACCGCGCGGCAATGTCCGCAGCAAAGGATCCGCCGATGGAAGATCGAAACGAACGTCGAGACCTTGCAAAAAAGCATGGGCTCACCGTGCTCTATGAGGACAATCACATGCTTGTGCTCGAAAAACCGCAGAACCTGCCCGTGCAGGCGGACGCATCGGGCGACCCCGACCTGCTCTCCATCGCAAAGGGGTATCTGCGCGAGGCGGGCAACAAACCGGGCGAGGCCTATCTCGGGCTTGTCCACCGTCTTGACCGCCCGGTCGGCGGCGTGATGGTCTTTGCAAAAACGAGCAAGGCGGCAGCGCGCCTTACTGCGCAGTTCAAATCCCATACCGCAAAGAAACGCTACGCAGCGATCACGGACGGCGCAGCGAAACCCGCCGCCTATCTCACGGATTGGCTCTGCAAGGACGAGCGCACGCATTCGTCCTTCGTCGTGCCGGAGGGAACGGCGGGCGCGAAGCTCGCAAAGCTGTCCTATGAGACCATCGGTACTGCAAACGGGCAGTCGCTCGTGGACATTTCGCTTTACACGGGCCGCCCGCACCAGATCCGGGTGCAGCTGTCCCATGCGGGACTGCCGATCGTGGGCGACCAGCGCTATCATCCCGCGGCCGTTGCCGCTGCGCGCGGCGAAGCTGCGCCCGTGCGCACGCAGATCTGCCTCTGGGCATATGCGCTCACCATCGAGCACCCGACGCTCGGAGAACGCATGACGTTTTTCTCCGTGCCGCACGGTGCATTCTGGAATCGTTTTCCCGCGGGCATGGCGGTGCTGCCCGCATTTTCCGTGTGCAGCGGCGTATACCTTGACGATTCCATGCTCGTCGTGGACAAACGTGCGGGCGTTGAGGTCGAGGGCGAGCTGCTCTCGGAGCTTTCGAGTCTGTTTCCGGAGCTGTATCCCGTCCACCGGCTCGACGCGAACACGACGGGACTCGTGCTCTTTGCGCGAACGCCCGCGATGCGCGACACGCTGGAGACGCTGTTTCGCGAGCACCGGCTGAAAAAGATCTACCACGCGCTCGTTGCGGGGACGCCGCCGCAGTCCGGGCGCCTTGTCCACTACGCGGTCAAGGACGCGGAGGAAGCGACGGTGCGTCTTGCCGCAAAGGATGCGCCCGGCGCGCAGCGCATGGAGCTGGGCTACCGCGTGCTGCAAAGCGAAAACGGCTGTTCGCTCGTCGAGATCGATCTGCATACGGGCAGGACGCATCAGATCCGCGTGCAGATGGCGGCGATCGGGCATCCCGTGCTCGGCGACGACAAATACGGCGACAGGGAAACGAACCGCCGCTTCCGCTGCCGCACGCAGCAGCTGCTTTGCAAGCGGATGGAGGCGGAGGGGCATGTGTTTGAAAGCTGCAAGTCACTGCCCTTTCCCAAAGCGCGCGGAGAGAACGGCGCGGATCGCGCCTGACGCGTATTTCAAAAGAATACAAGGAGGTATCGTTATGAACGCAACGGAGACCTATCGCGCCTGGTGCGCGTCGGAAGCCCTGTCGGAGCGGGAGCGCGAGGAGCTTCTGTTGATCGCGAACGATCCGGCGGAGATCGAGGAGCGGTTCTACTGCGAGCTGACCTTCGGCACGGCGGGACTGCGCGGCATTCTCCGCACCGGCACGAACGGCATGAACGTTCACGTTGTGCGAAGAGCGACGCAGGGGCTTGCGGACTATATGAACGGCATTCCGGGCGCCGCGGAGAAGGGCGTGTGCATCGCCTACGATTCGCGCATCAATTCCGAGCTGTTCGCGCATGAGACGGCGGCGGTGCTCGCGGCAAACGGCATTCGCGTGCGGCTGTTCTCAACGCTGCACGCCGTTCCGCAGCTTTCCTATGCGGTGCGGCACCAAGGCTGCACGGCGGGCGTTGTCATTACGGCGAGCCACAACCCCGCCAAGTACAACGGCTACAAGGTCTACGGCGCAGACGGCTGCCAGATCACCCTTGAGGTGGCAGCAAAAATTCTTGCCGCCATTGAAGCAGTAGACTGCTTTGCCGTACAGCCTGCGGACTTTGACGCAGCCCTTGCCGAGGGCAAGATCGAATACAGCAGCGAGAAATGTCTGGACGACTTTGTGGATGCCGTCTACGCCCAGCGTGTGGGCGATGGTGCAGGCACCGCCGACCTGAAGCTGGTGTACACCCCGCTGAACGGCTCCGGCTTGGAATGCGTGAAAAAGCTGCTGGCAAAGCTGGGCGTCACCCATGTGACCGTGGTGCCGGAGCAGGAAAAGCCGGACGGCAACTTCCCCACCTGCCCCTACCCGAACCCGGAGATCCGGGAAGCCATGCAGAAGGGTCTGGAGCTGTGCGACAAAGTGCACCCGGATCTTTTGCTGGGCACCGACCCGGACTGTGACCGCTGCGGCACCGCCGTGCCCGACGGCAAGGGCGGCTACCGGCTCATCACCGGCAACGAGATGGGCATCATTCTGCTGGACTACATCTGCCGCACCCGGAAGGCACTGGGCACCATGCCGGAGCATCCGGTGGCTGTGACCACCATCGTCTCCACCGATATGGCCACCCCGGTGGCGGCAAAGTACGGCGTGGAGCTGCGCCGCACCCTGACCGGCTTCAAGTTCATCGGTGAGCAGATCGGTCTGCTGGAAGCCGCAGGTGAAGCCGACCGCTACATCTTTGGCTTTGAGGAGAGCTACGGCTACCTGTCCGGCGCTCACGTCCGGGACAAGGACGCCGTCAACGCCACCCTGCTGGTGTGCGAAGCCGCCGCATGGTACGCAAAGCAGGGCATGACCCTGCTGGATGCCATCAATAAGCTGTACGCCGAGTTTGGCTGCTACCGCAACGCCCTGCACAGCTTCGCTTTTGAGGGCGAAAGCGGAATGCACACCATGGATGCCATCATGAAGCAGCTGCGGCAGACCCCGCCTACCGCCATCGGCGGCATGGCCGTGGAAAACGTAGTGGACTACAACACCGCCGGCACCGGACTGCCCAAGGCAAACGTGCTGGAGTTCCGTCTGGCGGGCGGTGCCAAGCTGATGGTACGCCCCTCCGGCACTGAGCCGAAGATCAAGGTGTATCTCTCTGCCGTTGCTCCCACCGAAGAAGCAGCCGATGCCATCAACGACACCCTTGGCAAAGCTGCCTCTGCCCTGTTGAAAGCATAATCCCCTGCAAACTGGCTGCCTCGTTCCCGCCGAAAAATGGACGGGGTAGCTTTTTTGCACCCTTTTTCGGAAAAATCGTTGTGTTCAATTTCAGGCATATTCGAGGTATATAAAATGAAAACGATTCAGCTTACTCCCAGCTGCAAAGACTACCTCTGGGGCGGCGAAAAGCTGCGCACCGAGTACGGCATCCAGAGCGAATTACACCCCCTGAGCGAGGCGTGGATGCTGTCCTGCCACCCGGACGGCCCCAGCTACCTGCCGGACGGCTCCACCTTCCAGCAGTACATCAACACTCATCCCGGCTGCCTTGGCACCCACTGCGAAAAGTTCAGCGAGTTCCCCGTTCTGGCAAAGCTCATTGATGCCAAAAAAGACCTGTCCATTCAGGTGCACCCCTCCAATGAATACGCTTTGGAGCACGAGCACCAGTACGGCAAGACCGAGATGTGGTATGTGCTGGAAGCAGAGCCGGGTGCCTCCCTCTACTACGGCTTCACCCATGAGATCAGCAAGGAGGAGTTTGAGCGCCGCATTCAGGATAACACCCTGACCGACGTGCTGAACGCCGTGCCGGTGCACAAGGGGGACTGCTTCTTCATCCCCTCCGGCACGCTGCACGCCATCCGCAAGGGCATCGTGGTGGCAGAGATCCAGCAGAACTCCAACGTCACCTACCGCATCTACGACTACGGCCGTCTGGGCGCAGATGGCAAGCCCCGGCAGCTGCACATCCCGCAGGCACTGGATGTTACCCTCCGGGAGCCGCCGAAAGCGCAGGACTTCCACGGCCATCTGGCGCAGTGTGATTACTTCACGGTGGATGCCGTAGAGGGTGACTTTGAGGATGTCTGCGACGAGACCTCCTTCACCTCTCTGCTGGTGCTGGAAGGCAAGGGCACCCTGACCGAGACCGCCACCGGCGAAAGCCTGCCCATCCGCAAGGGGCAGAGCCTGTTCCTGCCCGCTGGCACCGGGGCCTACACCGTAACCGGCACAGACCTCAAGTGCCTGCGTACCCGGGTGTAAATAAAGCATGAAAAATTCCCGGGCAGTCTGCCGCTGCCCGGGAATTTGTGCTATGATAGATGCAGAAAAACAGACGAAACGAGGACACAGCCATGGCATCCTACCGCTACGAACGGGATATCAAACCCGAAGACCTGATCCAGGAAACGCCCCCTCCCCTGACCCCGGCGCAGCAGCGTGCCAACTGGTGGCACTACCACTGGTATTATGTGGTGCTGATCGCTGCTGCCCTGCTGGCGGTGGGGTATTTTGTCTGGAACCGAGTCACCGAGGTGCAGCCGGACTACACCGTGGCAGTGGTGAGCCGCACCGACCCGGACACTGCCTTTCTCAGCCAGCTGGAGACCCAGCTGGAAGCCCTTGCCGGGGACGTGAACGGCGATGGCAAGGTGAAAGTCACGGTAAAGGGCATCTGGCTTGCACTGGACTTTGAAACGCAGGATGCCGCCCTGCAGCGGTTGATGCAGTCCAGCGAGGACAAGCTGAACTCTGATTTTTATCTGTGCGAGAGCGCCCTGTTTATCGTGGACGACCCCACCGCCATGGAGCAGCGGTATGGCTGCTTCCAGACGCTGGACGGCACCGACCCGGAGGAAGGAGACGTTCTGTCGGTGGCAGACTTTGCTCTGCCGCTGCAAGACACCGCCCTTGCCAATGATGTGCAGAGCGAAAGCTCTACCCTCTGGTACGCCGCTCGCCGCCTGAACGAGGGCATGACTGCGGATGCCGCTGCCGCTTTGAATGCGCTGTGGGAGAAGCTGGTTTGAGGATTGCGAGAGCATATAGCCTGCATCGGCACGGTGCAGTTCAAGGGTTTGGGTGTTCCCAACAAGCATTTTGCAACGCAAATGGTGTTTGTATAGACAGACACATTGCTTGCAGATGCAGACGTTGTATATACGTCTGCCCTGCTTGCAACAACTATGAAGCCTCTCAATGCGCTTCCCAAATTTGAAAAACATTTTGCGATTGAGACTATCCGTTTTTAAGTTCAACTTGAAGTGGACGGTTATTTTTCTTCTTAGAAAATTTTCGTGTTTGCATCCGCAGCAAGCAGGGCAAGCCGGTACCAACTCGCAATTTTTGAA
>OHNJ01000383.1_pt1 | contig 11471 bp, 9 predicted proteins | sample 1569611 | NCBI WGS metagenome assembly OHNJ01 (sample SAMEA3879607, study PRJEB24766) | human gut metagenome | biome: human-associated habitat; feature: feces | place: USA | collected 1985/1987
TAAAAACAGTTTCATTCATATCCTCCTTAATAAATTTCGATTTAATAAACTTACATTCAGCACAGCGCACACGAGGCTCAATGGCAAGGAATCTCCAAAGGCACAAGCGTGCGGCGGGCTGAAAAATCCGGTAATAAACGGCGCTATCCACCTACGGCCGGGAGCTAAGCTCACGGCTGCATGATTTACGCATTATCCTCCAGCCAGCGTTTGGCGCAGTGAACCAGGGAGGCAACGCCGATGGGACACACCGCCTCGTTGAAGCGCACCTTGGGATTATGGGCAGGGTATGCGCCCCGTTCATCCTGGAAACCTGCGGACAGATACAGAAATGCCGAGGGCACCGCCTCCGCAATCACCGCAAAATCCTCGGAGGCACTGGCGGAAGCCCCGGGGTAGAAGCTGAGCCCGGGGATGGGCAGCTCTTTCAGATAGCGCACCACCGATTCCGTCAGTGCGGAGCTGCAAATCAGAGGCGGTACCCGCGAAATCCACTGGAGCTCCGCACTGCCGCCGTAAACCTTGGCAACGGCCTGGGCAACTTCTTCGATGCGTCGCACCAGTTTGTCCCGGGAATCCCGGTTGTTGGTGCGCAGCGTGCCCTGCATCAGCGCCACGTCCGGGATGATATTGGGGGCGGAACCGGAGGAGAACTGGCCTACGGTGAGCACACAGGCATGGGTAGGATCCGCTTCCCGGGCAATCAGCTCCTGAAGAGCAAGGTGAAGGTGTACGCCGATGTTGATGGGGTCAATGGAGGTATGGGGATAGGCTCCATGGCCGCCTTTGCCGTGAATGGTAATCCGGAAGCCGTCCACGGAGAACATCATGGTGCCGGTGCTGTTGTACATCACAAGCCCCACGGGCATTTTTCCGGGGGAAACGTGGAAGGCCAGGGCACCGTCCACACCTTGGAGAATGCCGTTTGCAATCATATCCCGGCTGCCTTCAAAGGTTTCCTCCGCTGGCTGGAACATAAAGCGGACGGTTCCCTGGAGGCTGGCCTCCTGCTGTTTCAGAATTTTCGCGGCGGTCAGCAGCATGGCGGCGTGGAAATCGTGGCCGCAGGCATGAGCCTCGGTTCCGGTGGGGCAGGCGAAGGCCTCACCGCTGGATTCCGGCATGGGCAGAGCGTCCATATCCGCCCGGAGAAGCAGGGTTTTCCCGCCCTGACCCAGCTGGGCGGTAACGCCGTGACCGCATGTTTCCGGCTGCAATCCGGCTTTTTTCAGCTGAGCCATGACATAGCTTACCGCCTTTGGCATGTCCAGCCCGACCTCCGCATTCTTGTGCAGATACCGACGGTGAGCCACGGTTTCCGCTTCTAAGGTAAGAGCAATTTCATAATCATTCATAGCGCACAACCTCCTGTGTTTGGTTATAGGATACCACACAATCCGCTCCAAAGTCAAGAAAATCAGGCCATTCAGAATTCTTTCAGAATTCATACACAAATCCTTTTCTTTGCGTTTATACTTCGGCCATAATCTGCCGGTAAACTGTAAATCAAGAAGAGCGGCGGAAGCCGTGAGCCGCTGCTCTTCCGAGAAACTCCTCTTTTCTACCTCTCTTCTTTCCAAACCCCAAGCGAAAACCCCCGATGGGCGAACCATCGGGGGTTTTTCCGCATCTTCTGCCGAATTATGTAGCGCCGCCTTGACTTTTCGTCCCCCCGTTGTATAATAAAACCAGATAAACGGAGCCCTGCTCCCAAGAATAAGGAGATGCTTCCCATGTACCATCATATGACCATCGCCGGGCTGGAGCGGGATCTTCCCATCTGCCCCCTGAACGAGAATCTGTCCATTGCGGGCTTCGTCATTTTCGGCGACCCTGAGCTGACCGTGGCCTGCGCCAAGGAGCTGCTGGCCCGGGCTCCCGAATATGACTATATCATCACCGCCGAGGCCAAGGGTATTCCTCTGGCCCATGAAATGGCCCGTCAGGCCGGGAACCAGAAGTACATCCTGGCGCGCAAAGGCCCCAAGCTGTACATGCGGGACATCGTCGGCGTCAGTGTCCACTCCATCACCACTGCCAAAGAGCAGAAGCTGTATCTGGACGGCGCGGACGCTGCGCTGATGAAGGGTAAGAAAATTCTGATTGTGGACGACGTGATCTCCACCGGCGAAAGCCTCCATGCCCTGGAAGCCCTGGTGGAGAAGGCCGGCGGTATTATCTGCGGCCGGATGGCTATCCTTGCCGAGGGCGATGCCCAGGAGCGCAAGGATCTGATTTACCTGGAAAAGCTGCCTCTGTTCCACCCCGACGGAACCGTGCTGGGCTAAGAAAGCGAGAAACGAAACACCGCCTGCGAAAAAGCAGGCGGTGTTTTTTTAGTTGCAGTCCTCTTTGGGGTATTTCCTGCAAATCAGGAAGTAGGCGATCATCTGGGCGGCCAGGGTGAGAATCCAGGAAATGGGGTAGGAGACGAACAGGCACTCAGGCGTATGGAAGGCTCGGAAGAAGGTGTAGATCCAGAATACCCGGAAGGCGCAAATGCCCAGAACGGAGATAATCATGGGCGTCAGGGAGGCTCCCATGCCCCGCAGCGCGCCGGTGGACACGTTCATCTGGCCGCAGAGGAAATAGGGTAGAGTGATGAGACTCAGCCGCACCATGCCGTAGGCCGTAGCCGTAGGGGAGTCGGTGATATAAATGGACAGCAGCTGCTCCCCGAAGTACCAGGCGGAGAAACCGAAGACCATGCCCACCACCGTGACGCAGCCCATACAGGTCCACAGAATCCGCCGGGCCCGGCGGAACTTGTGAGCGCCCATATTCTGGCCGGTGAAGTTTACCGCCGTCTGCTGGAAGGAATCCTGAATGGCAAAGACGAAGCCCTCGATATTGGCGGAGGCGGCGCTGCCGGACATGCACACGTCCCCGAAGGAGTTGACGGAGGACTGAATCAGCACATTGGAAATGGAGAACAGAGAACTCTGAATGCCGGCAGGCAGACCCAGCCGGAGAATCTTCGACAGCTGGGCCCGGTGGAACTTCATTTTCCGAATGTCGAAGCGGCAGGCATCCGTCCGGCGCATCAAGGCTCGGATGACCAGCACCGCGGAAATGCCCTGGGAAATGGTGGTGGCCAGAGCCACACCGGCCACGTTCATATCCAGCTGGGTGACGAAGAAAATGTTCAGGATCACGTTCACAATTCCCGCAATGGTCAGATAAGCCAGCGGCCCCTTGGTGTCACCGGCGGCCCGGAGAATGGCGGCGCAGAAGTTATAGACCATGGTGAAGGTGCTGCCGCAGAAATAAATCTGCATGTAAATGGTGGAAAGGGGCAGGACGTTGTCCGGAGTGCCCATCATTTCCAGGAAATTGCGGCAGAAGCATACACCGACGATGGTCAGAGCCACGCCGCTGACCAGAGCCGTGGGGATGGCGGTGTGGATGGTGTCCTGCACCACCGTATCCTCCCGACTGCCAAGACCGTGAGCCACGGTAATGCCCGCGCCGATGGACAGGCCGATGAAGAAATTCACCATCAGATTGGTCAGAGAACTGGTAGAGCCCACGGCGGCTACGCTGACACTGCCGCAGAACTGCCCCACCACCACCAGGTCGGCGGCGTTGAACAGCAGCTGAAGTAAACTTGTGAAGATAATGGGAATCGCGTAGGAAACAATGGCGGGAAGCAGCGGGCCTTCCAGCATTCCCCGGTTGGGCTTAGCCACAGATCATACCCTCCTAACAAGAATTTTACAGATACTTGACATAGCATTGTTATTATAATCGATTTTTAGAAAAGTGCAAGTGGGAATACAGCTGGGACAACCGGCAGGCAATGTGCGCCTTGCCTCTCCCTATGGGAGAGGTGCCGAAGGCGGAGAGGGCGATATTTACCCTCTCAGTCACTTCGTGACAGCTCCCCCAGAGTGGGAGCCAAGGTGGAAAACGGATTGCTACGTCGGCCATTGGGGTCATATGTGTCCAGAAAAACTCCCCGGATGCGATTGCATCCGGGGAACTTTACGGGGTGGAAGAATCAGGCCTTGGCAGTCTTTCTCTGCTTTGCGATGGTGGTAACGCCCTCGATGGCCAGAACCACAGCCAGGATCACCAGCATCAGACCCAGAACCACCTGAACGTAGGGGCCCCAGTCGGCGCCGCCGGCCAGGATGACGTTGAACTGCTGCCAGGAGTTGATCAGCAGGGAGGCGATGGTGACGCAGAGCATGAAAGCCATGGGAATCAGGAACATCTTGTTGTCCTTACCCACGTTGCCCAGCCAGGTAGCCACAGCCAGCAGCCCCAGAGCGGCCAGCAGCTGGTTGGCGGAGCCGAACAGCGCCCAGATCTTGGCGTAGCCGTTCAGACCCAGCAGGATGCCCAGCACCACGGTGATGCCGGTGGCGATGTAGGGGTTGGCCATGACCTTCTTCACGCCGGTGACATTCTCGGGGGTCTCGCCCTTGGTGCCGTCAATCCAGAACTCCTGGAACATGAACCGGGCCAGACGGGTGGCGGTGTCCAGAGAGGTCAGGCAGAAGGCGGAGTAGGTCAGAACCAGCAGGGTGTAGAGGATGTTGAACAGGCTCTGGTTGCCGCCGGCGATCTGAGAAGCCATGCCCGCGACACCACCGGCGAAGATGTCGGTAGCACCGGCGGTGTGGCCGGTCTGACGGGCGTAAGCGATGGCGACCAGGGTAATGACAGCCAGCACGCACTCCAGCAGCATTCCGCCGTAGGCAATGGGCTTGGCATCGGTCTCCTTATCCAGCTGCTTGGAGGTGGTGCCGGAGGAAACCAGGGAATGGAAGCCGGAAATGGCACCGCAGGCAATGGTGGTGAACAGCACCGGGAAGATGGGCTGCTTGATACCGGCGGCGTTCATGCCGTCGCCGATGGCGACCAGACCCGCGCCGGTGGAATCCACCATGCTGGGGTGCGCGATCACAACGCCGATGGCGGCAATGGCCAGCATGGCGTACAGCAGGAAGGAGGACAGGTAGTCACGGGGCTGGAGCAGAATCCAGACGGGGGTGACGGAGGCAATGGCGATGTACAGGCCAACAATCCACATCCAGGCGGTGTTGGACAGGTAGATGGGATGCCAGTTCATGCCGATGGCCATGCACAGGCAGATGGCGATGACACCGGCGATGGTGGAAACGCCCATGGGGGCATTCCGGCGGTAGACCATGAAGCCGAAGGCAATGGCGATAACGATGAAGAGCAGAGAAACCATGGCCACAGAGGCGGGGGTAGCGGAGGCGGCCAGATCCACCTGACCGTCCACATACTTGGCGGCGAAGGTGCCGGCCACGATGGAAGCGAAGGCAGCCACCACCAGGATCAGGGTCAGGTAGGAGAAGATGATGAACAGACGCTTTGCCCGCAGGCTCATGTTGGCGGAGATGATCTCGCCGATGGACTTGCCCTTATGGCGGACGGAGGCAAACAGGGCGCCGAAGTCATGGACGCCGCCGAAGAAGATGCCGCCCACCAGAATCCACAGCAAACAGGGCAGCCAGCCGAACATGGCGGCGGAAATGGGGCCGGTAATGGGGCCGGCACCGGCGATGGAGGAGAAGTGGTGTCCCATCAGCACAGGGGCCTTGGCGGGAACGTAGTCGATGCCATCCTCCATGGTGTGCGCGGGGGTGGGCTCGTTGGTTTCACCGACGCCCCACTTCTTGCACAGGTAGCGGCCGTAGAAGATGTAGCCGCACAGGAGAACGGCGATTCCGATCAGAAGAAGTACGAGACCGTTCATTGGATTGATAACTCCCTTTCTTTCACTTTTTCCGGGGACGGAAATTCCGCTCCAGATTCTTTCTGGCTCCCACACCCGCTGGATTGGAGTAGAAGCTTTTCGTGGATGTTTCCATAGCTGCCAGCTGATACTCCGTCCAGCCTTGGAGTCCCAGCATATAGTACTTGCGGAAGCGGGTGCGCTTCAGCAGCTTTTTCGCCTCCGACGAAATAGAACCCGCCAGCACCACCAGGCCAACATTGGAAAACATGTGCTCCTTATGGGGGCGAACCAGGGAAAGCCCTGCCGCCTTGGTGCGGTCGATGTGCTTTTGCAGATCCTCCGCGCTCAGGTGCTCGGTCTGGAGGAAGTACACATATTCGTGCTGCTCCATGGCCGACAGAACGTGCTTTCTGGAAATCAGATAATTCTCATCGCGCAGGAAGTAGGTAGCCATGGCGGGATAGACAGTGCCCTCAACGGTCACGTCACGCTCCACATCATAGGCATGAGAATAGGCATCCAGCAGCCGGTTCAGCTGCTGCTCGGGGGTGAGATCCATAGGTGTTCCTTTCGTTTTCCAGTGCCTTCCGGATGGGATGGCGAGATAACGGGCTCATTATACACCCGACTTGTCCGTTTGTGAAGCACAATTGTCTGCGACTGAGAAGATTCGTTTACAATTACCAAAAACTTAATTCATGAAATATTCATATTGTGCGTTCTGCGCAGGAATTCCTGCATTGCGGGAAAATGGCTTTTATGCCTTCCCCTCCGGGTGGTGCTCCGCGCAGCGAATTAAAATCTAACAATTGCCAGTGGCAATTGCTCCATAATGTAAAGGTGGCTCGCGCGTCTCCCGCAAGCGCGAGACGGATGAGGGACTTGCCTCTCCCTTTGAGAGAGGTGCCGGAGGCGGAGAGGGCTTATTTTACCCTCTCAGTCAGCTTCGCTGCCAGCTCCCCCAAAGGGGGAGCCAAGGGAGCGTTCTTACGATGGTTCTCGGGAAAAAAATCGGCTCCCCTTGAAAACCCAAGGGGAGCCGACGGATATTCCATTGTTTAACGGACGAAAACCATATCCGGGGTGATGTCCTTCAGGCTCTTCGCGCCGCACATGGTCATGGCATCGGACAGTTCCCCGCCGATCTTGTCGATGTAGAGCTTCACGCCTTCCTCGCCGCCGCCGTAAACCGCGGAAACGAAGGGGCGGGCGATGATCACCGCGTCTGCGCCCATGGCCAGAGCCTTGAACACGTCCACGCCGCTGCGCAGACCGCCGTCCACCAGAATCTTCACGCCGCTGCCCTTCAGAGCCTCCACAATGGCCGGAAGCACTTCGGCGGTGGCGGGACACTGGTCCAGAACCCGGCCGCCGTGGTTGCTGACCACGATGGCGGCGGCACCGGCCTGCTTGGCCTTCAGAGCGCCCTTGACGGTCATGATGCCCTTGACGATGAAGGGCTTGCCCGCCATCTTGGCGATCTCTGCCAGCTGCTCCACGGTTTTGCTGCCGGCAGGGGGATTCATGCCCTTCAGGAAGGGCAGACCCGCGCCGTCCACGTCCATGGCCACGGCGAAGCAGTGGGAGGCGTGTACCAGCTCCATCTTGGCGCTCACAGTCTCCTGGTTCCAGGGCTTCACCGTGGGCACGCCCATGCCCTGACAGGCGGCGATGGCGCTGCATGCGGACTTCATCACATCGGCGTTCAGACCGTCGCCGGTGAAGGCGGCAATGCCGTTTTCCGCGCAGGCCTTGACCAGCACGTTGTTGTAGGCCAGGTCGTCGTACTTATCGGAGTAGTGCATGGTCACCGCCCCCACAGGGCCGGCGAAGAAGGGGTAGCGGAAGTGCTTTCCGAACAGCTCCAGGGAGGTGTCCGGATCGCCGCCCTCATGGATGGTGTCCATGTTCACCCGGATGCGCTGCCAGGCGTCGAAATTCCGGATGGCGTTGTCGCCTACGCCCTTGGCGCCGGGGCCGGGAACGTGGTTGGTGCAGGCACGGCCATTGCACACGGGGCAGGCCTTGCAGTTGGGGCTCATGGCCTGCCGGGCGTTGGCAAGAACTTCGGAATAAGTCATATTTGTTTCCTCCTGAGGAATTTTTCTTTTATCATAGCACGCTTTGTCAGAAAAGTCACGTCCCATAAGAAAAAATGTCCCCTGGCGGGACGAAAAAAGGCTCCCCTTGGTGACCAAGGGGAGCTATCATGACCGTCTCACGCAAGGCCATGACTGAGGAGATCAGAACTTTTCATTTTGACAATCCCCCAGTCAGCTTCGCTGCCAGCCCCCTTTGCACAAGGGGGCCATTTTTTAGCCCTTGACGCCGCCGGCGGTGAGGCCGCTGGTCAGGTTCTTCTCGATGGACATGAACAGGATGACAACGGGGATGATGGCAAAGATGGAGGCGGCAAACAGGTACTGCCACTCGATGATGTTGTAGCCGTTGAAGATGTTGATGCCCACGGTCAGAGGCTTGATGGTCTCGGTGGAGATCAGGCACAGAGCCACGGTGTACTCGTTCCAGGCGTTGATGAAAATGAAGATCAGGGTGGTGACGATGCCGGGGGCAGCCACGGGCAGCAGCACCTTGAACATGGCCTGAATCCGGTTGCAGCCATCGATGGTGGCGGCCTGCTCCATCTCCGCGGAGATGGACAGGAAGGTACCCCGGAGCAGCCAGATGGTGAAGGCCTGGTTGAAGGCAGCGTTGATGAAGATCAGACCGAGCAAGGAGTTCGTCAGGTTCAGTACCTGCATGACCTTGTAGATGCCGATCAGCAGCACCACGGGAGCGAACATCTGGGAGACGATGATGAAGCCCAGGAAGGCGGTCTGCCCCTTGAACCGCATCCGAGCCAGGGCATAGGCTGCGGGAATGCCGCAGACCATGGCGATGGCGGTGGAACCGGCGGCAATGATGACGGAGTTGACCATGTACTTGGCCATGGGTGCTTTGACCCAGATGTCAGCGAAGTTAGACCACAGGGCTTTGACGGGGAAGAGTCTGCCGTCCATGGCAAAAATCTCATTGCGGCTTTTCAGAGCGGTGGTAAACATCACGAAATAAGGATAGAGAATGAACAGGCTGATGAGCACCACCACGAAGTACAATAGAATTCGGCTCAGGAGCTTGCCCCAGTTGATGCGGGAGGATTCCAGGGTCATAATCATTCATCTCCTTTCTTCAGAGTGGAAACCATGTAGCAGCTGGCGCACACCAGCAGAATGAGGAAGCCGATGACGGATACCGCGGCGGCTTCGCCTTGCTTACCGTTGTAGAAGGCCAGCTTGTAGAGGTAGGTGACCAGGGTGTCGGTGCGGCTGGCGGGGTCGCCCTTGGTGATGGTCCAGACGATGGGGAAGGAGTTGAACACATAGATGATGTTCAGCACCGTAGCCACGGTCAGGCTGGGCTTGACCAGGGGCAGGGTGATGTGGAACAGCTTCTGCCAGTAGTTGGCACCGTCCACGGTGGCCGCTTCATACAGGGCACTGTCGATGCTCTGCAGGCCGGACAGGGCGGTGAAGCAGACGAAGGGAATGGTGACGAAAATACCGCAGGCGATTTCCCAGGCGAAGTAGGCCTCCGGGGTAGGCGTCCAGTTCACATTCTGCTGAATAATGCCCAGGGTTTTCAGCAGGGTGTTCAGGGCACCGTAGTCGGTGTTGATGATGAACTTCCAGGCAGAGGCCTGAATGACCAGGGTGGTTGCCCAGGGGAAGACAACGATGGCTCGGGCGATTTTCCGCCCCTTGAATTCATTGTTCAGCAGCAGCGCCAGAATGAAGCCCAGCACCGTGGACAGCACCACGACCAGAATGGTCCAGACGATGGTATTTTTCAGAACCATGGCAAATTTGGCACTTTCCAGCACCTTCTGGAAATTCTTGAAGCCATAGAAGCCCTTGATGAGGCCGGCCTTTGTGACCTGACTGAAGGCCATGCGGAAGACGAAGCCGATGGGAATGACAATGAAAATTGCCATCAGGATGACGCTGGGCAGAATCCACAGGTAGGGTTCTGCCGTGCTTTGCAGCTTGTACGGTTTTTTCATGTTGGATGGTACCCCCTTTGATATGCAGCCGCTTTCAAAACGCGGCTTCTCGTGCGGCAGCACTTTGAAAAAGGCTGCATGGAAGACAGACCGGAATTCCCCGGGTCACCGGACTTGGCGGAAAACACGCGCGCTTGCCGATTGCGCGGCACTTTTGAGACGGACAGTGGGCCGGGCCAAAGCCCGGCCCACTGGAATGCTAGGTTACAGCGGTGTCGGTTGTGGGAAATTAACCGGCGATCTCGGACTGGAGGTTATCCAGCAGCTCCTGAACGTTGCCGCCCAGCAGAGCCTGCTGCTCCACATCGATGACACCCTGCTTCACGTCAGCCCACTCGGCCTTGGCGGTGGGGTAGAACTTAGCGGAGCCAACGATGTCGATCCAGGCGCCCATGGCGGAGTCGGCAGCGGCGCAGGCCTCACCACCGGCGGTGGTAGCGGGCAGGAAGCCCTCCATCAGAACCCACTCGGAGTAGGGCTCATCGTCGTAGAAAGCGTCAACAACAGTGGTGATGGCAGCCATGGTGGCGTCGTCCTGGCTGTTGTCGAAGCACATGATCCGGTCCATAACACCGGCGGAGACGGAGGTGCCGGAGTTGTTGGGGATAGCGGCGAAGCCGTAGTTCACACCGGCCTCACCGGCCTGGCTGGACAGTGCGTTGGGGGCGATCATCATGGCCAGCTTGCCGGCGCAGAACAGATCCTGCAGGGTGTAGCGGGTCTCGTTGGCGGGGTCGGAGTTGGTCAGGCCTTCCTTGACCAGGCCGATCTCATACTCAACAGCGGCCACGTTCTCGGCAGAGTTCAGAGTCCAGTTGCCCTCGGCGTCAACAAAGTCGCCGCCGTTGTTCCAGGTGTAGTAGGCGAAAGCGGCCTGGCCTTCGTCAGTGGTCATGTCGATACCCCAGGGGTACACATCGGGGCACTTCTCCTTGATGGTCTTGCAGGCGGCGGTCAGCTCGTCCCAGGTGGTGGGGACTTCCACACCGGCCTGCTCCAGGATGTCCTTATTGTAGTACATAGCACGGGCGGAAGCCAGATCGGGCACAGCCCACACGGTGCCGTCCACAACGGACTGATCCAGGAAAGCCTGGTAGAACTTGGCGTAGGTCTCGGCAGAGCACCACTCCTCGGCGGGCAGCAGCAGGCCGTCAGCCTGGTAGTCGGCGAACACGTCGATGTTCAGCAGGTCAGGAGCCTGGCCGTTGGCGATCCGGGTGTTGACCACGGTGTAGATGTCGTTCCAGGAAACGCAGTCCACAACCAGGTCAATGCTGTCGTTGGCGGCCTCGAACTTCTTCTCGAAGTCAGCCCACCAGTCGGCGGTCTTGGGGCCGTACTGTGCGGCAATCATGGTAACGGTGGTCTTCTCACCGTCGGCGGCGGGAGCGGCCTGGGTGGCGGGAGCGTCGGCCTTGGGAGCCTCGGTGGCAGCGGGGGCAGCATTTCCGCCGCAGGCGACCAGGGTCAGAGCCATGGCCAGAACCAGCAGCAGGGAGATAATCTTCTTCATCGTGTTTCCTCCATTGTAATTAAGTATGCAATCAACAGTGCTATGCACTGATAATGCCGAACCGGATTTGTCTTTTTCTATCCTTACCCCTAGTATACAGGAAAAAAACGAGAAGTCAATGAAAAATCGCCGGAAACTACTGGAAGAACAACTGAACCTCAAAAAGACCTTGCAGAAGAAAGGCT
>OHNJ01000386.1_pt1 | contig 11432 bp, 6 predicted proteins | sample 1569611 | NCBI WGS metagenome assembly OHNJ01 (sample SAMEA3879607, study PRJEB24766) | human gut metagenome | biome: human-associated habitat; feature: feces | place: USA | collected 1985/1987
TAAAATATTGAACATGTATGGTCAAAACCGGGAATCCGAATAGGGATTGACCATTGTTCAAAGGGACATTATCTGGGCCGGAGCGTACCTTCCGTGGTGCCGAGCTGTTCCGCGACATCCAGTTCCCGGATGAGCCGGGCCGCCGTGCAGGAGCCGTCCAGCAATTCCCGGTAGCGGGACACCAGAAGGCGTATTTTTTCCGGGGGATCATCCAGCAGTTCCAGACGGAAGCGGGAAAGACCCAGGCGGCGGAAGCCCCGGAGGAAGCCGGCTCCCGTCTGAGCGCGTCCGTTGAACAGCGTGTTCCGGCACCCGGCGTCCGCCAGCAGGGGATGAAGCTGGCCTACGCGGTCACGCAGCTGCACATGATGCCGTTCGCAGGGGCGTCCGCAATTCTTATAACTGGTGCCGTCCGACAGGAAGGTGCAGAACACGCAATGCTCCATGTGAAACATGGGCATATGCTGGTGCAGAGTCAGTTCAAACCATTCCGGCGGCGCGGCGCGGAGCAGGTCCGCCACCTGTTCCGCGTTCAGGTCGTAAGAGAGGGTGAGATATTCCAGCCTCCCCCGTTCTTTCAGGATAGCCGCGCTATACGGATTGGCGACATTCAGGGAAAAATCCCCAATGCGGCGCAGGGGGGAATGACGGAAGTATTGCGCCGCGCCCAGGTTGCGGATGAGGATGCCGTCCGGCTCCGCCCGTTCCATGAGCTTAAAGTAACCGGTTTCAGACGGCTTCTGGATGCGGGGCGTCGCCAGAAAGACGGGGATGCTGTCCGCGTGCTGCCGAACCGCTTTCACTCCCGCCGCATAGTCCCGGAGGTCTTCAAAGTCCAGATAAACGGCATCCGCCCCGGCATCCAGAACGGAAGGTATCTGTTCCGGTCTGCGGCACAGCACAGACAGGTGCGGCGGCGCGTCCGGAGCTGCCGCCCCCGCCGGAAGCGCGGAAGGGGTGAAAGCCGCAGAAAGACGGGAGGGAACGGGGGCTTCCCTCTCCTGCCGGACCGTTTGAATTTGTTCCACGAGGGCGCGCCTTGCCTGGTTGAGGATGCTGAGCGGGAGCATCAACCCGTTCGGCAGCCGGCATTCGCAGGAAGCCAGGCGGAACCCCGTTCCTCCCAGTCTGCCAAGCTGCTGTTTCAGCGCTTCAGGAGTCAGCGGGCGTTTTTCCGCCGTTTGCAGGGGCTGTGCGGACTGCACGGAACACCCGTATTCCGGGCAGGAAACCGTCAGAGGCTCCCCGGCGGATCCGGTGCATGTCAAATGGAGGGGTACGGAGGCTTCCAGCAGGTGTTCCCGCATTTTTTTCAACTCCGCGTTCAGGGCCGGATCATCCGTTTTCCAGAGCTTCTGCCCCGGCCTGACCCTGCTCCAGTCAATGCGGGATGCTTTTCCATGAAAGAAAAGGCGGTTTCTCTGCACTTTCCAGATACGACCGCCCTGTTCTTCATTGCGGTCTTCCCCTGCATCAATGACGAAGCCGTCACCGGGCGCGAGCGGAATGCCTCCTTCCGGTCTGATATCCAGCCAGCCCTGACCGCTGTTCATGATGACGCCTGCGTAAGCGCCCCTCTTTTTACCGTAGCGGCCGTGGGTCAGACGCGGGTGGTCCGTTCCGTCCAGCCAGCCTGTGGAGAAGCCGCGTGAAAATACCATTTGCAGTGCGTAGCGGTCGCGTACGGTCACCATTTCATCCACAGGTATTCCAGCGCAGGCGGCGTCCAGGGCTTTTCTATAGGCCGCCGTCACCGCCGCAACGTATTCCGGGCTTTTCAGGCGACCCTCTATCTTATAGCTTTTTACGCCCATGCGGACCAGGTCCGGGATGCGGTCAATGGCGCACAGGTCCTGGGGGCTGAGCAGGTAGCGCCGTTCTCCCAGGGGAACGGCTTTGCCGGCTACAACCAGGGAATAGGGCAGGCGGCAGGCCTGCGCGCATTCCCCCCTGTTGGCGCTGCGCTGGCCCAGGCTTTCCGATGTAAGGCACTGGCCGGAGTAGGCCACGCAGAGCGCCCCGTGAACAAATACTTCCAGGGGTATGTCCGTATGCCGTACGCATTGCCCGATTTCCTTCAGGCTCAGTTCCCGGGCCAGGACGGCCTGCTTCAGGTCCAGGAATCCGGAGGCGAATTCCAGCCCGTCCGGAGAGGAAAGCGTCATCTGGGTGGAGGCGTGCAGTTCCAGCTTCATGCCGGGAACCTGCCTTCCCCATTCCGTCAGGCAGCGGGCAAGTCCGATGTCCTGCACGATGACCCCGTCCGCGCCGGCGGCATTCAGGTGGCCCAGGTAGGAGAGGGCGTCCGCCAGCTCGGAGGTGAAAATGAGCGTATTCATGGTCACGTACCCCTTCACGCCGTGCGCGTGAAGGAAACGCATCAGTTCCGGAAGGGAATCCAGCGTGAAGTTGTTTGCGCGCAGACGGGCGTTGAAACGGTCCAGACCGAAATAAATGGCGTCTGCGCCATTGGCTACGGCGGCGCGGGCGCAGTCCATGTCCCCGGCGGGAGCCAGCAGTTCGGGACGCAGGTCTCCGGGCCGGAGGGCGGAAAGGGTCATGTCGTCGGAAGTCACGGGGAAAAGCAAAGAGGCTGTAGGGGTTATTGGGCGGTACTGCGTTTTTCCGCATGGCGGAGCAATGCTTTCAAATCTCCCAGAAGGAACAGGGAACCTGCCGCCAGAGAGGGGAACGGGGAAGCCAGCGCCGCCTGCAGCCCGTCCGGAAGCGTGGAATGAATGAAAACGGGGCCGGTTTCCTGCCCGGCCAGCAGGGCAGCCATTTCTTGCGCCGGCATGATGCGGGGGGAAGTGCAGGGAACCAAGTGCCATTCTCCGGCAATTTCCCGCAAAACCGGAATCATTTCCCGGATATGCTTGTCTGCGGATGCGGCAAAAACCAGCGCCGCCTTCCGTCCCGGGAATTCCTCTTTCCACGTGGCCGCGAGCACGCGCGCCGCATGTTCGTTATGAGCGCCGTCCAGTACCAGAGGGGGCGTCTCAAGGCGTTCGAACCGTCCGGGCCACTGTACCCTGGCCAAGGCAGCGGCGGCTGCGGCAGGGGAGGGAAGGGCATGGAGCCGCCTCATGGTTTCCAGCGCCAGGGCTGCGTTTTCCCGCTGATGGGCCCCGGGCAGGGATGGCATGGGCGTTTTCCGGTCCGCCCGGGCAATCGTGAGGGGAGAACGGCGGTTTTGCGCCGTTCGTTCGATGACGGCCATGACACCCGGGTGCTGCACGGCAGTTACGGACGGTTTTCCGGGGGCGATGATGGCCGCTTTTTCCGCAGCGATCTCTTCCAGGGTATCTCCCAGATACTGCTGGTGGTCCAGGCCGATGGGGGCCAGTACGGCGATATCCTTGGGCACGGCGTTAGTGGCGTCCAGCCTTCCGCCCAGCCCTGTTTCCAGAATGATGAAGTTCACGCTGTTTTTCCGGAAGTGGCGCAGGGCGACGGCCAGAGCCAGCTCGAAAAAGGTGGGCGGCTGTTCCCAGCCTTCCGCCAGCTGTTTCAGGAAGGAAATTTCTTCTGCCAGGGCATCCGGAGTAATCATGTTCCCATTGACGCGGATGCGTTCGGAAAAATCTACCAGATGGGGGGAGGTGAACAGGCCCGTGACATAACCCTGTGCCCTGGCCAGGGCCTCAATCATGGCGCAGGTGGAGCCTTTGCCATTGGTGCCGGCCACGTGGACCACGGTGGCGTTGATACGGTCCGCCCCGGCTGCCGCCAGCAGCTTCCTGGTATTATCAAGCCCCAGCTTGATCCCGAAAAATTGGGTGGAAAAGAGCCAGTCAAGGGCGGCGGATACGTTCATGGGCGGTATTTTACCACGGGAAAACTCCCGTTCAACTCCGGTATGGCGGGGAGAGCCATAAAATACCGCCGGGAACGGACGCGGCAAACACGAACAAGCTACCGTTGCTACCTCTCGGTCCTGGCGGGGTTTGCCAGTCGTGCCTCCACGGGGTTCCCGGCGGCTCACCCAGTAAACTAGGTTTGCAGTGCAGTGTCAACCTTCAAAGACATCATCTCCTTCTGGCGAAAGAGAGCAGAATGGAGATCAGCAATATTACGCCGATGACGACTGCCGCCGTGAAGAAGATTTCTTCTTCCTGTCTGAGCCGGCTGCGCTCCTCTTCGAGTTTCGCGTCTCTGACGCGTTGCAGCCTGTGCAGGGCTTTGGCCTGTTCCTCCACATCCGCCTCCGTTCGCATAACAATCGTTTCCTCATGGCTGACGGCCTGGTCGTAAGGAGCAATCATCGTGCGGAATTCGGGGTCTTCCGAAAGTATTTCCGTCTCATCATAATCTTCCGCCAGAGGGGAGTTCATGGTGTCCCGAAGACTGGCGATCTGCCTGTCCACATTGTTTTGGAACAGGTCCAACTCCCTTTTGGCCTTTTCGTAAGCTTCCGTCTGGTCGCGCAGAGCGGCTTCCCCCTGGTCGGTAATGCGCTCCAGTTCCTGCGGAAGACCGGCCTGAAGTTTGAGCAGATCCGTCCTGTTCTCCGTCACTTTAAAATTCCTGTTTTTCGTGTTGGACGCCTCCGCGAGCTGGATGCGGTTGATGTCCTGACGGGTTTCCACCTGGCGTATTTGTTCCTGAAGCCGGTTTCGGGCGCTGTCCAATTGTTGTCTGGTGGCGTCCCTCCTGCTTTTGAGTTTTTCCACTTCTGCAACGCGGCGGTCATATTGTTCCAGCAGATGGGCTATTCGGGCTTCCGCGCTTCGGGCATTGGGCTTTCCGCTTACGGGAGAGGGCGTCTTTTTCCCGTCTTTTTCCTGGCCGGCTTGCTTTATTCGGGCATCCCAGTATTTGCGGACGGCTTCTTCCTTCCGTTGAACAGCTTTCTGGAGACGCACCGCCTGCTGTTCGTGAAGTTCCGCGGCTTCATCAAAACGGGCTTGGGCCGCATCCAGCTCCGGGCAGGGTTCCTGCTCCATGGCTTTGAGGGCTTCATGCCTGGGTGCGAGGCCGTTTTGATAATAATCCCAGCCGTAGTATCCCCCGGCGAGCAACAGGATGAGAAGTAGGTAACGCATCAATGAAAAAAAGGGTAGAGTCAGAAGCAAATCTCATAGTGGGAGTTCCGCCGGATTTTGCAAACTCTAAAATCAGCCATCCGGAGCTTTTCCCCTCAATAGGGAGAATGATGATAAATTCACTCCGGAGGGGGCGTAGTTTTCCTTGAAGCCATACTTTCAAGCCATGTCTATTTTCTCATCACGCAGACAATTTCTCAAATCTTTGGGGCTTGCGGCCGGAGCGGCTGCCGCCGGAAATGCCCTCCCCGGGAAGGCTGTGGAAATCCCTGCCGGAGACCATCTCTGGAAATCCGCCTCTCCGGCGGCTCCGAGGCCTTCCGGTTCCACATACATGGGAGGGTTCAAGGCTCCCCGGCTGGGTCGCATCAGGCTGGCCTTCATCGGCGTGGGAGGGCGCGGGTTCTCCCACCTGGCGCAAATGTGCGTGATGGATGGAGTGGAAATCGTGGGCATATGTGATTTGAAGGAAGAGTTGACGAAACGCGGCGTGGATCGCGTGCTCTCCAGAATGGGGAAAAGCCCTTTGGGCTATTCCGGCGGCGATATGGAATACCTGACCATGCTGAAGGAGCTGAAGCCGGATGCCGTCATCATCAGTACGGATTGGAGTTCGCATGCCAGAATAGCCTGCGACAGCATGAAGCACGGCGCTCACGCCTTTGTGGAAGTTCCTCTGGCCGTCTCTCTGGAGGAGCTCTGGAGTCTGGTGGATACCAGCGAGGCCACCAGGAAACATTGCATGATGATGGAAAACGTCAACTATGGGCGGGATGAACTCATGTTCCTGAACATGGTCCGGCAGGGCGTCATCGGCGACTTGCTTCACGGGGAGGCTGCGTATATCCATTGCCTGGTGACGCAGCTGGGGGACACGCGCGGGGAAGGGGCCTGGCGGCCGGAATATCATACCAGGATCAATGGCAACCTGTACCCCACCCACGGGTTGGGGCCGGTGGCTCAATATATGAGTTTGGAGCGTGGAGAGGACCGTTTCTGTCGTGTGGCGGCGTTCGCCTCTCCTGCTCTCGGGCGCAATGCCTACGCTAAAAAGCATCTTCCCGCCGATCACCGCTGGAACAATACTCCATTCATCTGCGGTGACATGAATACGGCTGTTGTCAAGACGCAGCTGGGGCGGACCATTCTTGTCCAGCTGGATGAGACGTCCCCCCGGCCTTACTCCCGCGCCAACCTGATCCAGGGAACGGAGGGCACGCTGGCTGGTTTCCCAACCCGCGTGGCGGGTGAAAAGCTGGGCAACGGCAATTATCATGAATGGATTGAAGGCAGGGAAAAACTGGCCGCTATTTACGAAAAATACGATCATCCCCTCTGGAAACGCATCGGGGAGCTGGCCACGAAAATGGGCGGTCACGGCGGTATGGACTTTGTGATGCCTCCGGAACGGAGAGCCAATGGATCAGAACGTTTACGAAGGAGCTTCCTGGTCTTCCCTGCTGCCTTTGACAGCCCGTTCCATCGCCCAGGGCGGGTTGCCCGTGGAATTTCCGGATTTTACCCGCGGAGACTGGAAAACCACCATGCCGCTGGCCGTGGTTTCATGAATAACGCCGGGGATGAAGGGGCGCTGTTCTCTTCCGGGGAGTTCAGGAAGGAATCCGTTCTTACGCAGGGTGTTCAGCAAGGACTGCCGGAAAACAAATTGTTTAATTCTTCCGCGCTCATGTTCATGAGCCATTGTTCGGGGCCTCCGGAGAACAGGTCGTCCGCCATGCGGCGCTTGTCCTTGAGCATGGCGTCAATGCGGTCCTCAATGGTGCCCCGGCAGATCAGGCAGTGCACGAGTACGTTCCGGTGCTGCCCGATGCGGTAGACCCGGTCCGTGGCCTGGTTTTCTACAGCGGGGTTCCACCAGCGGTCCACATGGATGACGTGGGATGCCTGGGTCAGCGTCAGGCCGGTGCCGGCGGCTTTCAGGGACAGGATGCAGAAGGGAGGGCCGGATTCCTTCTGGAAGGCGGTGACGATGTTCTGGCGTTCCGGAATAGGCGTTCCCCCGTGCAGGGTAAGCCCGGAACGGCCGAAGACTCCGGACAGGAGATCGTGCAGATGGGGAATGATGGAGCGGAACTGGGTAAAGAGAATGGTTTTTTCCTGCCTGGCGGCAATGGAGGCGCACAGTTCCTGAAGCCGCCGGAATTTTCCGGAGCGTTCCGGCGCATAATCGTCCGTGCCCTGGAACTGGGCGGGGTGGTTGCAGATCTGCTTGAGGCGTGCCAGAATGGGTAAAATCAGCATCAGGCGGGCAGCCGGGTCCGGTTCGTCCAATACGGCATGCAGCATGTCTATCTGTGTCTGGTACAGGGCGGCCTGTTCCGGCGTGAGGGAGCAATAGGCCGGTATTTCCGTTTTGTCCGGCAGGTCGGGAACCAGCGCCGGATCTGTCTTCATTCTGCGCAGGATGAAGGGGCGCACCAGGCGTCGCAGCGGGGCATAGCCGCGTTCCAGGGAACGGGTGAAGGATTCGAAGCTTTTTCTGCTGCCCAGCAGCCCCGGATTCAGAAATTCCATCAGGCTCCAGAGTTCATTCAGGTTATTTTCCACCGGCGTGCCGGACAGGGCTATGCGTCGTTCTCCATGCAGGGAACGAATGGCGCGGGAACGGGCGGAGCCTGCGTTTTTAATAGCCTGGGCTTCATCCAGAATAATGGCCGGGAAATGCAGGTCGGCCAGGGCGGACGTGCGTGCAGCCATGCCATACGTAGTGATGACGGCGTGGCAGTCTTTCCGGCGCAGGGTTTTTTCCGGCTGCCACGGGTTCGGGGAGGAAGGGTGCATGATGCGCAGGATAAGCTCCGGGGCGAAGCGTTGCGCTTCCTCTTTCCAGTTAGACAGGAGGGAGGCCGGAGCCACAATCAGAGCCGGCAGGCCCTCCAGCCGGCCTTTTCTCCGCAATGTGTCCAGCCACGCAATAGCCTGAAGGGTTTTTCCCAGCCCCATATCATCAGCCAGGCAGGCGCCGAAACCCCGTTCCGTAATCCGGTAAAGGAAAGAGAACCCTTCTTTCTGGTAAGGGCGCATCAGGGCGTCCAGCCGGGAAGGAAGCTCCGGTATGGAGACTGGGACTTTCCCCGCCAGGATGTCCAGGGTCTGCCGGAGGTTTTGTCCCGGTTCCATGACACAGTCTTCGTCCGGTTCCGGAATCTGTACAAGCTGGACGGAAGGGCCATTAACCAGCATTCTCAGACCCTGGACCAGAGGAATGCCGAGGGAGCTCATCATACGTGCCGCTTGAGTCCACCGGTCCATTAAGTCCCGGACCTTCCGGGCGTCCACGCGCACCCATTCCCCCTTGAAGCGGATCAGGCCGTCTCCGTTGCTGAGCAGTTCCCCCAGCTCCTCCGGGGTCAGGTCTTTGCCTCCCAGAGTGGCGGATACGGAAAATTTCAGCAGACTGCGGACGGAAAGCCCGGAAGAATGGACCGTTTTTTCACTTCCGGATGCGTCTGCCGTAACTTTTACCTGTAGTTTGGGAGGGGGGTTTTTCCATAGATTCACCATGCGCACAATGATGCCTGCGCGTTCGTAGAGCGGCGTGTCCTGCAGAAAATCCCGGGCCTCCGGAGCGCTCCAGGCCATCGGCGTATAAATTTTTCCGTTATCCAGCAGGCGCTTCAGCAGGGGGCTTTCCCGTGCCGCTTCTTTCAAGGGCTGGAGTACGGCCAGCAAGGCGGTGTAATTCCCTTCATGAAGTTTCAGGGCGGTGGCAAGGGGGAGGTGGCGCACCTGGTTGTCCGCAGCGCTTTGATGCGCAAAGGTAGCCATGAAAGCAAAGGGGCGAGAGCCTGTGGCGTCATCCCGGTTTTCCGCAAGGTGGAAAAATACCTTGCCTATCTGGTTCCAGGGCGCGCCCAGGCTGTTCAACCATTCGGCGGGGGTAATGCCTCGGGCGCGGATTTCCTTTGCTATTGCCTTCCGCAAATCTTCAAACCATCCGGCAATGATGTCCGGAGTGGCATATTCCGCGCCCGGCACGGGGGGGAATTGCTCCGCCAGAAAGGCTTTTTCCGTAGCGGAGGCCAGCAGGTGGTCCAGAACGGCATCCACCTCGTCCGGCCTTTCTGCGGCAGCGTGCGCCATGCGGGTAAGCGCCTGGCGCGCCATGTTCTTGATAAAGAAGGTGCCCGGATCCGGAACGGTTTCCCAGTTGGATACCGCCAGGGCATACAGCCCGTTTCCGGTTCCTTCTTCAAACAGACGGTCGAAAGGCGGCGTGTCCGTCACCAAAGCACCGGAGGGGAGGATGCGGAAACCATTGATATTCCGTTTCTCTTCCGGTACTGCATGATAGGGGGCCGGCTGCATGGCGGGCAGGAATGTAGCGTGTGCTTGCGGCCGTAGTTCACAGGGCGAACGTCGTATCTCTGATGATGGGCAGCTTGGACGGCGGAGGATTGAGCAGCTTCTTGATTTGTTTCAGGTAATCAATCAGGGCTTTGCGGACATCTATTCCCGTCGGTTTGCCGTTTCCCCGTTGGGGAAATATGAAATTGCTGCACAGGTAGTCTCCCATCGCGACAGTATAAATGACCCCGTTTTTCAAAGTGCTGGTAATGCTGGGCGTAACACCGTCCATGATCTGGTAGGAGAATCCGGAGCAGTACACTTCCAGAATACCTCCTTCGTCATCGGTCGGAGACATGAATTTGGACAGGATCAGTTGCTCAATGTCCGCTTTACTCATGGAGCAGGTGACGATCTTTTCCCGGAAGGGTTCCAGCTCGTAAATGTCCCTGATGGTAACGGGTCCTTTGTTAAGATGGTTTTTGGACCGTACTCCGCCGCGGTTGTAAATGGCAATGTCCGAATGGGAGGCCTGCTGAATGGCCTTGCAGAAAAGGGTGCCTATGGTGACGTGCGTGATTTCTTCTCCGGCGACGCCCACCTGCTGGTTGAAAAGCGGATTTCCGGAAAACCGGCGGACAATTTCCTTTACTTCCGGGTCATTGGGAATTTCCTCATTCAAAGAAACGGCCCTGGTGGATTTGGAAAGGATGGAGACGGGATGTTCCGTGGAGAAAATGATTTCCGTAACTCCTACGTGGCTCAAACTATGTCCCGTGTGGCTGAGCAGCGTGCCTGTTCTGAGATGACCGCTGGGAAGCATGACATGGGTATGGCCTCCGAGAATGACGTCGATATTCGGCGAATACTTCATCATTTTCAGATCATTGCCGTATCCCAGATGGCTGAGGATGACGTTAATGGTGTTGTGGTGAAGCCGGAACCTGTCCGTGATGCCCTTGTAATCTTCTTCATCCGGCAGCGTCCATGAGATGCCGGCCATCTTCCTCACATCCGTGGTTTGAAGGTCCGCCAGACCTATGAACCCTACGGAAACGGACGTGCCTTCAATCGGGATGCTGACATACGGAGAGAAACAGTTTTCCAGAGTAGGGGAAAGATTGGCGTTGGTAATGACAAACTTGGTGGAAGGCATTCCCTTGATATGGTCGCGCAGGGCCTCCTGCCCGTAGTCCAGGTCATGGTTTCCGATGGTCACTACGTCATACCCCAGTTTATTCATCAGGATGGTAAGGGGTTCGCCCCGTTTTTCACAGTCGTCCACATAGGGATTACCTATGAAATAATCGCCTGAATCCACCAGCAGCACGTGCGGATATTTAGCGCGGTATTGTTTTACCAGTGTGGCCAGTCTTGGGAAATTGTCCAGATTGCCGTGGATATCGCTGGTAGAAATGATAATCAGCTTTTTATCGGGATCCGATTTAGGCTCCTGAGCCAGAGAGAACGGGCACAGGCATGCCAGGGAGGCAAGAACAATGCGTAGCGGAATCATGCAGGGTAAAATGATAAATATACGGAAAAGGATGAAATGGGATTAACGGGCGGAAACCTCATGCGGGCCGTCACCCACGGAGATGACTTCCAGACGGACCCTGGATACGCCGCGTCTATGCAGGCCGATGCGGCTTGCGGCGGCGGTGGTGAGGTCTATCAGGCGGTTGCTGTGAAAAGGCCCGCGGTTGTTGATTCTGACGACGGTTGATTTGCCGGTTTCCAGGCAGGTGACTTTCACCTTGCACGGCATCGGCAGGGTTTTGTGGGCCGCCGTCATGGAACGCTGGGGATTGATGTACTCTCCGGAAGATGTCTTCAGGCGGCGCGCTTTGCCGCCATACCAGGAGGCATAGCCGGTCTCATGGTATTGCAGGGCATCCGCCACGCTCATGGGAGTATACCTTTTTCCACGCACCCGGTAGGGCGCATTTTTGACATGCGCCTCTGCCTCCTGAACGGACGGCTCCGTTTTCTGAGCGCACTTCTCCGTAGTGGAGCAGCCCGGCATCAGAAAAAACAGCAGGACGGGGAAGAACCATTTCACGCTTTTTACGTTTAACA
>OHNJ01000409.1_pt1 | contig 10978 bp, 9 predicted proteins | sample 1569611 | NCBI WGS metagenome assembly OHNJ01 (sample SAMEA3879607, study PRJEB24766) | human gut metagenome | biome: human-associated habitat; feature: feces | place: USA | collected 1985/1987
TCATGCCTTTTGGCTTTAATCCGTTGTCATCGAGAGGTGACGCCGGATTTTTTTTGCGAATTTCATTTCTCTTCCTGATAAATGTGGGTTCTTGATAAAGGGGGATAGGCGGGATGCAGCAAGGGCGATGCTGCGGAATGTGTCGCGGCATCGCCCTTGCGATAGTGTGGGAGACAGGATGGTGTCTCGATTATGTAAATCTATATTGGAAACCTGTGATTTTGCGTGATTCAGCGGATGATTACCTTGGCTACTTTCGAGCCCTGGCGGCGGATGTAGATGCCGTTGGAGGGGTTGGCCACGGGCTGACCCTGGAGGTTGAAGTATTCAACGGGTGCGTTGATATCGGCATCAGCCTCTACACCTTCAACGCCGGTGATAACGCCGGTGGCGCTTACAGAAACGCCGGTGGCGTCGCTATGGGTCATGGAAGGAGTCATTCCGGCGGGCACGGCGGCGAAAGCGTAGTTCTTCCCGTTTTCAACGGTCACGGTGTATTCCTGCAAGCCGGAATTTGTCCAGTTGTCGTCGGCCTCGATGGCAGCTGTCTCCTCGGCAGTGAGCACGCTGAAAGCCTGCATGGCGGCAGCGGCGGTGTTATCGCTTACCTGATACCATACGGTGCAGCCATCTTCGGCGGTCACGGTTACGGTCCTGGCAGCTTCATCGATAGCGAGAGCGGGCACGCCGGGCTTCGTTAGAGCTACTGCGAGACCACCTTCTACGGCGGAGAATTCATATCCTGCGGGCAGGGTGAATTTCGAGGGGTCAGCCTCCACACCTTCGGCAACGGTCACGAGGGTCTTGCCTACGTAGCCGGCCATGTCGGCGCAGCTGATAGCGATGGGAGTTGCGTTGGTCATGGCGCCTTCCACCTGGATGCGGGCGAATTTATTGCTGCTAACAGCTGCGAGTTCGATAGCGATGGTGTTGTTGCCTGCGAGATGGAGGTGTCCGTTGACATTTACAAATACTTTTCCAACTTTCGCTTCCGGAAGGTTTAATTCTGTGTCGGTAAGGTAGAGCCAGCCTGTCTCCTTAACATTTATGAGAGATGCTGCGCTTGTGGAATAGTTCGCTACAACTTTTTCAAGAATAACTTTACCCTTCTGAACAGCAATAATGCTGTTGGCCACGCCGGTGTTCTCGTTCGAAAGGATGAGGTTGCGGAGTGTGAGGGTAGAGTTTCCTGCGCTGTTGGCCAGTTCGAACATGGTGTGGTTGTTATTGCCGTTGAAGCGGCTGATGGTCTTTGCCTCACCCGTAGATTCAACGAGCATGTCAAGCGATTGCGTCGTCGGATTCGTTACTGTGGGGAGGAAGCGTGAGGCAGTCTGGCAGTTGTCGAGCACGCTGACAACGGTCTGCTGGCCTTCTTCTACAGGAACTGCTGCTGCATTGAGGGCCTCCGAAATGGTCTTGTATCCGGTTTCGCCAATCATGGCGACGTAGCTCTGCTTGGCATATACGAGGTTGCCGCCGTTGGCTTCAACACCACAACCCTCGGCTGCGCCGATGAAGTTGAATCTGGTGAGGTCGGTATAGCCGGTTACCACTGTCTTGCCGAGAGTTATCTTAGTAAGATATACTTCGATGGCGGTGGTGTTGGTCAGGTTGTTGGCCTGGAAGGCTACACCGTCGGGATATACAGAGAGGCCGGGGTTGTTGCCGGAGATGGTCAGGCCGTTGTTACGGTTGGTATAGGCGGTTGCAAAACCTTCGGTTACAACGCAGTTGTCGAGTGTAACGTTGGTAAGGGTGTAATTGCCGGTGTTCTTGGAGGTAAAGATGCAGTTTTTGGATGCGTTTGTCTTGTCTGCATCAGTTGATGGTGAAGTTCTTGAACGTGACATTCTCGAAATTCATGGTGCCTTTTTCTGCGGCTACTACGGGGTTTGTATCCCACTGGCGGTTGCCGCCGTCGAAAGTTACGTTTTTCACATTTACAGTGGCGCCACTCTGATTGCAGAGGAGAACCTGGGTGCCGCGTTTTGTACAACTTACAACCGCATCGGTACCTTCGCCTTCAATTGTGAAGGAAATGTTGTCTTTAGTAGTGATGGCGCGGTCGGAACATGTGGCTTCTCCGGAGATTAGGATTGTCTGGCCGTCGGCAACGGCGGCGACAGCGTCTTTCAGGGTCGAGTAGGTGGTTTCCCCGATTTTGATGTCGGCAAATGCGGAGCTGGCGGTGAGCGCCGCGCATGCCATGAGTGTAAACAGTTTTCTCATAAAAAGATAGATTGTTAGGTAGTTGATTTCCGGTTCAAAAAGAAAAGCATTGCAGACGACCTCGGATTTTCGAGGGCCTACAATGCTTATTTCGAATCAAAAACGGTTTACACTCAACCGGGAAAAGAAAAATTTAACTGTGAATTATCGGGATTAATCGGGATAAAGCAGGAGAATTCCGTCTTCAGGCGCCGTCAGAAGAAATATACGGCGCGTACGGTCCAGTATTTTTCGCGGGCGGAGTAGTCGAGGAGCTTGGCGAACTTCACCGAGTAGGTGAGCCCCCAGGTGTAGGAGGCCTGAATCTGCCAGTTGCGGTGGATTTCGAAGCCGAGGCCGGCCTGCATGCCTATGGCACTGGCGTAATCGAGGGCGTCGAGCGAGTTGTGGGCCACGGTGAGGTTGAACACCGGGCCGCCGAATGCATATGGTGCTACCCAGTCCTCCAGGCCGTTGAGGCGCGTCCACTTGAAGCGCAGCGATATGGGAATCTGGAGGGTATGGAGGTAGGTGCGCTCCTTGCCGTAGCTGTCGGCGCGGAACATCTCCCACTGTCCGAGGTTGAGCGTGGCGCCCTGCATGGCATACATTGCGCCTATGTCGATGCCGAAGCCGATGCCGGGAAACATCATCTCGCCCTGGACACCTAATACCGGACCTATGCCCTGGTCTACGGCCACGAGGTCCTGCTTGAACTTGAGATTTGTTATGGCTATACCGGCCGTGGGTCCCCACCGGAATTCGGCGCTGGCCGGCATAGCGGCGCAGAGGGCTACGAGGGCGAGGAGAAAGAGTTTAAGCGTTTTTTTCACGTTGCTTATCTTGAAATTAGCGTTTTATCGAATCGGAAGCTGGTGGCCATCAGGCCTTGAGTGCTTCAACTGCCTCGGCGGGTGTGAGCAGCTGCTGCTCGCCGGTGGCCATACATTTCAGGGCGAGTTGGCCGGAGGCCATCTCGCTCTCGCCGACCATCGCGACGTAGGGGATAGCCATTGCGTTGGCGTAGGCCATCTGCTTCTTCATCTTTGCGGCGTCGGGATAGATTTCGGCGGGGATGCCGGCGGCGCGCAGCTCCTTGATAATCTTCATGGAAGCGGCGGCTTCGGCGGCGCCGAAGTTGGTGAACATCACTCGGGTGGAAGTCGTGGCGGCCGAGGGGTAGAGGTCGAGCGCGTTGAGCACGTCGTAGATGCGGTCGGCCCCGAAGGAGATGCCTACGCCGGAAAGACCCGGCATGCCGAACACTCCCGTAAGGTTGTCGTAGCGGCCTCCGCCGGTTATGCTGCCGATTTCCACGTCGCGTGCCTTCACCTCGATGATGGTGCCCGTATAATAGTTGAGACCGCGGGCGAGCGATACGTCGAGGTCAAGCTCAGCTTCAAGCCCCAGTGCGGTAACGCCGTCGGTCACCTCGCGCAACTCGGCTACGCCCAGACGGCCTGTCTCGCTCGTGGCGAGCAGATGGTCGAGTTTGGCGAGGCGCTCCTGGAGTGTTCCGTCGATGGTGAGGATAGGCTGGAGGGCGGCCACGGCCTCGTCGAAGAGGCCGCGCTCGCGCAACTCGGCGTTGACGTTGTCGATGCCGATTTTGTCGATTTTGTCGATGGCGACGGTGATGTCGACGATTTTATCCGGAGCCCCGATAAGCTCGGCGATTCCGGCAAGCACCTTGCGGTTGTTCACCTTGATGGTGATACGGATGCGCAGACGGCGGAACACTTCGTCGATGAGCTGCAGCAGTTCGATTTCGTTGACCAGCGAATCGGAGCCGACTACGTCGGCGTCGCACTGGTAGAACTCTCTGTAGCGTCCCTTCTGCGGTCGGTCGGCGCGCCATACCGGCTGAATCTGGTAGCGGCGGAAGGGGAGCTGGAGCTGATCGCGGTGCTGCACCACATAGCGTGCGAATGGCACCGTGAGATCATAGCGCAAGCCTTTCTCGCAGAGCTGCGTGGCCATGCGCGGACAATTGCCGTCGGCAATCAGCTGCCGGTCGACGCCGCGCAGAAAGTCGCCGGAGTTGAGAATCTTGAAGAGCAGCTTGTCGCCCTCTTCGCCATATTTGCCCATAAGGGTGGAGAGGTTCTCCATGGCGGGAGTCTCGATGGGGTTGTAGCCGAAGAGGCCGAACACGTCGCGTATGGTGTTGAAGATATAATTGCGGCGCGCCATTTCGGCGGGAGAGAAGTCGCGCGTACCTTTGGGAATCGAGGGCTTGGCCATTGCGATGGGGAGTTGTGTCTTGGTTTACTATATAATTTTACTATATAATATTGTGTTGTCGCGGAGCCGGTGGGCGGGTTCAGACCTTGTTGGCGCGTTTGCGCTCAAGTTCATCGAGGATAATTTTGCGGATGCGGAGATGGTTGGGTGTTACCTCCACATATTCGTCTTCCTTGATGTATTCGAGAGCTTCCTCGAGGCTGAACACTACGGGAGGCACGATTTTTGCCTTTTCGTCGGCGCCCGAGGCGCGCATATTGGTGAGCTTCTTGGATTTGGTCACGTTAATTACGATATCCTTGTCCTTGGCCGACTCGCCGACTACCTGGCCGGCGTAGACCTCTTCCTGGGGGAAGATGAAGAAGCGGCCTCGGTCCTGGAGCTTGTCGATGGCGTAGGCGTAGGCCGTACCGGCCTCCATGGCGATGAGCGAGCCGTTGGTACGGCGCTCGATGTCGCCCTTCCAGGGCTGGTATTCAAGGAATCGGTGAGCCATGATTGCCTCGCCGGCCGAGCCGGTGAGCACGTTGTTGCGCAGGCCGATGATACCGCGCGAGGGAATCTGGAACTCCATATGCACTCGGTCGGCCTGGGAGGACATGGAGAGCATCTCGCCCTTGCGGCGTGTAACGAGGTCGATCATCTTCGAGGCGTACTCCTCTGTGACGTTGATGGTGAGCATCTCGACAGGTTCGCACTTCACGCCGTCGATCTCCTTGACGATAACCTGCGGCTGGCCAACCTGGAGCTCGTAGCCCTCGCGGCGCATGGTCTCGATCAGCACCGAGAGATGGAGCACGCCGCGTCCGAATACGTTCCAGGCGTCCTCTCGCTCTGTGCGCTCCACGCGCAGGGCGAGGTTTTTGTCGAGCTCGCGGGTGAGGCGGTCCTGGATATGGCGCGAGGTTACGTATTTGCCGTCCTTCCCGAAGAAGGGAGAGTCGTTGATGGTAAAGGTCATCGACATTGTGGGCTCGTCGATGGCGATGCGCGGCAGGGGCTCGGGATTGTCGACGGTGGTCACCGTATCGCCAATCTCGAAATTGTCGAGGCCCACGATGGCGCAGATATCGCCCGAAGCGACCTCGCTTACTTTCTTACGGCCCATTCCTTCGAATGTGTGGAGCTCTTTTACGCGCTGGCGCACCACGGAACCGTCGCGCTTGCACAGACCAATCTCCATCCCCTCGCGGATGGTGCCGCGGTGAACGCGTCCTACGGCAATACGACCCACATAGTTGGAGTAGTCGAGCGACGTGATGAGCATCTGGGGCTCGCCCTCGTAGGTGGTGGGAGCGGGGATGTGTTCGAGGATTGTATCGAGAAGTGGGGTGATATTGTCGGTGGGTTTGCTCCAGTCGGTGCTCATCCATCCGTTTTTGGCCGAGCCGTAGATGGTGGGGAAGTCGAGCTGGTCCTCGGTAGCGTCGAGGTTGAACATCAGGTCGAACACCATTTCCTGCACCTCGTCGGGGCGGCAGTTGGGCTTGTCGACCTTGTTGATCACCACTACGGGCTTCAGGCCCATCTGGATGGCTTTCTGGAGCACGAAACGCGTCTGGGGCATCGGGCCCTCGAAGGCGTCGACCAGCAGCAGACAGCCGTCGGCCATATTGAGCACGCGCTCCACCTCGCCGCCGAAGTCGGCGTGGCCCGGAGTGTCTATGATATTGATTTTGGTGTCTTTGTAGTTGATGGAAACGTTCTTCGAGAGAATCGTTATGCCGCGCTCGCGCTCGAGGTCGTTGTTGTCGAGAATGAGTTCGCCGGCGTTCTGGTTTTCGCGGAAAAGATTTCCGGCGAGCAGCATTTTATCGACCAGCGTGGTCTTGCCGTGGTCCACGTGGGCTATGATGGCGATGTTACGGATGTTCTGCATGTTGACTTACTTCAGAATTTCAACCTGCAAAGGTAATAATTTTTTGCCGAATGCGAAAGCCGGATATAAAAACGCCCCCGACCCACGGTCGGAGGCGTTCGAAATAAGATAAAGGATATTGGATATCAGCTGTATGCTGTTGATGAGTCATTATGTCGCGTCCCAATCAGTCGATGGGTTCGTCGGCAGGGTACCCTCCCATCTCGCGGATGGCGTTTTTAAGCATTGTATACTGCTCGAAGAGGTTGTTGACGGGCACCTCATCCTGCGTGTAGTCGTGCATCGGGCTCTTGAGGAAGAAGCTGAGGAAGCGCTGGATGCCGTAGCGGCCCTTGCGTGCGGCCAGGTCGCTGAGCAATACGAGGTCGAGGCAGAGCGGAGCGGCCAGAATGGAGTCGCGGCAGAGGAAGTTGATCTTTATCTGCATGGGGTAACCCATCCAGCCGAAGATGTCGATGTTGTCCCAGCCCTCTTTGTTATCGTTGCGCGGGGGATAGTAGTTGATGCGTACTTTGTGGAAGTAGTCCGTGTAGAGGTCGGGCTGTTCGTCGGCTACCAGAATCGATTCCAGGGTAGAGAGCTTGCTGACCTCTTTGGTGCGGAAGTTGGCGGGTTCGTCAAGCACCAGACCGTCGCGGTTGCCGAGGATGTTGGTTGAGAACCATCCTGCCAGGCCGAGGCAACGTGTGCCGATGATGGGAGCGAAGCCGCTCTTAACCAGCGTCTGACCGGTCTTGAAGTCCTTGCCGGCGATAGGCATTTTTGTCTGCTCTGCCAGTTCCCACATTGCCGGTATGTCGACGGTGGTGTTGGGAGCGCCCATGATGAACGGGCAACCCTCTTTCAGTGCTGCGTAAGCGTAGCACATTGACGGAGCCACATGCTCTTTGTCGTCGGCCTTCATAGCCTTCTCCAGGTCTTCGAGCTTGTAATGAACGTCCTTGTTTACAGGCACATACACCTCAGTGGAAGCAGCCCAGAGCACTACTACGCGCTCCACACCGCTCTCTTTCTTGAAGCGGCGGATGTCTTCGCGAATCTGCTCGGTCATGTCCCAGCGGTCGGTAACTTTCTTAATGTTGTCGCCGTCCAGACGCTTTGCGTAGTTGTGGTCGAAAGCGGCCGGCATGGCTACTATCTTCTCCAGCTCGTCGCGTACCGGCTCAATGTCTTTGGCTTTGAGCACCTCGGCATTCACAGCTGCCTGATATGCGTTTACGGGGAATACGTCCCAGGCTGCGAACTCTATGTCGTTGAGGTCTGCTAAAGGAACGATGTCTTTATAGTGGAGGTATTTTTTGTCATTGCCGCGGCCAACACGAATCTTGTCGTACTGGGTCATCGAGCCAATGGGTTTTGCAAGGCCTTTGCGTGCCATGAGCACGCCGGTCATGAATGTCGAGGTAACGGCGCCGAGGCCGACTACCATCACACCGAGCTTTCCATTCGGTTTGGTTGCTTTCTGTGCCATAATAGGTATTGAAGTCTTTGATTATTCTATTGTTGTGTGTGCGGCGTCAGCGACGCCCCGCAATTCCGGCGGCTTCGGCAGGCATTTCTGCACAGCCCCTCTGCGCCTTTCGGAATTTCGGCTCAAAATTATAATGAAACTTTGACTTGACAAAATTTTTCGGTAAAAAATAGACCCGCCAACTGTTAAATAACCCTAAATAGCCCCTGATTCATCCAATATATGTTAATAAATAACATTATCGACTCTTAAGTGTTAAAACTACTTAATCGGGCTAACGGGCCGGCAAAGCCTAAATGTCCCTTTCCGAGCAATAATTTAGCCCTCGTTCGTCTGCGGTGGCTGTGCGCTTATCGGCCGCAGAGAAGCGTGAGGACTTCGCCAAGGTTGCTGATGATGTTGGGGTGCATCTGCGCATCTTCGGCTTCCGTCCAGCCTTTGCCTTTCAGCCACAGCACCTGGCAGCCCAGACTCTCGGCAGGCATTATATCCTTGCGGTAACTGTCGCCAATCACAAGCACATTGTGCGGGTCGAGATGCAGCGCCTCGCAGCCAAGACTGAAAATTTTGGGGTCGGGCTTGCGGACTCCTACCACAGCGCTCTCTATAACCTTTTGGAAATAGGTGTCGAGATTAAAGTCCTTCAGCACAGCCTCCACGTTGCCGTAGAAGTTCGACACAAGCACCAAGGGATATTCGGCTGCGAGACCCTCAAGTACCGGGCGCGACATCTCCACGCTCTTGCGGGCTGCCTCATAGCAGTAATCGGCCGTGAGGCGTGCATACTTCTCCACATCCTGCGGGGCGAAATCGCCGTGTTGGGTGAGCCATTGCAGCTCTATCTGCATCTTTATGCCCAGCAGGTCGCGGAAGTTATGATGCGGCAGTATGTGCAGCGTTGTGGCAAGTTCGCGCTCGGCATAAACGTATGCTTCGCGAAACGTGGGCTTGTCGGCAGCCACTCCGGCCTTTTGCCAGGCTGCCCAGATAACCTCGCTCCAATGGTCGCCGCCGGTGTCTATGGTGCCGCCGTAATCGAATATTATTCCCTTTACCCTGCTCTTGTCAATATTTGCCATCTGCCAGTTCTTTTACAAATCTCTTACATATTCTCTCGTGCCGCCACATCATATAAATCAGCAGTCCGTTGAGCACCGTAAGCTCGAAAGCGAAATAGAGCCACGGCATCTCGAGGAAGAGCGACGTGAAGAGCGCTATCGTGCGCCAGTTGAACGAGAGGATGTTCGTATATTTCATCAGCGGAAGGCTCAGGCGGCGGAATTCGTCGCGGAAGGCCTGCGGGGGCGTCGACTCGCCGAAACGGTCGCGCAGTTCGTTGCGCAAAGCCTGCATGGCAGGGGTGTAAGCCTCCTGGTTGATGGTATATTTGGTGTAGAACAGAAGGGTCAGCTTCTGCCAGAAATCATGCTTCCAGCTCAGCCCGGCGAGCTTCTTCTTGAGAGGGAAGGCGCGCTCAAGTTCGCTCCCCTCTTCCCCCTTGAGGAAGTAAAGGTGGAACTGGCGGTAGTAGTCGGCCATAGCTGCCTGTTTGGCGTGGCAGATGCCGGTCACGACGGCCACGACCCATATTACCCACTGATGGGTCATGAAGAACTCGCTCGTCACATTCTCGCGCAGACAGATGGCCACATATATGGCGGCGAACCAGATGTCGCCGCTGAGGCCGTCGAGAATTCGGCCCAGGCGCGAATACTGATGGGTCATGCGGGCAAGCTGACCGTCGGCGCTGTCGAACGAGTTGGCCCATATAAGCAGTAGCATCCCGACTATATTGAGCCAGATATTCGAGAAATAGAACATCACACCGGCGCCCAGACCGAGGAAGATCGAGGCAATGGTGATTGCGTTGGGGGTCACACCGAGCTTGCGGGCCGCGACAGCCCAGGCGTAGCCTATGCGGCGGTAGAAATAGAGGTCGATATGTTCTTCGGTGTCCATCGACTTGAGGCTGTCGCGATACGACGACCCGGCCGCAGACCCGTTCTGACGTTGTGTAGCGGTTTCTGTCATTGGCGTTCCTTGATTTTCTTAATGATAGCCTTGGCGATATGCGGGGCTGCCTCCTGTCGGCACGGGGCGAACGAAGGCCAGTCGTTGAAGTCGATAATGCGTATCGTTCCGTCGGGGTCGACGATGCAGTCGCCGCCATAGACGATGACGTCGAGCACATCGGCAGCCTGCTGGCATATATGGCGCAGACCGGCGACATCGAACTCTATGCCGCGGCTGTGGCCGTTGACGGCTTCATGGCCATATTTGCTGTGGCCTTCGTCGAAGGGATAGAACCAGTAGAAGAAGTGGGTGTCGCGCACGCCGTAGAACTTAATGAGGTCGCCGACAAGGTGGCGGTTAATGACGGCGCGCTTGATACCGCGCAGAAAATATTCCTGAAGAACCTCCTGAGCCTCTTCGGGATGGCGCACATACGACACGTCCTCCTTGTGCATGGCATGGAAGTCGCCGCGCTTTATCCAGGCGCGATCCATCTTCGCGGCCACCATTCGGTCTTTGACGACTTCGTCGGTGTCGACGATAAGACTGTCGGGGTAAGGAATGTTGCTGCCGAGCAGAATGCGCGTCATGCGCTCGCGCGTGCAGTTCTCGATGCCATATCCGCTGTTGATGACCAGCGCGCCGGCGTCTTCGAGCTGCTGAAGGAGCACCATCGAGCGGTGTTCGCGACACATATCGACGATTATGTCTTCCTTGACTTCGCCGGCGATGAACTGTTCTTCGCTGTAGACCTTCACCTCGCATCCGCGCTTGCGCAGCTGCTCGGTTGTCAGGTTGAAGATGGCGGCGTCGTTGCCGATATGGTTCGGGCTGTAGGCGCCGGCTCTCATGATACCGGCAATCTTGATTTCAGCCATACGTGTTGAAATATATTTGCGGTTAGTGTTTTCTATGGTTATCTCGAGGCGATGAAAGCACGGGCTGTGGCGATGTCGCCGGCGTGGTCGACATCGACGATCTTCTCGACGGGCCATGCACGCAACTTCAGTCCGGCATCGACGAGAGCACGCTGATAGTTGCGCATCCGCGACACTCCGCCGTCGATACAGCGGCGCAGAACGTCGAGGGCGCCGGGCGATGTAAGGCCGTAGACTCCGCCGCTGACATAGCGCACACCATCTTCGAAGCTGTCAAGGAAG
>OHNJ01000412.1_pt1 | contig 10965 bp, 9 predicted proteins | sample 1569611 | NCBI WGS metagenome assembly OHNJ01 (sample SAMEA3879607, study PRJEB24766) | human gut metagenome | biome: human-associated habitat; feature: feces | place: USA | collected 1985/1987
CGGTCCGGGACGGTTGCTTTTTTACACGCTTTTTTTGCTCCTGCGGGGAATATCTTACGTTTTGGATGGGTAGTATGATTCTAAATCCCCTACTATGGTGCCGGGGTCTCCGGTGAAGGCGGAAAGAACTTCTATCGGTATCCCGTGCTCTCTGGCAAGCTCCACACTGCGGTCGTGGAGCACCTGCGCGCCATTCTCGATCAGCGTCATCATTTTCGCATAACTGATCTGCCCGAAACGGGTGGCGTCGGAGTAAATTCTGGGGTCCCGGTCATAGACGCCGTCCACGTCTGTGAAGATCTGACAGCGGTCGGCCTTCAGCCATGCCGCCAGAGCTACCGCCGTGGTGTCCGAACCGCCGCGCCCCAACGTGGTGATGTCCCCCTCGGGATCGACGCCCTGAAAGCCTGCCACGACCACGATCTTTCCCGCGTCCAGCTGCCGGCGGATGCGGGCGACGTCGATATTTTGTATCCGGGCGTTGCCGTGGACGCCGTCGGTCCGGATGCCCGCCTGCCAGCCGGTGAGACTGACGGCGCTGTAACCCATAGCCCCGATGGCCATGGTCATCAGCCCTGCCGACATCTGCTCCCCGGCGGCAAGATATGCGTCCATCTCCCGGGCGGAGCCCCGGCGGTTGACCTGAGTGGCCTTTTCGATGAGCATATCCGTGGTATCCCCCTGAGCGGAAACCACCACGACGACCTGATTTCCCTGCCGGGCCAGCCCCGTGACCCTACGAGCCGCGGCGCGCAGGCGCGACATTCCCGCAAGGGACGTTCCTCCATATTTCTGCACGATGAGCATATCGCACCCCTCCCGATTCATCGTATGTCAGGGATGGGCGAAGTGTGACGAAGGCAGCACCGCGCAAATGGGAAATACATACAGTATTCCTCCATTTTTGAAACTTTGAATTGGAACAAAAATCCTGGCTGAGACTTCTTGCCGAATTGCGCGGTGCTGCCTGAAGAAAACCGCCGCAGAAAACAGCGGCGGCGGTTTTGCAATTCAGAATATGGGGTTATCCGGCCAGCACGTCGGCCTTCAGCACGCCCTGAATGGCGGAGAGGCGGTTCATCAGTTCCTCCAGCGTCATGGTCAGGTCGATGGTCTCCGCAGAGATGGTCACGACCGCCGTACCGTTTGTGGGGACGATGGAATTGATGGTGCTGATATTGGCGCCGGCGTCGGCAAAGACGCCCAGGATCTCGGACAAGAGTCCCTGCTCATCGTGGAGCAGCAGCTGGAAGGTGATGATGCGGCCGGTCATCATGCTCTGGAAGGGCAGCACGGCGTCCCGGTACTTGTAGAATGCGCTGCGGCTGATGTCGGTCATGCGGGTGGCTTCGTTGACGGTGGAGGCTTCACCGGTGGAAAGCAGACGCTTTGCCTCCGCTACCTTCAGGAAAACCTCCGGCAGGGCGGAAGACTCCACAATATAGTATTTGGGTTTGGTCGACATGTCGGACCTCCTTAAAACTGGTTCAATTTGTGTGTGACAGAACAACACCTGTTTCTCCACAATGTATTGTAACATACTTTTCTTAGAATGCAACCCCATATCACCAGAGTTTTTGTCGGAAAGGAGGAATCTTTTTGCGTCCCGCAGTGAAAAAAAGCATATCCATGCTGGCGGCGTTTTTTGCCGTGTGGCTGGCTGCCCGGTTTCTTCTGCCGCTTTGCTTTCCCTTTCTGCTGGGGGCGCTGCTGGCCTTCGCGGCGGAGCCTATGGTGGGCTTCCTCCAGAAACGGCGGGTTCCACGGTGTGTGTGCTCCGGCATCGGCGTCAGTATGGCCTTCTGCTTTCTTGCCATGCTGGTGCTGATTCTCTGCGCCTTTGCTCTGCGGGAGCTGCGAAGGGTGGCGGGGGTGCTGCCCGATCTGGAGGATACGGCAAAATCCGGCATCGGCCTGCTGCAAAGCTGGCTGCTGGAGCTGGCGTCCCACACGCCCCAGAGCGTGCAGCCCCTGCTCAGCGAGAACGTGACCTCCTTCTTCTCCAATGGAACATCTCTGCTGGACAAGGTCATCCGGTATATTCTGGGGCTGGCGGGAAACATTCTGAGCCACATTCCCGACGGTGCGCTGAGTTTGGGAACGGCGGTGATCTCCTCCTTCCTGATCTCCGCCCGGCTGCCGAAGATCAAAAGCTGGCTGAAAAAACGTCTGCCCGAGGAAAAGCTCAAGCCCGCCGCGGACGCCCTGAAGCGTATGAAAAATGCCGTGGGCGGGTGGCTGACGGCGCAGCTGAAGCTGATGGGCGTGACGTTCACCATTCTGACGCTGGGGTTCGTGGTGCTGCGGATTGCCTACGCCCCGCTATGGGCGCTGGTGGTCGCGCTGGTGGACGCGCTGCCCGTGCTGGGTACCGGCACCGTGCTGGTACCATGGGCGGTGATCTGCTTTTTGCAGGGAGAGGGCGCGAGGGCAATCGGGCTGCTGGGCGTTTATGCCGTGGTCACCCTGTCCCGCTCCATGCTGGAGCCGAAGCTGGTGGGGCGGCATCTGGGGCTTGACCCCCTGGTGACGCTGATGGCGCTGTACGTCGGCTACAAGCTCTGGGGCGTGGGCGGCATGATCTTTGCCCCTCTGCTCGCCGTGACCATCATGCAGGTCACGCCGGGGCGGGAGCGGGGAGATACCCCTGAAATCCCTTAAACAAGAAAATTCCCAACTGCCTATTGTACATCCCGTTCATTTTTGCTATAATATAAGGAAAATGTTATTACTGGATGTGCATGAATCGTGAAATACGGAATTTGGAAGGTGTCCCAGCTGGAGGCGGGGGCTGTCAACGCATTGGTTGGCAGCGGCTACGCTCCGCTGGCCGCCATGGTGCTGGCCTCCCGGGGGATCGGGGATGATCGACAGGCCAGAGCTTACTTAGACTGCAACGCGCCCCTGCTTGACCCTTTTTTGATGACGGATATGGACAAGGCTGCCGGACGGGTGGGACTTGCCATGTCCCGGGGGGAGAAGATCGCCGTGTTCGGCGACTACGACGTAGACGGCATCACCGCCACCTGCCTGCTGACGGATTTTCTCCGCCGCCACGGCGCGGATGTGGTGAGCTACATTCCCGGCCGTCTGGAGGAGGGCTACGGCCTGAATCCCATCGCCATTCACCAGCTTCACGCCGAGGGCGTCAAGCTGATCGTCACCGTGGACTGCGGCATCACCGCCGTGAGCGAGGCGGAGCTGTGTAAGCAGCTGGGCATTGATCTCGTCATCACCGACCATCATGAGTGCAAGCAGACGCTGCCCGCCGCGGTTGCTGTGGTGGACCCCCACCGCTGCGATGGCGGCTATCCCCATAAGAATCTCTCCGGCGTGGGCGTGGCCTTCAAGCTGGCTTCCGCCCTGTGCGGTTCCCAGGAAACGGTGCTGGAAGAATACGCCGACATGGTATGCCTCGGCACCGTGGCGGACGTTATGCCCCTGCAGGGGGAGAACCGGGTGTTCGTGGCGAGAGGTCTGGAATCTCTGGCGCATACCAAGCGCCCGGGCATCGCGGCACTGATGGCGGAGTGCGGCTGCGCCCCGGAGACTGTCAGCGCGTCCTCCATCGGCTTCATGCTGGCGCCCCGCATCAACGCCGCCGGACGGATGGGACAGATCGATCTTGCGGTGGAGCTGTTTCTCACCGACGACCCGGACAAGGCCGCCGAGGCCGCCCGGGGACTGTGCGAGCTGAACCGGCAGCGGCAGGCCGTGGAGTCGGAAATTTACCGGCAGGCCGTGTCCATGCTGCCCATGGGCAAGCCCCCGGAGGCCATCGTGCTGGCGGATGAAAGCTGGCATCAGGGCGTGGTGGGCATCGTGGCCAGCCGCATTGCCGAGGAATACGCCTGCCCCACCTTCCTGATCTGTCTGGACGGCGAGCACGGCAAAGCCAGCTCCCGCAGCCACGGGGGCTTCAACCTGTTTGCCTCCCTGAGCGCCCTGTCTCCGCTGCTGGAAAGCTACGGCGGCCATGAGCTGGCCGCGGGCTTTACCATTTCCCGCGCCAACATTCCGGAATTCCGCCGCCAGATCTGCGCGCTGGCCGCGCAGTATTACACCGACGACGTGCCGCGAACCGTTCTGGATGTGGACTGCGCCGTTTCCCCGGAGCTGCTGACCCTGCACAATGTGGACTCCCTGCAAATGCTGGAGCCCTGCGGCAACGGCTGCCCCAAGCCGGTGCTGATGATGAAGAATCTGACCATCGACCGCATCAGCATGGTGGGCGGCGGACGGCATATGCGCCTGCGCCTGTGTAGCGGACATACGTACCTGAACGCCATCTATTTTTCCGCCAATCCCCAGACGGTGTCCATCCAGCCGGGGGACTTAGTGGACGTGGCCTTTACCCCTCAGGTGAACGAATTCCGGGGGACGCGCACCGTGCAGATGAACGTCATCGACATCCGCCCCAGCTGCAATGCCGAGTGCCTGCCCGACGCGGCGCCCTACCGGGACATGCAGCGGGGAAATCTGACCTCCGGCGAGGCCGCGGCACTGCTGCCTGACCGGAAGATGCTGGCGCTGGTGTGGCGGTATCTGGACGCCGCGAACCCTGTGCAGGAATCACCCATGTGCCTGTGCCGCAAGATCGTCCGCTGGTCGGGACAACCGTTGAATCTGGGGCAGATGCTCACCTGTCTGGATATTTTCCGGGACGTGGGACTGCTCACCGTCCAGCGGCAGCATAAATATGTTTCCATCCGCCTGACCCCCGGAGAAGGAAAGGCCGACCTGAGCCGAAGCCAGACCATGCAGCGGCTGCTGCACGCGAAAGAGAGCTGAGTTTGAAATGGAATCCTTTGAAGAACATTACGCGTCCATGTGCGACGCAATCAAAAAGCACCTGCCCGGCGCGGACATGGCGCTCATCGACCGTGCCGTGGATTACGCCAACCAGAAGCACAAGGTGCAAAAGCGGAAGGACGGTTCTCCCTACATCATCCACCCGCTGGCGGTCGCCCAGATCGTGGCGGAGATGGGGCTGGACTGCGACGCCATTCTGGGCGCCCTGCTCCACGACTGCATCGAGGACACCGACGCCTCCCATGAGGACATTGAAAAAATCTTCGGCCCCACCGTGGCGGAGCTGGTGGAGGGCGTCACAAAGCTGACCCGGGCAAACTTCTCCTCCTCCGAGCAGGCGCAGATGGAGAATCTGCGCAAGATGTTCATGGCCATGAGCAAGGACATCCGGGTGGTGCTGATCAAAATCGCCGACCGGCTCCACAACATGCGCACCATGCAGTACCAGACGCCGGAAAAGCAGATTCAGAAGTGCCGGGAGACAATGGACGTCTACGCGCCCCTTGCCCACCGCCTTGGTATGCAGAAGATCAAGTGGGAGCTGGAGGATACCGCTCTGCGCTACCTCGCGCCCATGGAGTATAACGAGATCATGTCCTACCTTCAGGCCCACAAGGAGAAGGACGAGGCCTTTATGCGCACCATCCAGGACAAGATCACCCAGCGCCTGACCTCCGTAGGCATCCACAACACCACCTACGGACGGATTAAGCACGTCTACTCCATCTACCGGAAAATGCTCGCCCAGGGCAAGACCATTGACGAGCTGTACGACATTTACGCTTTCCGGGTCATTGTGGACACCATCCCCGACTGCTATAACGTGCTGGGGCATGTCCACGACCTGTTCAGTCTGGTGCCGGGACGGTTCAAGGACTATATCTCCACCCCCAAGCCCAATATGTACCAGTCCCTGCACACCACCGTCATCGGCTCTCAGGGCATTCCCTTCGAGGTGCAGATCCGCACATGGCAGATGCACGAGACCGCCGAATACGGTATCGCCGCTCACTGGAAATACAAGCAGGGCACCGGCACGGGCTCGGAAAAGGAATTCGAGTGGGTCCGGCGTCTGCTCGAGAACCAGCAGGACGTCGAGGCCGACGACTATATCCACTCGCTCAAGGTCGACATGTTCGACGACGAGGTCTTCGTCTTCACGCCCAAGGGCAAGGTCATTTCCCTGCCCGCAGGCTCCACGCCCATCGACTTTGCCTACGCCATCCATTCCGGCGTGGGAAATTCCATGATCGGCGCGAAGGTGAATAACCGCATCGCCAACATCGACACCACCCTGAAAAACGGCGACATTGTGGAGGTGCTGACCTCCAAATCCGCCAAAGGCCCCAGCCGGGACTGGCTGACCATCTGCAAGAGCAATCAGGCGAGAACCAAGATCAAGCAGTGGTTCAAGAAGGAGAAGCGGGAAGAGAACATCGTCCACGGCCGGGCGTCCTTCGAGTCCGAAATGAAGCGGGTGGGGCTGCCCCTCACCGCTGCCACCGACCCGGAGCTGGAAGGGCAGCTGCTGAAAAAACTGTCCTTCGACACATGGGACGATATGTTCGCCGCCATCGGCTACGGCGGACTGACCGCCGCCAAGGCCGTCGGCCGCATCCGGGACGATATCAACAAGGCGCTGAAGCAGCAGACCGCGGAAAAGCTGCCCCAAAGCCCTCTGCGCTTCCGCCCCGATTCCGAAGCGGTCATCCAGAACCGCCACGCGGTCAACGGCGTCATTGTGGAGGACATCGACTCCTGCATGATCAAGTTCGCCAAATGCTGCACCCCCGTCCCCGGCGACCCCATTGTGGGTTTCATCACCAAGGGCTTCGGCGTCAGCATCCACCGGGCGGACTGCCCCAACGCCCAGAACCGGGAAGACCCCCGTCAGGCCGCCCGCTGGGTGCGCGTCCGCTGGGCGACGCAGGAAGAGCAGCCCTTTGAGACCACGCTGGAGCTGGACTGCATCACCCGTGACGGGCTGATTCTGGACGTGGCCATGGTGCTGTCCACCGCCCGTGTCCGGGTCAAGGAAATGAGCGGCAAAGACCTGCCCGGTGGCCGCAGCGCCATCACCATCCGCTTCGAGGTCAAGGACGTGGCGGAGCTGGAATCCGTGCGGACGAAGCTGCTGAACATCCGGGACGTGGTCGGCTCCCGCAGAGGACAGAATTAAGGAGAGAGACGCTATGCGCGCTGTACTGACAAGAGTCAATTCCGCCTCCGTCGCCATTGACGGCGAGGTGGTGGGAAAAATCGGAAAAGGCTTCCTCATCCTTCTCGGTGTCGGCCCCGACGATACCGAAAAGGAATGCCGGTATCTGGCGGAAAAAGCCTTGGGACTCCGGATTTTTACCGACGAAAACGACAAAATGAATCTGGGACTGGACACGGTGGGCGGCGAGGTGCTGGTGGTGAGCCAGTTCACCCTCTACGGCAACTGCCGCAAGGGCCGCCGCCCCAGCTTTACCGACGCCGCGAACCCGGAACTGGGAGAGCGGCTGTACGAGCGGTTCCTCGCCGACTGCGCCAGTCTGGGGTATCCCCCTCAGCACGGCCGCTTCGGCGCGGATATGAAGGTGGAGTCCATTAACGACGGCCCCGTGACTCTGATTCTGGACACGGAGCAGCTGATGGATACGCCCAGAAGAAAATGACAAAATTCACACCCGGTAGGTGATAGTATGCTGAACATTCACACGCTGACCCTTGGGGCTTACGGAACCAACTGCTACATCGTCCACGACAGTGCGTCGAAGACCTGCTGTGTCATCGACCCCGGCTACACCCCGGAAAAGGTGCTGAGCGAGGTGAACGCGCTGGGGCTGACCGTGGAAGCGATCCTGCTGACCCACGGACATTTTGACCATGTGGGCGGCGTAAAGGAGATCGCCGCCGAGACCGGCTGCGACGTCTATCTCTGCGCCGACGAGCTGACCATGCCGCCCCAGATGACGGCGGGGCCGCTCTACTATACCAAAACCTACGACGAGGGGGACACCCTGCACCTCGCGGGGCTGACGATCTCCGTTATCCGCACCCCCGGCCATACCCCCGGCTCCGTGTGCCTGCTCATTGACGACGCCATGTTCTCCGGGGATACCCTGTTTGCCGGTTCCTGCGGCCGTACCGATTTTCCCGGCGGCAGCGACGCGGCCATGCGGGCTTCTCTGCGCCGCCTGGCGGGGCTTTCCACCGACTACCGGGTCTACCCCGGCCACGGCATGGATACGACGCTGGCGGAGGAAAAGCGGTATAACCCTTATCTGCGATAATCGAGGTTCTTATGAAACTGACACTACACGGTCATGACGACCGCTATGCCGTGGAGCAGTTACAGCTGTCCCTGTTTCCCGACAACACGGAAGGGGAGGCGGTTTCGTCCCTCCACCGGGGAAAGGTCTGGCTTACCGCAGTCACGAAAATCACCGTGAACGGCGTGACCGCCACAGCCACCCGGCGGATCAAGGCGGCGGACGAAACCGTCCGTCTGCGCCGCCGGGCATTGCAGCAGAGCTATTATCTGGCCGCGAAACAGCTGCTGCCCGTTACGCCCCCATGGGGCGCACTGGCCGGCGTCCGACCCACGAAAATCACTACCAAGCATCTGCTGGAGGGCGGCACACCCAAGTCCGCAGACGAGCTGCTGCGGGATGTATATTACGTCACCGACGACCGCTGCAGGCTGGCCGTCGACTGCTCAGTCTCCACGGTTCGGGCGGTGAATATGCTGCAGCCCAGCGATCTGTCGCTGTACGTCGGCATCCCCTTCTGTCCCACCCGCTGCACCTATTGCAGCTTCGTCAGCCGCACCATCGGCAGGAAAACGGAACTGCTGGAACCCTATCTGCGGGCGCTGGAACAGGAAATTGCGGTCACGGGCAGACTTCTGGCGCAGTCCGGGAGAACTATCCGCACCCTCTACATCGGCGGCGGCACCCCCACGACCCTCTCCGCCCCTCAGATGGAGCGCCTGCTGGGCGTCATACGGGACAATTTCGATCTGTCCCGGTGCGTGGAATTCACCGTAGAGGGCGGCCGTCCGGACACGCTGGACTTGGAAAAGCTCCAAGTCATCCGTTCCGGCGGCGCCGATCGCATGAGCATCAACCCCCAGACCATGGAGGACGCCGTCTTACGCGCCTGCGGGCGGCCCCACAAGGCGGCGGATGTGCTTCGCGCCTACGGCGAAGCGGCAGATGCAGGTTTCAGTGCCATCAATATGGATTTAATCGCGGGTCTTCCCGCAGACACCACGGCGGGCTTCCGCCGCAGTCTGGACGCCGTGGCGACTTTGAATCCCGCCAACATCACCGTCCACACCCTCGCCCTGAAAAAAGGAGCCGACCTGTTTGAAAAGCGGGAGAATCTCCCCTCCGCCGAAGATGTCGCCGAAATGGTGGCCTACGGGGAGCAGACCCTCCGGGCGCTGGGCTACAAGCCCTATTACCTCTACCGCCAGAAATACATGTCCGGCAGCTTCGAGAACGTGGGCTGGAGCCGGGACAATCTGGACTGCCTGTACAATATCTACATGATGGAGGAAGTGCATACCATCCTCTCTTTGGGGGGCGGGGGCATGAACAAGGTCAATCTCCCCGATGGGACTCTCCGCCGGTTCCATAATCCCAAATTCCCCGAACAGTACATCGAAATGCTCCCGGGCGTACTGGAGCAGAAGCAGGAGCTGTTCCGTCTCATGACAGACGGGGCGAAATAACGCCCACGCTACACGAAAGGAAGTGTGCCAATTTGGACACCCTCATTTCCAATGTTACAGCCGTGACCATGAACCCCCGGATGGAGGTCATTTTCGGCGCTTATATCGGCATCGAGGACGGGAAGATCGTCTCCATTGAGCGAAAGCCCCCTGCCGAAGCGCCCAAGGCCATTGTGGACGGCACCGGCATGGTGGCTATCCCCGGTCTCATCAACTGCCATACCCATCTGGCGACCGCCAGTCTGCGGTGCTTCACCGATGATCTGGGCAACACCGAAGCCCTTCAGGCGCTGCTGCAAAAGGAAGCGAAAATGGACTCCCGCAGCGCCAAAGCGGCGGCATCTCTCGCCATCGCCGAGTGCCTGCGCTTCGGCGTCACCTCGGTTTCCGACTTGTATTACTACCCCAACGCCACCGCCGAGGCCGTGGCGGAATCCGGCATCAAGGCCAATCTGGCGCTGTCCAGCTATCGCTTCATCGACGAGAACGAGGACTTTGACTTTGAGACCGACGAGCAGTGTCAGGAGCTGGTGAAGGTCACGGAAAAGTGGAACGGCTTTGACGGCGGCCGCATCAAAATTGACGCCGGAATCTACGGCGAGTACATCAGCAATTACCGGCTCTGGGAGGGCCTGGTGGGCTACGCCGCAGAGCAGAATCTGGGAATGCAGCTGCACCTTGCGGAGACCCAGAGCGAGGTGGATTCCTGTCTGGAGCGCACCGGCATGAACCCCGGCGAGCTGTTAAACTGCCACAACGTGTTCAGCCGCCCCACCACCGCCGCAGGCTGCACATATTTGACCGGGGACGAGCGTAAACTGCTGGGGAAGAAGGGCGTCTGCGCCGTGGCAACTCCCGTTTCCGCTTACAAAAACGGCCAGTCCTCCACCCCTATTCTGGAATCCGTCAAGGCAGGGATGAACGTAGCCCTCGGCACCGGCGGCGCAATCGAGTGCGGCAATTTGGACATGTTCGAGGTCATGCGCTTTGCCGCCATGTCCGCCCGGAAGGAAAGCGGCAATCCCGCCGCCCTCCCGTCTCCCGCCGCGCTGATGATGGCGACTGTCTCCGGTGCGCAGGCGCAGAGACGCGCTAAGGAATGCGGAATGCTTCAGGTTGGCATGGACGCGGATATCGCGCTCATCGACTTTTCCGTCCCCCATCTGATCCCCTGCCACAACGTCCTGAACGGTCTCGTCTGGTCTGCCAAAGGCGGCGACGTGGCCATGACCATGGTGCGGGGCAAAATCCTCTACGAAAACGGCCAATTCCCCACCATCGACATGAAGAAGGTCGTGGAGGAGCTGACCGAATACGCCATCCCCCGGCTGTTTGAAGAAACGAAGTAGGGAAGCTCTGAGTAAATCGCCTGCGGCTGTGAGCGGATCTTTTCCGCCCACTCTTCGGTATCGAAAACGGGAAATACACAA